>OFBW01000001.1_pt1 | contig 75312 bp, 72 predicted proteins | sample 1520701 | NCBI WGS metagenome assembly OFBW01 (sample SAMEA3696450, study PRJEB22514) | metagenome | biome: water; feature: marine; material: hydrothermal vent | place: Pacific Ocean | collected 2014-08-16 | depth 1514 m
GAGTCTGGACCGTGTCTCAGTTCCAGTGTGGCTGATCATCCTCTCAGACCAGCTAGGCGTCATTGTCTTGGTAGGCCGTTACCCTACCAACTAACTGATACCATATAGCCCAATCCTTTGGCGGAATCCATTTCCCTCATACACTTGTGTGTATGAGGAATATGGGGTATTAGCGGCCGTTTCCAGCCGTTATCCCCCTCCAAAGGGCATGTTAGCTATACCTTACTCACCCGTGCGCCACTTAGCTGACACCATAGCAAGCTATGGCCGTTCTCGTTCGACTTGCATGTGTTAGGCACGCCGCCAGCGTTCACTCTGAGCCAGGATCAAACTCTCCATAAAAATTTATGGATTATCAAATCCAGTTCTCAAGATCGAATCACTTTCGTGTTTCTATCTCATTGTCTTCAATGAAATAGACGGTTGTTCGTTTACTTATATTCGGTTGTCAAAGATCACTTCTTACAAACTCAAAAGACTTCAACTCGAAGCTCTTAGGTCCTCTCTCAAGCACCCTCTGTGTTTGTGGACGCGTATTATAGGCAAACTCCACCCTCTTGTCAAGGGTTTTTTGGAAAAAAGTTTGAAAAATTGCAAAAAACTGCCCTTTCTTTACAAAACTCGCAATTTGGGCTATTTTGGACTTACATTATAATATAGCTCACAGCGCCCATCGCCTCTTGGACTCGCTCACTCGCTAGGGCCGATACACTCTTAAACTTATTCATGTACAATTCTCCCAACAATCGACAGGAGAAACATATGGCCAAAAGCAAGGAACACTATTTCGATATCAGTGCCAAACTCGACATGATGGAGTTGAAGAATGCAATAGTACAGGCCCAAAAGGAGGTCTCCACCCGATTCGACTTCAAGGCTGTCAAAACCGAAATAGTATTGAACGAAAAAAACGGTATCCTGACACTCAGCAGCTCGAGCGAAAGCAAAATAGATGCACTCAAAGATATACTGCTGAGTAAAATGATAAAAAGAGGGCTCTCTCCAAAATCTCTCGATGAACTCAAAAGCGAAGGTATAAGCGGTGGAAACCTGAAGGTTATCTACAAAATAGTCGACAGTATCGACAGGGACGAGGCCAAAAAGATCGTAAAGGCGATAAAAGAGACCAAACTCAAGGTCACCCCTTCAATCCAGGGAGAGGAGATAAGAGTGAGTGCCAAAAAGATAGATGATCTGCAGAAGGTGATAGCCGTAGTGAAGAGACTCGATCTCAAAGCTCCTCTCGTTTTCGGAAACTTCAGATAGAAGATTCAGTCTGCAGGCATATAGCCCTCTTTTGCAGAAGCCGACTCTCCACTCTTCTTCTCGAGGGCTTCTCTCCTCTTCTTCTCCATCATGACCGCATCCCTGAGCTCCTCTTCATTGTCGAAGCGTGCACCGTCGAGAAATTTGGATTGATCGTCGAACTGCCCGGTACGCAGACCCCACAGTAGAGCGAGGAGCCCCAACGCTCCCAGAAATGTGGATACCCCGAGCATCAATGCCATGATGGAATCACTCAAATCTCTCTCCCCTCATATACTGGTTCTACTCTCATCGTGCTGGTGCTCCCATTTCAACTTCCCGCCTCCGAGCATGTGGAAATGGAGATGGTGAATCTCCTGCCCTCCATCCTCTCCATTGTTGGTTATCAATCTGTAACCTGTTTGGTCAAGTCCCGTCTTTCGGGCTACCTCTTGGATGAATGGAGTCATTGCTGCCATCGTTTGACTCTCACACTCCTGAAAACAGTCGATATGCTTTTTTGGAATTATCAGGATATGCACAGGGGCTTTCGGATAGAGATCGTGAAATGCCAGAAACTCATCGTTCTCATGAACGGTATTGTTGGGAATCTCCCCCTCCACTATCTTGCAGAAGATACACATTTGAACTCCTTTTCAAAGTTTGGGAAATTATATCACACAAAAACAAGCGTAAATGAGATGTCGCTATAATTATAACTTCGAAACGGAGGCTGAGATGTTGCGCAAAATAGAAAAATTTCTCGATATATTTATAGATTTTGTCGGTTATCTGACTGCTGTACTTCTAATTCTCATGATAGCCAATGTCGCTTGGGATGTGATGATGAGATATATCTTCCACAACAGCTCCATAGCCATGCAGGAGATGGAGTGGCACCTCTTTGCCGTCATAATGCTTTTCGGTACAGGCTATGCATTGAGACACAACTCCCATGTCAGAGTCGATTTTCTCTATGATAGACTCGACCCTAAAAAGCGCTCATGGATCGATATAGTCGGTACGATTCTCTTCCTGATTCCTCTTGCGTTTTTGATTATCTACTGTTCGTACGATTTCGTCATGGACGCATGGACAAGCAACGAAATAAGCGAAGACCCGGGAGGCCTTCCCTATAGATGGCTCATAAAGGGGATGATACCTTTGGCATTTGTTTTCCTGCTTCTGTGTGCCGTCGATTTTATGCTTCATGCCATCGATGTGCTAAGAGGATATGAAAAACCCATACCGACAGAGGAGGTTTCGGAATGATTGGCCTTATAATGTTCGCAGCAGCACTCATACTTCTCGTTTTGGGATATCCTGTCGCTTTCACTTTCGCAGCGGTGGCCATATATTTCGGTATGGGTGCGGCATGGATGGAAATCATGCCCGATGGCGGTACTCTTATGGAGGTCTGGGAAGAGTTCCTCTCCATGTTCTCCATGATGCCTTTTAGAATCTATTCTATCATGACGAATAAGATTCTGATGGCAGTACCACTCTTCATATTCATGGGAATCGTTCTGCAGAAGTCGGAGTTGGCAGAAAGGCTGCTGGAGTCCATGGGAACGCTCTTTGGTAAAGTGAGGGGCGGGCTCGCCATATCGACCGTACTCATAGGCGCACTGCTTGCCGCATCTACCGGAGTAGTCGGAGCTTCCGTAGTGGCCATGGGTGTCATATCCCTGCCGATAATGTTGAAACACGGATATAGTAAAGCTCTCAGTACAGGTACTATCTGCGCCTCGGGGACATTGGGGCAGATAATCCCTCCCTCCATCGTACTTATCATCCTTGCGGATGTATTCCAGCTTCCGGTGGGAGACCTGTTCAAAGCGGCGCTAATGCCGGGTCTGATGCTCGTGGGCGTATATGTCGTCTATATCCTGATAATTGCATATCTAAAACCGGAAGTGGCCCCATCCCTGAAAATCGACGACACCCAAGGCAAAAGAGAGAATATCAAAAAGGCACTCCTATCTATAATCCCTCCTCTGACACTGATAATACTGGTTCTGGGTTCTATATTCGCAGGTATTGCGACACCGACGGAATCCGCATCCATAGGAGCCCTCGGAAGTATTCTGCTGGCGGCACTCTACAGACGGCTGAGCTACTCCATGATAAGGGATGCCGCCCTAGAAACCGTTCGAACCACTTCGATGGTTTTTGCGATACTTGTCGGTGCTACCGCCTTTTCGATGGTCTTCGTATATAGCGGTGCAGATGAGATAGTAGAGAGTTTCATGACCCAGCTTCCCGGGCAGAAATGGGGCTTTTTATTACTCTCCATGCTGATTATAATGTTTTTGGGTTTCTTCATAGACTTTATAGAGATATCCTACATCGTCGTACCGATACTCCTCCCTATTGCACAGACTATCGGTATAGACCCGATGTGGTTCGCCATACTCATAGCACTCAATCTGCAAACCTCGTTTCTAACCCCACCATTCGGATTCAGCCTCTTCTATCTAAAAGGAGTATCGCCTCCAACGGTGAAAACGACAGATATATATAGAGGTGTACTCCCTTTCATTTTTCTCCAGATACTGGTATTGATATCCATAGTACTTTTCCCGAATTTCTATGGCTTTGGGGGATAAGAAATACGAAAAATCATTTTTATCCTCTTTGAATGAATAAAAAATTACAGACTACCAGAGTACTTCGGACGAAGGTTACTTTATTAAAAATATATTAATTTTGTATATTGAAATTTTATGGACGGTTAAGTTTTTTTATAGTATTGCTCTCCTATAATATCGTGTTACTGTTACGCTGGAGTAACAAAATCACTTTAACAGGAGGCTCGTATGCAGTCAGGTTCAGCACTGGAATATGATTATTCCGTTGCCAAACTATATATGTGGACGACAGTCATTTTCGGAATAGTCGGAATGACTATCGGTGTTCTAATCGCCGCACAGCTGGCGTTTCCCGAACTAAACTATTTGCTGGGTGAATATGGTACATTCTCCAGACTCAGACCTCTTCATACCAATGTCGTTATATACGGTTTTACCGTAAGCGGCATCATGGTATCTTTCTACTATTCGGCCCAGAGGGTTCTGAAGGTCTCTCTCGCGGAACTTCCCCTCATCAACATGCTGGCCAAAATCGGTTTTGTAGCATATCTCATAGCGGCTACTTTCCTCGTAATCTCCCTCGGTATGGGTATTACGGCGAGTAAAGAGTACGCTCAGATGGAGTGGCCTCTGGATATAGCCATCGTCGTATATTGGGTTATCTGGGGAATCGTGATGTTCGGTCTCATCGGAGCCAGAAGAGAGAAGGCTCTCTATATCTCCATGTGGTATTACATAGCATGTTTCCTCGGTGTGGCCATGCTCTATCTCTTCAACAACATGGAAGTACCTACGATATTCTTCTCCGGCGGTCTCGGAGCCTGGTATCACTCGGTATCAATGTATGCCGGAACCAACGATGCGCTCGTCCAGTGGTGGTGGGGACACAATGCGGTCGCATTCGTATTTACCGTACCCATCATCGCCATAATCTACTACTTCCTCCCCAAAGAGTCGGGACAGGCGGTCTACTCCTATAAACTCTCTCTCCTCTCTTTCTGGGGTCTGATGTTCATATATCTCTGGGCCGGCGGCCACCACCTGCTCTGGTCGACAGTTCCCGACTGGATGCAGACTATGGGTTCCATCTTCTCGGTCGTACTCATTCTCCCATCCTGGGGTTCTGCTATCAACATGCTTCTGACGATGAAAGGCGAGTGGAACCAGCTGACCGAGAATCCTCTGATCAAATTCATGGTACTCGCATCTACATTCTATATGCTCTCCACACTCGAAGGGCCTATTCAGGCGGTCAAGTCCGTAAACGCCATCGCACACTTCACCGACTGGATTCCCGGGCATGTACATGATGGTGTTCTCGGATGGGTTGCCTTCATGATCTTTGCAGCACTTATGCATGCCGCTCCAAGAGTCTTCAAAAGAGAGATATACAGCAAGTCTCTGCTCGAAGCCCAATTCTGGATTCAGACTACAGGGGTCGTACTCTACTTCACATCTATGTGGATTGCGGGTATCACTCAGGGTATGATGTGGAGAGCGGTCGATGAGTATGGCAACCTTATGTACAGCTTTATAGATACGGTTTCCGTTCTGCATCCGTACTATACGATTCGTACAATCGGTGGTCTGCTCTATCTTATCGGTATGTTTATGTTCGCTTTCAACTTCATCAAGACTGCGACCAGCGGAAGAAAGCTCGAGCAAGAGCCCCAATTTAGATCACCTATGGCCTAAGGGAGGTAGATAATGTTTCATTGGTTGGAAAAAAACCCGTTTCTGTTTTCAGTAGGGGTGTTCATAGTAATAGCTTTTGCGGGACTCGTAGAGATTCTGCCCAACTTCGCCGAGGCGGCCCGTCCCGTAAAGGGGCTCAAGCCATACAGTGTACTTGAGCTGGCAGGCAAAGAGGTTTACAGAAAAGACAACTGTATGTCCTGCCACTCTCAGCTCATCAGACCCTTCAAGGCTGAAACCGATCGTTATGGACAGTATTCACTCTCTGGAGAGTATGCCTACGACAGACCCTTCCTATGGGGCTCCAAAAGAACCGGTCCAGATCTTCACCGTGTAGGAAATTACAGAACTTCCGATTGGCATGCGAATCATATGTGGAACCCCAAATCGGTAGTACCCGATTCCATCATGCCGGCCTACAGACACCAGTTTAAAAATATTGCCGATATAGAGACTGCCTATGCAGAAGCCGTAACTGTCAAGAGGGTTTTCAACACCCCCTATGGTCCCGAAATTGCACCAGGCGAAAAGGCATTCAAAAAACACTTCAAAGAGGTAGTTCTGCCCGAAGCGAAAAAGATAGCCAAAGAGATGAAGAACAAAGATGTGGAGGCTATGGTAAATCAGGGGAAAATTCCTGAAATCGTAGCTTTGATAGCCTATCTCAACCGTCTGAAGTAGGAGTAGGACTTGACACTGGTTGAAATGCAGGGATATGCCTACTTCTTCTTCACGATCTTTCTAATCGTGATACTGTATGGCTATATCCTGCATCTGTACAAGAGTGAAAAGAGAGGCTTGAGGGATTACGAGAAGTATGGGAAGATGGCTCTAAATGATGAATTGAGTGACAGACCCGTAGAAGAGAATCCCAAAGTGATGAACGAAAAGAAGGAGAAATAGATGAATTCATTCATTATCAAAGGGCTTGCCCTTGCCGGTGTACTCATCGTAGCTACGCTGGTAGTGGTCGAGAAGATGCATATAGATCTGATGGATCCGGTCAACATGATCACATTCCTCGGTGCTGTGGCTATTGCGGTACTTACCTTCGGGGTGGGTGCCAAATATATGGCTCAGATGAAAACCGATGTGGCCAGCGGTGAACTCGCCGAAGAGAATTGGGACGGTATAGGCGAGTACAAAAATGAGCTTCCCGCAGGATGGGCTTGGTCTTATTTTGGTACGATGGTCTGGGCTGTATGGTATTTCCTCTCCGGCTATCCACTCAACGCCTACAGTCAGATAGGTGAGTGGAACGAAGAGGTGAAGGCCTATAACGCCAAATTCGAAAAGATACACAAAAACGCTTCTCCCGAGGTACTCAAAGAGATGGGAGAGTCCATCTTCCTCGTCCAGTGCGCACCATGTCATGGCGAAACGGGAGACGGTCTTTCTGGTAAAGCTCAGGACTTTACGGGCAGATTCACCAAAGCCCAGGTATTGGCTATAATCAAAAACGGTCAGAATCATCTAAAGTATGCCATGGGGCCCATGCCTGCAGGTATGGCTCAGGGCAAAGATGCTGAAAAAGTTGCGGCCTATGTGGCGGGTGGACTCAAGGGTGAGGCTCCCTCGGCTTGGGGTACCTGCGCTGGCTGTCATGGACAGGATGGCAAAGGTAACGGCGGAACGGCTCCCGACCTTGCAGGATATGACCAGACACTCATTCAACATGTACTCAAAAACGGCAAAGAGGGTACCATAGGCAGAATGCCCGCATTCCCCGGAAGATTCACTCCTGTACAGGAGAAAGCACTGGCTAGCTATATAGCCACACTCAAACAGTAAGGAGTTAGGAAATGGCAGATACTGAAAACACCAACAGAAACGCTTTGGGTATAGACGGTATTTTGGGAATGCTCATAGCTACGGCGCTACTACTTGGCATTCTTGCCTTTCTCGTGGCCAAGTGCATAAGAGTGCAAGCGGCGGAATCGAGACACTTCTATGACCCGGCACCGATTGTAGGCAATCTCGACAATGTCAAGAAGATAAGCAAAGAGAATGCGAAATTCGCATTCATAGACGCGAAGTAGGAGACGACAGAATGATAAGAATAATGGATAAAGTTATTGGCTGGTTTATGGTGGGTCTGGCGATTTTGACCCTCTGGTCCGTACTTACACCCAATCACCTCTTCATAGGCTGAGGCATGAGAGTAGTGGCAAGGGCGACCTTGCTCCTGCTTCTGCTTACTTTTTCAATCTCTTCCAAATATCTTCTCAACGACCATATAATAACACCGAAGGCTTCCGAAATCATAGAGAAGATAGGTAGTGAACTTGCAAGCAAGTGTGATATCAATGCCTATGTCATAGCCACACACGACAAATTGGGAAGAGGGGTCAATCTCTACGACTATATTAAAAAGTACGCGAAGCAGTTGAGCGAACCGTATGTAGCACTGATATTCGCACCCAACAGCAAAAGAATAGGAATTATCGTTTCGGATAAAGGACTCGAAAACTACTACGATGCCTCGAAAGTAAAGAGTTTCGCGACCAGAATCATAGGCAGTGTGGACAGCAATTCGATGCAATCGAAATATGATGTCGGTGTAGTACAGGCATACTCCGAACTTGCCGACGAAATTGCACGCAAAAGAGCCGTGCATCTGAAAAACACCATAAAAGACGATGACTCGATACTCATAAAAATAGTTACTTGGCTTGTCTATTTGGGTTCGGTTCTCGTTTTTTGGGTATATTTCTTCAGACCAATCTATATGAGGATAAGACATGCAAAAGGGAAATAGAAACGAGAGCGGCAAATATTGGCCATGGATGATTCTCGGTTTTCTTTTTATAGGAATAAGTCTGGGGTATTGGACCGTCAGACATTCGATAGGTATGCCGGTACATGAGTCGAATGAATTTATGATGAAGTACCAGAAAGCGGATAGAAATGCCGAAGCTATCGCCGAAGCTCAACAAAAATTCGATGCCAAATACAGTGTCGAAGCTGTAAAGATGAAAAAGTCGGATTTCAAACCAGAGCATCTCAAAAGAAAAGCCGGCACTATTGTGGCTCTCGAGAATATCAACACCTTCTCATATAGAGTCAAAAGGCTCGACGGCTCGAGACTGTCGGATGCGAATGTGACACTCCTGCTGACACGGCCCCATACCGACAAAGATGACCAGCTTTTCGAAAATATCCCCTATAAAGATGGATTGTACAGTGTGAAAAATGTCGTAATAAAAAAGCCGGGGCGCTATATACTCAGGCTGAGGGTGCAGATAGGTGATGCCGTAGGATTCATGGATACCGAGGCATATCTGAAGCCATAAAAACAGAGTTGCGACCTATGCAACTCATCGAGAATTGAAGCTTTACAAGAAAGAGCCCCTTCCTGCTCGATCCCAGAATTTAATACAAGCTACTTCTCATCCATATCGAGCGGAAAGGCGAAATGGTTCTCGGAGGTATCGGAGCTAATCTCTATTCTTGTAAAGAATCCCTCCATAGGCTCCACCATCGACGAAAAACCCGGTGTTGTTGGGTCTATGGCAACATAACCGTCATACTTTCCCAATAGAGCGGAGTTGTGCTTATAGACAACAGCTTTTACATAACTCTTTGCACCCTCGCTCCCCATTTGAGAGTAGTTTTGATTCGCATGTTTGAAATAGAGATCTTCCAAAGCGAAGGAAAAAGGGAAAGGGTTGCCGCACATATACTTTTTCTCGTTTTTGTCACTATTGGGCGGCAAAACGACCTCATGAACCTTGCTGAAGTTTATATCGTCGATACCAAATGACAATGAATCGACAGCAGAGGTAGGGGATAGGCCTGATAGATCTTTGGGTATATTCAGAATATGGTCGCTATCGCTTATTATCCAATAACTCTTACCCAGTTCGAGAGTGTCATCGGGACTCATCATCCGCTTATTGGTACTCGTATGTGTAGAGTTGACCTCATAATTGTCATCACCGCTTTGTTCATACATCACCCAATGCTTATCGTTGCCATACTCGCCAAGAGTATCTCCAAACAGCCTCTCTATACTGTTGTCTCCAGTATCACATGGGGGTGTTATCATCCTCCACTTATATGCAGTCAATTTGAAATTCAACTTACCGCACAGATACTCTCTATAGCCTATCTCGCTCCTATCACCAGCCTCATTGAAAAGATCGTCCGACGGACTATCGACAATACCGTTTACATCCGCATAGCCCTCCACTGCCTGAGCCCAGGAAAGCATACCGTTATCACCTATATCGCTACTATCCGCAGGGCAACTTTTTCCAGGTGTAGATTCGGGTAAACCCTCTTCGCAATCACTATAACCGTCGTTGTCGCTATCGCTATCTATAAAGTCCGCATAGAGATCACCATCAGTATCTTGCGGAATCAACCCTACACTGCCTACAGCCCCGGATTTGTTTTCGTCATAGGCATCGTCAAGGCCATCGGCATCACTATCGACTCCACTTGGTGCAACATAGTCATCGGTACTTTGCGCCTCTACATTGTCGGGAATGCCATCATTGTCGCTATCGAGATCGAGATAGTCGGGTATGCCATCATTGTCACTATCTACGGGGTATTGATTCGCATCCTTACAGCTGGCACCATCATTGTTGCCGGTCGAGTTTGTTCTATAGACAAACACTGCCTCGGGCGAAAAACCATTGTAGCCGTCTATTCTATAGATATAGCCATTATCGTTGGCAGCGTATAGCTCCATAGCTCCTGCATTGGAAGCAAAAAATACAGCACCCCAGCCTTGCGCCAGAGCTCCACCATCGGGAGTCTCGACGGTCAACTGAGTAGTCACGATGCCTCCCCCGTCAAGATCGATTCTATATAATGTGGTATTGTTGGAAGCGCCAGATACAGTATTGTCGCTTTTTAACCCATACCCGACAGGCAAGCCGCTCGAATCGTCTATGGCGAAATCCGATAGATAAATATCACTATCAAGAGACAAGCTACTTAGTGTATTGCTATCTCTATTCCATTTTACTATCTCATCGGGTGCAGTTCTCGCATAGAGTTCTCCCCCGTAGAAATCCGCCGCGTAACTATCTATTTGTGAAGAGCCAGACATATCGACTCTTCTGATCTTCGCACTATATCTATCTATAGACAAAATATCATTTTTATCAAAATTGTTACCGTAATCATCGCTTCCCGACTCTCTTGCGACAGCATAGAGTCGGGAACTCGCTCTATCCAAACCCATAGCATTGATATTTACATGACTTTGGCCTATATCGAGATATATCCCATTTTTTGCATCAAATATCTTTAGTTTGCCATCCATTATATGAAAGAATCCATGCACACATCTTCCACCGCCTTGAATCTCGACAGAATCGAGAATCCCATCGTTGTCATCATCTATATCGTAAAAATCCGAAATCCCATCCCCATCGTTATCGGCAAAAAATCTAAAATCGACCTCACTCGCAGAACTATCTTGCGGCTGCAGATCCTCTCTGGGATTATTCACCACACCGTTGCTATCATCGTAATCGTCACTTGTCTCTGCCCAACTCACCATGCCATTTGCACCCAAAGAGGAGTTGCTATCACTATCGATAGGGCAATGTTTCGACGGTGTATCTTCGGGAAGGCCCTCGAGACAATCGCTCTTTCCATCATTGTCGCTATCGGTATCGAGATAGTCGGGTGTGCCGTCGTTGTCGCTATCTATCGGCACGACAGTCGTACCCCCACTATCACTATCATAGCTATCATCCAAGCCATCATTATCACTATCGGTTCCACTTGGTGCGATATAGCCATCTGTACTTTGCGCCTCCACATTGTCGGGAATGCCATCATTGTCACTATCGAGATCGAGATAGTCGGGTGTGCCGTCGTTGTCGCTATCTCTATCGGATGGGGCTACATATTCGATCGAATCGATATCGAGTATATAATACTTTCTTACAAATTTTATATATCTCGCACCAGATGATGGAACATTATATGTTACAGTCTCACTATTGCCAGAACCATCTTCAAACTCACCTATCTTCACCCAATTGTTTCCATCTACACCCGCATAGATCTCATAATCGCTTTCAAAAAAAATCATATATGTGTATCCTCTCATCGTGATGGCTACATCGCCCCCCTCGACAACAGTGCCCAAATCCAAGATAAGTGTATCGTTACTGTCATCCATAGTTGCATAAAGGCCATCCTGTGCACCTAAGGCATTGTCGGGATTGTCAACATTCTCGGCCTCATACGAAACAGCATATGCTTTGAAGCTTTTACCCTCTCGATCATCGGGTATCCCATCGTTATCGCTATCGATATCGAGCGAATCTATAATGCCGTCACCATCGCTATCGTAACCTTCGAAATCGAAATCGTTGAACCATATAATCTGCGAGCCAGGGTTATCACTGGCAGTAGAGCCTGAGGTATAGATAAAGCTTATCTCTGTCACTCCTGTCTCACCAAAGTCGAAACCAAGCCAACCATCTTCGTCATCCTCTTCCAGACTACCGTTACCAGAGGATTCGAAGGCGCCACCACCAAGCTCCCTAACTTCGCCCCCGAGAGCTATATTGCTTACCTCTATATTATGGCCGTTGCGATCTTTGGCCGCAACAATCAGCTTGTCGTTCCAAGATCCCGAATCTATATCTCTAAATCCGAGATTGTGCACCAAGACTGGATAGGAAAATCTAATAGTAGCCTCTACTGCCTGGGTATCGTTGTCAAAATCGACTTCGAGCACAAGAGAACCGTTCTCATCATCACTGTCATCGGGATAGGCATAGGAGAAAGAGCCGACATCACCGCTAAAATCTATCTTGGAATCAACACCCGAATCCTCGATGTTTCTGTAGATAGCGTGTAATTCGCCCTCATCCCAACCCTCTTGCGACCAATCGAGTCTATAAGCATGAACGAAAGGACTAAATGCCCAGAAGAGGAAGAGTGCGACAGCCAAAAGCACTTTCATTCACGCTCCTTATCAGATAAGGTAGAAGTCTTCTACCACTTGCCCGAGATATCGAGCCCTTAGGCTCTCTATCCACTTATAAATGCATAACCCGTCTCCTTGCTAACCGTTATATTAAAGCCATCGGCACCGCTAAGTTCGAAAGATATATTGCAATCACTCGTCATGTATGTAGCATAGTCATTAGCTGCTTGACCAATCTTGACAAACGGCCTTCCCATTTTGTCAAACGCTATATGCTTCACTTCTGCACATCCGCCTTCGAAAACTATATTTTTCACTCCATATTTTTTGCCTATGAGGACATTTTCACTCTCATTCTCAGCCGGAGGGTTTGTATTTAGGTGATACATATATTTACCGCTGACAGGATCGAGTGCTGTCTCTTTTTTATCGACCTTGCCATCTTCGTCGCTATCGGAAGAGATGGTATAGTAGCTATTTTCTCCATCGACAACGAAACTGATTTTCCACAGTTTTCTTTGCCAATTGGGGTCCGCAATATCCGTCTTGTCATCCATAAGTGCCAGATGTTGCGTATATCTGATAGCCTCCAGAATGTTTCGTGATGCCTCTTGTGTCCTATCTCTACTAAATCTCGGTATGGCAAAAACAGCCAAGATCGCTACAACTACAATAACCATTACCATTTCAATCATTGTAAACGCTTCCGAATATTCTTTACCCATCTTCATTGTAGCCTCTTTATATCTTTTGTAGTGTCCTTCTGTGGTAGGTCGTTTTCGGAGCATCGGAGGGATCGGGATATACCGAATCGACATATCTGACAAAGGTATCGACAACTATAGTCAAAGGAGATTTTTTAGTATTGATATCCGACTTGTTGAGCTTGACACAGTTGGAGTGTATATCGTTGCCAATATAGGATATATTGACCTCGACATTATATGCATAGCCTCCCATCTCCGTTTCAAAAACCTTACCTTTTATATTATCCAAGCAGGTGGAAAGATTTTGCTCATTGGCTGTAACGGCCATGATTGCATATTCAGAATAACTTCTAGCAAGTATCGCTGCCTGCTCTCTTTGATATTGCGCGCTAGTCTCTTGCACCATTTTGCCGGACATGTTGAGCACAAAGGCTCCTATGCTCGCCATCACCACAATCACTGCTATTGCCGTCAACATAGAAAATGCACTTCTCATCAAAACACCACCTTCTCTTTACATGCACTGATATTGTCATCGGCATTTTCACTAATGCGCTCCTCTTTGCAGATCTTAATCCTAATCGTATCGCCGACCACCTTCATCTTGAATGTCGTTACATTCTTTAGCAGAAGTGCTTTGTCGTTGCCTCTTTGTGCACCAGGAAGCGGAGAAAAATTGTAGTAAAGATAGAGATTACCATCCTCGACAATCAACGCATAGGAGCTCCAAGCTAGCTTGTAATGCTCGGAAATGAAGCTCGCATTGTCGTCCAAGACAAGGTTCTCCCCATCACTACTGCTATCCACTCCATTCGCTCTATAGCTGGTATCACCGGCGAAATAGACGACGGCATCGGATAGCGATTTGCTTCCGGAAGAGAGATTTTTTATTACAGTGTCGCTAAAGTTCAGATCGCTACCGGGTGTACTGATCGCCGACGCACTGCTATTTTGAACATCGCAAAACCCGCTCCAGCCTGGCCCTCTCTTTGCCGAAAAACTTTCATAGTCGTATCCTACCCACTCGATACCGATATAGTCGTCTCCACTGGGAACGGTAGTCATAGCAGGCTCCATACTCCCGTCACTTTTGATTCTCGTGAGAGTGTATCTAAGAGAGTTTTGCAATCTGTTGACAGCCTGTAAAACTGCAAGTTCCGTTTTTATGGAGGCGCTATGATGTGCTTTTTGTAGGATATAGCTCCTATAGACTTTTGCAATCATATCCGCACCCATAGAAGATACGATACCCAACACCACTATCACAAAGACAAGCTCCAACATAGTGAAAGCCAAGGTGATTCTTTTTTTTGCCCAAGCCATTTAGAACTCTTTCGTCACCAATTTATATCCGCCGATATTGCAGCTAAATGCGCGCATTGTAATGTTTTTCTCCAGCTCGTCCACACCCGAATCGCTTGTCAAAGTGACCGTTACACTCTTGATATTGCTCGTAGGGCTTTTGTCGACAAAGGGGGTGAAGCTTATACTATTTTGATTGTAGCCACCCGAGTCGAGACTATCACTATTATAAGATACGGAGATTTTCATACTTATATTGCGATCCACTACATCCACCTGCGCACTCTGCGTGGTGAGTTTCGTGACTTGATCGTTGAAATCGTCGATATCGTCATATGAGCCAATGTCACTCTCTCCGCTATCTTTACCCAAAGTCGCACTGGCAGAATATATCTGATTATTATCCGTTATAAAGAGTCTCGAGCTACCTTCAGGAGTACCACTTCGCCTCTTTTTCCCGCCTGTCATATCGAGATCGGAATCACCATTACTAACTGTCAAGATTGGCGGAATATGAGAGTCGTCGGTATCGGCTTCGTCCCATGCATAACTTAGAACCATATTCAACTCGGAGGCAGCGGCATTGATCGCCTCCTGTTGCATAGCGACAAAAGAGCTTTTGGTTGCTGTAGTTATGAGGTTGGGCGACGAAATCAATGCGATACCCATCACGACTATGGCGAAAATCAATTCCACCATAGCCACTCCTTCGCGCAGCTTGTCACGAACGAGAAAGGAGAGTGGTGGCATCCTACCACTCCAGCCTATTGTTCTTTCTGATATTGGCATCGTTCTCTATTACGCTACCAGTCTCGCCCACTCCAAACCAGCCGCCACTGCCGATGAATCTCACTCTATACAGCGGCGAAGGATTGCTATCTTTGCCATTTTTGTTGTAAATGAGCCAGCTATCCGTTCCGTTCATATCGACAGAGACTACCAGAGGACGATCGCTTGCGAGCGCATTCACACTAACATTCGGATCGTAACCGCCACTCACCGACGGTGTGGGAGTCACACTTGCTCCAGCTTTATCCCAAGTCTGCAAAGAGATATTGCCATCTTCGGGTTTATGCGCCGTATTGAGATACCAGTCGTACTCGTTGGTAGCCATAAAGACATTTTTGTCGAGCGTCACACTGCCACCTGGCAGATAGTAAACGACAATCGATATGGGAGTCTTGACACTGCTATCTTCTATATTGTCATAAAGCTCTTTCGAAGATTTCACTCTCGCATAGAGATAGGTAGCATTGTAATCACTGCTCGCTCCTCCTGTTGCTACACCGTCACTTACATTACTCTCCGCGATGTTCATATAGAACGGATTGCAGCTCTTGGTGATATTCCTGTCGAAATTGAGCTTCACCTCGATATTGGCCGTACCGTTGTGTTCGGTATTGAATATCGATTTGCCAATCTTAACGCTCAAAGCGTTAGAGTCGATCGCTCTCTCTCCACTTACGACGGTAACGGGTGACGAATCGTCTCTCAAGAGGTAGAGAATCTTACTCAGATTTTCTGGTTTGCCGGCACCAGGAACTCCTCCGTCTATGAGATATCTCAGACTTAGAGTTATATCCTTCGCATAACAGTCGCTATTGTAGTTGTTTATAACGGAATCGTTTTGCAAATTCGCAACAGCCGAAATCTTCATTTTTATCGACACAGACTCGTTCAAATCTCTCGAAATATAGGTGAAATTCACATCCGAAGCACTATGTGCATCTCTAACGGTAGTTTCATTGATATCGAAGTATTGTGCCTCGAAACGAACATTTTGCACAGACGCTGTACCAATGACAGTATCAGTATCCGAATTCCAATATCCGCTCACATTCAGATCATTACAATCGATCGATGCAAACCTCTTCTCACAGGAGAGATTCTCATCGGATATGACGATATCGACAACACCAGCTTCCATGTAGCGTGTTACAACCGCTTTTATAGCATCGCTGCTATTGCTATCCGCGACTCCATCATCGAAGCTCCACCCCTTCGAAATATCTACTGGCGAGAAGCTACCCACGATACATCCGTTTTTCTTCTCGCTCACATTTACATCAAATGTTGTACCGGCCTTCTCGTTGAAGCCGATAGATGCACCGCCTCCGTTTTGCTCTGCCCCGAAGTGTATATTGACATCCTCTCCGGTAGGCAGGGTGGTGTTATCGACAGAGACATTGAAATCCGAAGGTCTGACGGCAAATAGATCACTGATATGATAGAAGAGGTGCAATCCTCTCTTCTTGTTCTCTTCTACAGCCGCAAGCATATTCTCCTTGTCGCTCTTTGAATCATCCCAGCACTCGTTAAGCGGATGTATCAGCGTGCCGGTGCCATTGAAATCACCGCAATAGAATACTCTGGCGTGCGCTCTTGAGACTGCTCTTTTGATATTGAATTCGTCACTTATCATATCGGCATTGGCTCCAAAATCGGCCTCTCTGAGTGAGTCGAGCATATATGCTTGTCCCGAATCTCCCGAGAAGAGTCCGTACTTGACTTTGATTCCAGGCTTGATTTCGGATTCTATACCGTTTGCCTTCATCGACGCTATCACCAATCTAAAAGGTTTGTTGACTATTTTGGTGCTTATGACCCGCTGATGTGGATCTCCATCTTTCAGAGAGTGCGGCAAAGAAGAGTCGTTCCATCTGAATGTATCTACCACCGCAAATGGACCGGTTGCATAGTTGTTACCTACAATGTAGGCGCGACAGTTACCCTTCATTCTAATCCAACTCATCTCATGGAAGTTACAACCATCACTGTTTCGTGCAGTAATAGCATATCTAACGAAATCAGGGAGCGTCTCCTGCTTATATTTGGAATCCATCGCATCGAATTTATCTATAACCGTCTGATAACCAGAGCCGGTATCTCTATCGAGTCTGATATACAGATGACCCTCGTGCTTGCCATCTACGATCAGCCTATATTTTCCTGAACCATAATCGTTGCTATCTTTTTTGGCAATACTGGGCTGCCCCAAAGCTCCAAAATCCACACCTTGGAGAAACTCGTAGCCATTCACACCGCTACCGTCACCTCTGATTGACGCCGTGTTGGCATGATCCTGTGCTTCGAAAGGATTTCCATTATCGCAACTTGTGTTTTGCAATCCGCCCTTTCTCCCTTTATCGCAGTTGGCAAAATCACCATACTCATCAAGCCCCAAACCAAGCCAACCACCTTCGAATCCATCCTCGTTGGGAGCTATCTGGGCATAACCAATCGAACCACTGAAACTTCCCGTCTTTGGTGTATCACCAACTGCCGAATCGAAGAGCACATTGACTATACCGACTCCTCCATAATTACCAGTTCCTTCATGATTTCTACCACAACCACCGTAAGCGTAGTAGTCGAACTCGAGTATTATCAAGTTCTCTTTGGTATCGAACATATAATCTTTGGTTATAGCAGTCGAAACCTGATAGGTATTGTCGGTAAACCTGAGTCTATAATCTTTCGAGCCATCTGATAGTGATTTCTCGATTACATGAGGAGTGAATCCGCCTTTGCTTTTGATGACTCTCCATTTGTTGTCGAGACCGCCGTCGAAACTATCCTCGAAACAGATCGGAGCATCCGTCTGCTCGTCTATGACTATCCTAGTGGTGTTTTTATCGTTCAGGCTCACATTACCATCTGCGACTGGATTGTAGAGCTCTACGAAAAAATCCTCCTCGGGCTCTATTGGAGGATCGTTGTATATCTCTATATCGACGCTCACATTGTTCTCTCCGGCAGGTATCGTAACTGTCTTTTTGGTCTCTACATAGTCCGAACCTTTTTCGGCACTGCCATCATATGTCCTATAGCTCACATTCACATCGAAGGGGACTTTTCTGCTCAGGACAATCGTCGGTTTCGGAACGACCGTTTTCGTATAGGGCATAGGGGTTTGTGTATCTTCGGCGATATGATATTCATCGAACTGCCACGATACGGTCAGCTCTTCGCACGCCTTGAAGTAGCCTCCAGTTTGCGTATCGTTCTCATCTTTGTACGAGAGATAATCGCCGGGCGCACCTGTTTTGAGCTTCAACTCTCCATCGGCAGTAACAGCACCATATTTGATGACAAAGGTCGTGGTGCTTCCGAGATATACATCTCCTTTCGAATAGATATATCCCAGATAGGAAGCGGTAGCTCCCGTAACATCGAGAGTAACATCGTCATATGCGAACATGTAGAACTTCGGATCGTCCTGCGATGCCGTATCTGCTGAATCCTGTCCGATATTCAGAGCACCCTCTATCTCGATCTTGAAGGGATCTTTTATGAAAAATCTGACTCTACCCGAGGTCTTGATGGTTACATCTTTGTTGCCGCTGATATTCCAGCTCTCTATCCAGTAGTCACCCTCTCTAAATACATAGGTATGCTTGTCGGAAGTGCTGTCGTTGTCCGTAATGGACTTTATGAGCATCACTTTACCTTTGTAGCTATCCGAATAGGGTGCTTCGAATACGAAGGTTCTCTCGTCACTGCTTGTGTTGTCGTCATGGCTAATTGTAATCGGACCTATATGCTGTTTACCGCCTATGACCGCTCCCTGTGTGATGATATTCGATTGTGTCTCCTGTGAATATATGAAATCTGGCAGAGTTGCGGGAGTGGAGCCTATACCGTCGGCAACACATGCGACATTGCCCTTACATAGAGCTACAGCATTGGGATCGTCGAGAACGGGGGTATTTATTCGAGTCTCGTTTCTTATAAGCTGCGAAATTCCACTATCGACATCGAAGGTGACTTTGCTGGCGGAGTTCAAAGCCCCCATGTATAGTCCACACGCCATGACCTCTGGCTTTTCGTCCAGAGGTCCATGCTCGTCGGCATCGCAGGGCTGAAGCACTTCGGTGTACTCGACACCATTTTTCTCGTAGGTGACCACATGAGCGTATTGGGTAAAGAATCCCATCTTGAAAAATGCGGAGTTGTAATAGCTACTATCGTCTCCCTCATGCATGGTACCTCCATCGTTTTCGCCGCTACCTGCACCCTCACCGAGTCTATATGCCGTACCTCCAGGAAGAATCTGAAGCATCGTATAGTCGTTGTTGACGAAATCGGCCTGTGCGAAGTTTCTCTGCTCCGCCTCATCGTCGCCTGCCGCTGTGGTCTTGGAGGTATCTCCTATTCCGATACCGCTCATCATACTGAAGATATCGAATCCTCTTACAATTCCTTTGTAGATTCTCACATTGTCAACATCGGTATTTGCATGCACTCCAGTTGTCTCCTTGTAGAGGAAGCCGACACCGAAGAAGTTGAACCCTTCCTCTTTGCGGAAGGAGTAGCAGATATCGGGACCTTCGGTATATGTGCTATCCGCCACTCTGATGCTGATATTGGTCTCATCCGAGCTCAAATTGCCATCATCGACTTTGAAGGTGAAGATATCGCTACCGATAAAATCTTGATCTGGTGTATATCTGAGATTGGGCGCCGTACCACTTAGTGTTCCATGTTTGGGCTGAGTGAGTACGGTATAGTTGATAGGATCTCCATCGGGATCCTCCCCTCTGAGTGTGATATCGAGCGGATTGTTCGCCCTTGTCGTGAGTTTCTGATAGTAGGCATAGGGTGCATGATTGCTCTCGGAACTGACAAAATCGAACTCTATCTTATATTGAGCGTCCGAGGTATAGGGCTCGACATGTATCCTAATCTCCTCTCCCGCCACCACTGCGATGGTCTGAGGATCGTGATTTTCCGTACTCTTTTTCCAATAGGCGTCTTCGTCGCTTGCCGTACCTATATGTAGTGTATATTTTTTACCGTTGGGCGAGCTTCCTCTGATATCGAGCGTTCCGTTGACATCGGTGCTGAAGTGGTAGTAATCCTCGTCCGAAGAACTGCCCCAACCCCCTTTTTCGACACTGCCGACGATACACTTACTCACATCCGATGTGGCTCCGTCGAGTCGGGATATAGCCACTCCGGGAGCCGCATCGTTGTCGGCAGGGTCATCTCCACCGCAGTCACAACCGTTACAGACCTTCTCGACATCGGCGGAGGAGGATACGGTATTGTTGTTGTTGTCGGGATCGGGCGTCGTCTTGGGAACGAGCGTGGCTATCATCCTGATCGTTCCGCTATCTTTGGGCTTGACCTTTATCTCTATATCTTTATTGGGGTCTGTGCTACTTAGCGTCGTACTCTTGGTGCAGGTTATCTTGTCACCGGCGGCGAGAGAGCCGCTTGTATGATCGCAGTTTTCGAAATCGCTGCCTCCGGCTACCTGATCGATGCTCACGATTTCGACATCCATATTGAAATAGACCTTCAAATCTATATCCGCAAGAGAGTTTACGGAGCTATCTTTGATGGCTCTAAGATAGAATGTGAGCTCCTTATCCTCTTCTGCCGGATTCGGCGAAGGTGTGTGATACTGCCCGAGCGAGATATCGGCCTCGGGAATATCGTTGATATTTATCGTAAGCTCTTTTTCGAATGTACCGCCGTTGCCGTCATCGACCTCTATCTTCACACGGTAGCTGTTTTTGCTTTCATAATCGAAAACTTCGGCCGCTTTCAATTCGTTTCCGTCTATCGTGAACGAGGAGCTGTCGCCCCCTGTTATTCTGTATGTATGCGTATCCGAAGAGTCCGCATCGACTGCAGACAGGGTTCCGATCGTATCGCCTATGGCGTTTCTCTCGTCGATACTGTCGTTATCTATCGTGATATCCGTAGGCGGGTTGTTGTGGGCGTTGACCACATTGACACTACTGTCGATAGAGTTGTTCGACATATCCGGATCGCTGGTAGCTGTCGATGTGATCTGCGCCGTTTGCGTCAATGTTCCACCGCTTGATGGCTTCACATTGAGGGTGAAATGCTCGACAGAGCCAAGATCGCTCCATGAAGAGCTTTTTGTACATGTAATGTAGTTACCCGCACTTAGGGTACCGCTTGTCGTATCACATGCAAAGCCCGCTGCCGAATTTAGAGAATCTATCTCGACATCCATATTGTATCTGAATTTGACAACGATATCTTTGTTTGCCAAACCTGGACCATGGTTGATAGCCTTTACCGAAAAGGCGACACTCTCTCCCTTGTTTACGGGGCTTGGCGCAGGAGAATTCTCTTCTGCAATCTCCAAATCGGCTGCTCTACTTACAAAAGAGAAATTTATATCGAATCTCAAATAGCTCGTAAACCAACCGTTGTTCTCTTTTATCTTTATATAATAGGTAGTCCCAGCCGCGACATCGAAGGTATTGGTATAGGTATCGCTACCAGTATCGCTATCTATCTGTGAACCGCCGCAACTGGTGCCGATATAGACTATCTGATTTTTACTCTTCCTATCGACGGTTATGCTCACCGTACCGGCAACATCAGTCGTAAATTGAAAATACCTCGCACTCTCACTTGTCGTATCTTCGCTATATGAAGCCGAAGCATTATTTTTCGCTCCATCCAGTCCACTTACACTCTCTCCTGGGCACGAGTAGTCCGCAGACCACGCCACACCCGATATGGAGATAGAGGCTATAGCTATAGCCAACAGTGGAGCTTTGAGCGTCCGTGCTCCACCTCCAAACCCTCGCAAGATAAAAAGCAGGGGTACCGCCATCCATCGCAAAAACCATTTCGCGAATCCAATCGCGCCAACATCTCTCCGCATAGCTTCTCCTTTCATGAAAACTACAACTATGGCTACATATGGTGATACAATTGGGGATTTGTCAAAGGTGCAGAGGGCGCAGAGCTCTACCTCACGCCATTTTGATGCAACCCAACCGCCCACCATGTTGCTATACGCTTCTATGATAATACTATTTCTTTTAAATGATTCTTAAACTATTATGATTCGACTCTATATGGTGGCTTTTTCCATGCAATCGTCGGAAATTGCCCAAAAAATCATATCATTCCTCCCGATATGGGCTTTTGCATAACTTCATCATCCTATCTTGGCTCCCACTCTCTTTATAGATGGATAGTGTCGATTGCTCTTTGCACTCGGGATGAAAGGTCTTTTCAATAGAGTACTCCACCATTAGGCAAATATTGGTTAGAATTGCATCATCAGTCACTATCCGGTAGAAATGAGGGGCAAAAGATGCGAAAAAGAGAGGCTGGGCGTTTCGATATCGTCGTAGTCGGTGCGGGTATAGCGGGGCTTAGTGCGGCATATTTTCTCGCAAAAGCCGGTCTGAAGCCGCTGCTTGTCGATAGGAGTGCGGGTGTCGCCACGGGGGGCAGCGGTGCGGCCGGGGCCTTCATCTCCCCACGCATAGGCAAAGGGGGAGCACTGCAGACTCTTACCAACGAAGCCTTCTCCTTCGCCGTGAAATTCTACAAAGAGAACTTCCCCCGGCACTTTTTGCAAAGCGGAATATTGAGAATCCCGAAAAATCCCGACGATGCATCGAAATTTTCGGACTATGAAGAGTTCAACCACGAGCCATACGAGAGATGGAGCAGGCAGAGGATGGCGGAATATGGCATAGAGAGTGCCGGTGAGGGCTTCTTCTTTCCCGAAGCGGGAGACTGCAACGCACAGAGACTCTGCGCGGAGATGCTCGAAGGTATCGAGTTCGAACGCTTCGATGTAAAAAAGATAGAGAGGGCCAAAAACTCATGGCTGCTTCTTGGAGACGGGTGTATAGAGTGCGAAGCTCTCGTACTCTGCTGCGGATACCGAAACGACCTTCTGGATATGAGGTATATGGGTGTCAAGGGGCTCTGGGGAAGCAGAGGAGACTACAGGTGCAAGCTCGCGGGAGCACCCTTCACCGTGCATAGAGATTTTACGATCTCGGCCGTCAGAAACGGTAAAATCAAGATAGGGGCCACACATATCAAGTCCGAAAATCCATGTATGGCCTGCGACGGCAGACCGCTCGCCGGACTCGAAAAGAGAGCCAGAGAGCTCAAAAGGGGGCTCGATATCGAGCTTGTAGAGACATATTGCGGTATGAGGTCGGGAAGCAGAGACTTCTTCCCCCTCGTAGGCGCTGTGATAGATAGCGGAAAAATGCTCGAAAGATATCCGAAAATAACGAAGGGTTTCAAGGCCCCTCTCATCTATCACGAAAGAGTCTATATTCTAAACGGTCTCGGCGGCAGAGGCTTCGTCTTCGCCCCCTTGATGGCGAAGTATCTATCCGAATATATCGTTTCGGGCAAAAGACCCGACCCCCGTATCGATCCGGACAGGCTCTTCTATAGATGGGTAAGAAGAGTCTGAATCTATCTCTTCTCCTCCTCTCCGAGATTTCCTTCCGTACAGACAATCACCTCCGAGGTCGTCTCATATTGCTGTACACATTCGTTCGTGACCTTCAAATAGCGTATCTCGCTCTCCAAAAAGCCTGTGATAGACTCTCTCTTCTTCTCGTCGAAATCTCTCAAATCGAAATTTTCCGTTCTATCGCCCAACTCCTCATCTATCCTGTTCACCTCTTCGAGGCACCCACCGGCCTCTTGTGCGCTCACTGCCGAAGCTATACACTCCTTGGCACTTTTCAAGGCTACGAGAAGTTTGGGCAGGAGCCTCTTTTGCTTTTTCAGATATCTCGCCCCGAGCGTATCGATCACCTCTTTTTCCTGTTCGGGCGTGAGGGATGCGTCATCGCCTGATATTCCGAAACTCTTCATCTTCTTTTTCAGATCTTCTACGGAGAGCATATAGTCTTCGGTTCTAATCTTCGCCGCAGTGTTGGAGGTATAATCCTCATCTACAACTATCGGAAAATCGGGCAGTTGAAACTGTCCTGGATCCACTTTGCGATTCAACACTATCTGCAGAGCCAGTTTGACACTGTGAAAACCCGGCTGATCTATGACTATTTTGAGCGGAATACCTTCATAGAGACATATCTTCTGATCTTTGAGCTTCCATATATCGCATATATATCCCGATACCTTCTCCTCTCCGCTCTTTTTGGCCTTCATCTCTTTGAGCATGTTCAAGGTTTCGTTCGAGAGATCATCCCCCTTGGCTATCGAGAGATCCATAGAGCGGTCGCGAGTCTTATATATGGTACCTTCGTCGAAATCGACCGTATAGATGGTACCGTTATCGAACTTGTTCATAGAGTGCCGCTCTCGCGTCTCGTTGAAATCGCCGATCTGGATTTCGGTTACATCTTCTTCTTTGAGCTCTTTCAATCCCCAATCGTCGAATACGAGCCTTGAAATCCCACTTATACTGCTATGCGTTTTTCCCACTTGACTTTCGGTACTGACATCGTAGAATATGATACCCGATTTTACCGGATATCTTTTGAATGCAGAGGCTGGAAGAGCGACTGTAAGCCATACTGTAGAGAGCAAAGAATATATTATCCACTTTCTCATCATTGAAAACCTTGCAATCATTTGACAGATTATACCACAGATATCGACGAAGCGACGATACAAGTGCCTTTTGATACGGATTCCGAGAGATTATTCGTGAAATTTGCACATCCTTGACCGGATATGGCCGAGAAAGCATCCTCAAATATCTCGAAGTGGATGAGAAAAATACAAGGCTACTCCTCCTTTTCGTAGGCACGAGAGGCACTATCGTCTATCCGCCTCCCCTCCTCATCGAATTTTCTCTGGAAATTTCCCCTGATTATCGCGAAGGTAATCCATGCGAAAAGTATCATGGCTACGATATAGAGTATATCGCCTATCTTCATCTTTCACTCCCTGTCTCTATCTGCCTGAGGGCTTCGTAGGCCACTATACCCACACAGACGGAGAGGTTGAGGCTCCTCCCCTTCTCGCTCATGGGTATCTTGATGCATCGTTGCATATTCTCCTCTATCAAATCGGCCGGCAAACCCTCCGTCTCCGAGCCGAAGATGAGGAAATCGTCCCTTTCGTACCTGTCGTCCCAATAGAGCCTCTCGGCTTTGGTGGTCGCGAGGTGGAAAGAGCCGTCTATCGGATGCCGGGAGAGGAAAGTCCCGAGCGAACTCCACAGCGTCAAGTCCAGCTCTTTCCAGTAGTCGAGCCCCGCTCTTCTGAGAGCCTTCTGGCCTATATCGAAGCCCAGAGGCTCCACCAGATGCAATCTGGCTCCGAGATTTACGCAGAGCCTGCCTATATTGCCGGTATTGGGCGGTATCTTGGGTTCGACCAGCACTATGTTCAACATCTTCAGAAGACCACCGTTTTGTTGCCATAGACAAAGACACGGTCGTTGAGTACGAGATTGAGAGCTCTGGAGAGGACTATCTTCTCCACATCCCTGCCCGCTCTTTGCATATCTCTCCAGTCGTAACGGTGGTTTACCGGTATCACATCCTGCGCTATTATCGGCCCCTCGTCCAGGTCGTCGGTGACGAAGTGCGCCGTCGCCCCTATGATTTTGACCCCCCTCTCGTACGCCTGTCTGTACGGATTGGCTCCTATGAAGGCAGGAAGAAAGGAGTGGTGGATATTTATGATTTTGCCGGGGTAGGAGGATACGAAAGAGGGGGTGAGTATTCTCATATATTTCGCCAATACGATATAGTCGGGCTCATATCTCTTCAACTCCGCCAATACCCTTCTTTCGTGCTCCTCTCTCTCGAGACCTTCGGCCGATATGTGGATGAACGGTATGCCGAATCTCTCCACGAGAGAAGAGAGCGTATCTCTGTTGGCTATGACCGCTTCGATATCGGCATCGAGCTCACCGTCGGCATATCTTATCAATATATCTCCAAGGGCGTGGGACTCCTTGGTGGCCATGAGAACTATCTTTTTGCGTCCGGGTATCACCACCCTCACGCTGGCATCCTCCGGTACCGCCTCCAGGAGCTCCCTTTGCAATCCGGCGACTTCGAACTCCCCGCTGACGACGGAGCGCATAAAGAATCTGCCCGTCTCTTTGTCGACGAACTCTCTGTTGCTGTCTATATTGAGAGAGTTTTCATAGAAGACCTTCGAAACTCTATATACCAGCCCCATCCTGTCTTCACTCTCTATCAAAACCCTCGCCCGCTTGACCTTTTCCTTCATTGCACTTCCGTTTTTTCGTGGAATTATAGCAGTTTCCGGTATAGACTCCCCCCTGCGAAAATCGAGAATCCCGACACTTTTTGGATAGAGTGCTTAGGGATAGTGGCACAACTACAGTAAAATAAGATCCGAAGGCTTCGCAAAACACCGCGACTGCACCCAGTCCGAGCGAATTTCACAAAGGCGCAAGAGAGAGGGGGAATAGAGGAGCATGAAGATACTCGTTTGCGACATGGATGGAACACTGGTCGATAGCAAAAGCAACATAACGGCCGCCGTGAACTATGTCAGAAGAGAGATAAACGGCAAAGATGCCATAAGCGAAGAGGAGGTGGTAGCCTTTCTCAACGGTAAGACGGATGATGCCGCCAGACTCTTCGGCGCAGAGGGGAGTCTCGAGAGAGAGCGCAGACTCTTCAGAGAGTACTATCTCGAAATCTGTACCGACAATCTCAGCTTCTTCGACGGCATGAGGGAGACTCTCGAAGAGCTCAAAGGGATGGGTGTGGCACTCGCTATCGCGACGAACGCCTCCACCATCTTCGCAAAAAAGATGATGCAGGGTCTCGATGCTCTGCATCTTTTCGAAAAGATAGTCGGAGCCGACAGCGTCACCCGCCCCAAACCCTCTCCCGATATGGTGGAGAGTATCATGGCCGCTCTGGGGGCCGGGAGTTCGGAGTGTAGGGTGATAGGCGACAGTATCAAGGATATGAGAGCGGCGAAAGCGGCCGGGGCCGAAGCCATCTTCGCCGGATGGGGATACAGCGATGCCGAATGTGCCGATATGGTACTTTACAGCCCTTCGGAACTGACTGGGAGTCTATCGTGGGAGTGAAAGCAAGCACGACAACAAAAGCAATTCATCTTGCCCCTCTTACAACTCTCCCACGCCATCTATCTTCACCGCTCTATCCTCGACACCCATTAGCGCACATGCTCTCTTCTTTATATTCTTTATCGTGAAGCCGAATTTTTTGAACAGCTCTCCGGCAGGGGCGGAAGCGCCGAAACTCTCCATTCCCAGAACATCGTCGGCATATTTGTAATACTCCACCGCTCTCGCCGCCTCTACTGCAAGCACTTTGGTATCGGGAGCTATGACGGCTCTTTTATACTCTTCATCCTGCTCATCGAAGAGGTCGAAACAGGGCACCGATACGATATTCGCCCTGATTCCGAGCTTTTCGAGGAAACATCCCGCCTGCAGAGAGGGCATCAACTCCGAACCGCTGGCCATTATGGTCAGATTGGCATCCTCTCTTCTCTTGAGTATGTAGGCACCTCTGGAGACATCTCCGAAGTCTCTCTTCGGCTTGAGCGTCTTGAGCTTCTGTCTGCTCAAAACGAAGGCCTGCGGCCTATCCATCTCGAGTGCCGTTTTCCAGGCCTCTACATTCTCCGTCGCATCCGCAGGTCTCCAGAGATAGAAGCCCGGAAGTGCCCTGAACTGACTCAGATGTTCTATCGGCTCGTGTGTAGGACCGTCTTCGCCCACGCCTATACTGTCATGTGTCCAGATGAAGAAATTGCGTATCGAAGAGAGTGCCGCTATTCTGACCGCAGGCTTCTGATAGTCGCTGAATACGAAGAAGGTGGCATTGTATGGGATGAGCGTACCATAGAGAGCCATGGCATTGGAGATTGCTCCCATCGCATGCTCCCGTATTCCGAAGTGTATATTCTTGCCTACGGGGAAATCCCCCATATTCTTGAGTTCGGTTTTGTTCGAGGGTGCCAGGTCCGCACTACCTCCGACAAAACCGGGAATAGCCCTAGCTATGGCGTTGAGTATTCTACCGTTACTCTCACGGGTGGCCATCTCCGGCACATCACTGAAATCCGGCCAGGCTATGGAGTCGAAATCGGGCTCGAGCAATCTTCTCAGAGCTTCGTTCTGCTCCGCGAAGGGAGCCTGTTTGAGCAGATGTCTCCACTCTCTTTCATATAGCTCACCCTCTTCGAGAGCACAGCGGAAACGCAACAAGACATCCTCGGGTACATAGAATTGCTCGTCGGGAGGAAAGCCCGCCTTCTCTTTGGAAACTCTAATCACCTCCTCGCCCAAAGGGGCTCCATGAGTCTCGTGACTGCCCTCCAGACCTGAAGCCTTGCGACCTATTCTCGTTTCGGCGATTATAATCGTGGGTCTGTCCGATTTTTTGGCTTCATCGAGCGCACTGTCTATCTGATCGAAATCGTGCCCGTCTATCTCCAGAACATTCCAGTTTTGAGCCTCGAATCTTTTGCGCCTGTCTTCATCCCAAGCTATGGATGCGTCACCCTCTATCGTTATATGGTTGCTGTCGTAGATGAGAATCAGATCTTTGAGTGCGAGCTTCCCTGCCAAAGCACAGGCTTCGTAACTTATACCCTCTTCGAGGTCCCCATCTCCGCACAGACAGTAAACTTTATGATCTATTATCTTGCAGTTGGGGCTGTTTACCCGAGAAGCCGTAAAGGCCTGGGCCATAGCGAATCCTACGGCATTTGCCACCCCCTGTCCGAGAGGTCCCGTGGTAATCTCTACGCCTGGAGTATGCCCATACTCCGGATGACCGGGTGTCATAGAGTCGAGTTGCCTGAAATTTTTGAGCTCCTCCATATCTATATCGTAACCCCAGAGATAGAGAAGTGAATATATCAGGCCCGTGGCATGGCCTCCGGAAAAGACGACTCTATCCCTGTTGAGCCATTTGGGATTTTTCGGATTGTGTCTCAGATGTTCACCGAGCACCACCGCTATATCGGCGAGGCCCATTGGGGCACCCGGATGTCCGCTATTGGCTTTTTGTATCATGTCAGCGGCCAGAAAGCGTATAGTATCCGCCATTCTCGTTCGCATTTCGTTCGACATTATTTTCCTTTTTCTAATTGGATTTGTTTTTCGTTTATCGGCAGGATACTCGATATCGTGTATCTACCTGTCTCTTTCGTGTCTATGCAGATAATTTCTTATCAGTTTGCCAAGAGCCTTCTTGAGGGGAGCTTCCATATTGTCGAATCTCACATGTATCTTCTCTGCCAATATTCCGGCATAGCCCATCGCACCATCGACTCCCAGCAAAGTCACGAAACTGTTCTTGCAGCTGTCGTGCCGTGTCGGTTTTCCGGCCTCTTCCGTACTCTGTATGGCATCGAGAATATCGTCCTGTACCTGAAACAGAATCCCCAGTTCCAGACCGAAATCGTAGAGCTCCTGCCCCTTTTTCGAATCGAGTCCCGCTATCACGGCTCCCATTCTCAGAGAAGCCGCTATCAGTTTCGCGGTTTTACAGCGGTGCAGCTGCACGACTTCATCCAGATCGAGATGCCTGTTTTCGAAGTAGAGATCGATAGCCTGCCCCAGAACCATACCGCCGACACCTCCGCTCTCTGCCAATATCCTTATCAGTTCCACCTTCACATCCGCTCTGAAGGGGGCCTTCGCCAGAAGCTCGAAAGAGTGTGTATTCAGAGCATCCCCGACAAGAATGGCCAGAGCCTCTCCATATTTCACATGGAGCGTTCTATGACCTCTTCTCAAGGGAGCATCGTCCATGGCTGGAAGATCGTCATGAATCAGAGAGTAGGTATGAAAAAGCTCCACCGCCAAAGCGGCATACATGGCCGAATCGTACAGCAGAGGGGCATATGCATCGACTATGGAGAGTAGCAGTCTGGGGCGGAATCTCTTTCCTCCCGCCAACAGCATCTCCGACATAGCCTTGTTGTAATCTGGATGGAAAGTCTCCACTACCGGTAGATTGTTTTTCAAAAAAGTTTCAAAATCAGGCATACTTTCACTTCGCTTTTATGGTGTTGTAAGTTGCTGAATTATAACGAAATAGGATAAAACAGAGTTATGGACAAGTTTTCGATGAGGCGATACCTTCGATGCTCTCGTAGTCGTCATAGCGCCATCTCCGAAATACTTTCCTCCGCAACTTTGTGCAATAAACACAAAAGTTCATAAACCTCAGGATATCTATCTCTTTTCAAAGCCTCTCCATGCTGCCTACCACTTTTCCGACTATTCTTATCTCTTCGGGATGGATTATCTCTGGAGCGTATAGTCTGTTGTCCGAGATGAGCTCCACCATTCCGTCGGCTCTGCGTCTAACTCTTTTGACGAAGAGACCGTTGCTGGTGGATGCAAGATATATTCCATCTCTACTCGCATCGGTGCTCTCTCTATCTACGAAGACTATGCATCCATCTTCCAGTGTAGGCTCCATCGACTCACCTACGACATGAACGGCATCCAGTTGTGGAGGAAGAGGAGTACCGATGATACTCTCCAGTAGGGATTGCTCCATATCTATATACTCGAACTCTTCGTCCGAGACATTGGCGCCACCTCCGGCACTGGCCCTGAGAGTGGAGAAATATCTGACTCTGAAAAACTTGCCTGTCTCCTCCACGAGCATTTCGGCAGGCTGGTCGAAAAAGAGCCAGTTTATACTGATTTTGTTTCTTGCGCAAAACTCCATTATCTCTTTATACGGGATAGAGCCTCTCTTTTTCATCGTGGCGAAAGTAGGAGGAGAGATACCCAGAGCAAGCGCCACATCCTTGTCGAAAATCTGTCTCCCCTCTCTATCGTTGGAAACTATATCTTTGAGTCTCTCCAGCACCTCGTTGAAATCATGCATTCCTACTCTCCTCTATAAATAATATGACAATATAGCATATATGTACTTAAAAATATTACATAAAGACAATCATCTCAAGAATAATGGAAGGATAATTGACTACAAATAACCCAATCACCCCCAACCTGCCCACCGCAAGAGTAACGAAAAAGTGGACTGAAATCCTTTTTCTCTATCCTCTCAATGACAATGACACCAGAGCCCACAATCTCCAATTCCGCAACAGCCCACTGAAGCCTTCTTGTTTGCTCAGAGATAAGCTCAAAAAGCAGAGAGCTAAAAACGAGCCGCCTCCTGTAGGCTTTCAGGAGATACTTGTAGATCTTCTCGAGATTATAGCCACAGGCGGCCAAGATTGTATCAAGCTAATCGCCAGCTATCCCTTCGAGGAAGCTTCTGTCTATGCGGTGATGCTGTTTTGACATAAGAGAAGACAGGCTCGATACAGGAGTGTCGTCTGAGCTTTTTGTGCTTCTTCTTGTTGGCGGGGGTCGATCAAAACGACAGTGTTTCCTTTGTATCCATCATCAGGCGGATCGCTTTGTTGCGATAACTTATAGTGGGGGCAGACCGCCTCTTTAAACTACCCTTTAAGACTCTTCCAATCAATACTCTCGGCCAGTTTGATGAGAGGATATCTCATATCACCGAGATCTCGCGCTAGACGATAATGCTCAAAGAGCCTCACTCTTGCCTTTGATTCTTGAACTATGTCATTTTTAAAACTGCAAAAATTCCAATAGACAAAAGCTGCCTATATTGTAGTTTTGAGATAGCAAAAGTGCTCAAAATACCCTTATGTTAAGAGGTTTCGGTGGTTGCGCCGGCAACTTAAAGTAGCGGCTCATCCACCTTTGCTCAATCTTTAATCATCTCCCAGTTGCGAATATCTTATGAAATATTTTTCACTAAATTATTCAAGTAGCAAAATTACACTTAATCCGAGGATGAATCTTCCCCCTTTGTAACTTTCACATAAGAAACATGTCCGTTTACATCGCAGTTAAATGCACACATATTTGTATGTTTATAAAAATTAAATTTCACATGATTGTCGCCGAAATAGTCAGAATAATCATTATCTTCGCCATCACCAAGGTCACCTATGCAAACATCGGATGTAAGGGGCTCAATAACTTTAATAGTCGCATAGCCATATTTTCTTTTATACTCAGGTGAATTGTAGAGGGATATTTTTGTGCCAACAGCAACACCCTTGAGGAGCCTAACTGATTGAATGGCGTCATTTTTAGAACAACGATTACCTATGCTGCACTTGCCAGAAAAATCTTTGCGGCTGTTATAATATGCAACAATATTACCAGAGCAATCTTTATCTTCATAAGCCACGATATCAATAGGACCATACTTTTTGCTCGAGTCGCCAATTTTAATATTAGAAACTTTACCGTTGAGTCCATTATTATTGTAATAGGTTACGGTAATATCGTGTTTGCTCTCTTTGGCATGGGTATTGTGTTCTAAGTTATCAATACAGATGGGTTTGCTCAATTCAGTATCGCCAATATGGATACGCAACCAGTCATCATGCTTGTCGGCATCGGGATCATCGAAGAGAAGGATTGTTAGATTTTTGTGCACGCCTGGATAGATTTTAACCGACGAAGTACGATCATTTTTAGATAGTTCAGATATGCCACATTTTATAGTGCCACGCTTGTAGGTACTACTATAAAAACCGTTCTCATCACCTTCGCAATTTTTTTTCTCATAAAAAACTATATCAAATCGATCGCTATAAAATCCTTTGTTGTCAAGAATCGGCTTAAGTACATTCTCAACATTTTCGGTTTCAAGTGGATTTTCATCATCGCAAATATCCACATGCGAATCAGTATGTTTACCTCTTAGAATACTTTGAGTATGGGGTGCACCAAAAAGAATTTGCCGTTTGACGGCAACTACACCATCACCAATGTCTACGCCATTAACGCGTTGGGAGCCACCTCCATCGGAAAGATGAGCCTTACCGCATTCAAAACGCATGGCTAAAAACTGAACTTTGCGTCCGTCAATTGAAAATGTGGTAATAGGATATTTATTATTGAAAACCCGCATTTCGTTGACCCCAAGCTCTTCGGCAGCATTGTTAATAGTGATACCGCCAAACATATTTCCACGGTGTGGGGTAGCAAGCGTATAGATCTTGTGAATTTTTTTGGCGGCAGTGTAAAACTTAAGTAGTTCTTTGTCTTTTGTCTGCTCATATTCATGCCCCTTGGAAACGATATACCGGAGATCCAAGCCACCCATACTGTGGCCTACTGCAATCAGGGAATCATCCTCAAGATTTAAGTCGTTGATATCCTCGCATAATTGCGTAGCTCGCTCTTCAATCGAACCGATTCTTGAAACATTGAAACGATGAACGGTCCACCTTTGACTGTATGTTTCACTATTGTTGATATAATCGACATAAGAGTTCCATACTCCTTTGTTGCTATTAAGACCATGTGCAAACAAAATATGGTTTACTTTTGCAAGATAGCCTGACGGTGCGGTTAATAACATTGTTCTGTTTGTTTCAGGAGCTGCGCTTAAAGACTTTGGAGAGTCATTGGCCGTATTTAAAGACTTTGGAGAGTCATTGGCCGTATTTAAAGACTTTGGAGAGTCATTAATGCTGAAATTTTCATTTCCACAAGCAGTTAATAGAAAAACAATCATGCCTGTCACCCCTATTCGCTGGGCGATTTGTGCAACATTCATTCCAAATCCTTTCTTATTAAAATAAACAAGAATAGCATTTTAAACTTAATCTAATATTAATAGCGAAGTGTTCACATCCAAAACCCAAAAAAATCTTTGTTTTCACTCAAATTTTCACGCTTGCAGTACTTTTTGATAGAACTCTTCCCTTTTCTTCTATTTCTGCCGCCCTCAGCGGGAACACTATGAGAGCTAACTGCGAATAACCCAATCACCCCCAGCCTACCCACCGCAAGAGCATTACGCCACCAATAAACTATCTTCACATTCGATGATATATCTCAGTGCCTCTGCCTGAAAGAAATTTTTCACTTTTTCGGAATTGTTTTATAGGGAATCCATGTAGTCTAGTGTGTTGGCTTCGAGTTCTTCTTTGTTGATTGGAATTTTGTCACGATTGGCGCTTTGTTTGTAATCCTAGTTGAGATATTCGTCGGGATTGAGATCCGGCGAGTAGGCCGGCAGGCAGAAGAGTGCGATTTTCTCCTGATGCTCTTCGACCCACTTCCTGACATTTTTGGCATGGTGGACACTGAGGTTGTCCAAGATCATGTAGAGCTTCTTTTGGGAGGACTCGATGGCCTTGTCGAGGAATTCGATGAAGCGCTCGGTATTGATGGGCTCATCGTAAAGGGCGAAGTGGGTTTTACCGGTGGGGGTGATGGCACTGAGCATGTTGATACGAAACTTTTTGGCCGGATGTTCCAAAACGGGCTTTTTGCCGATGGGAGCGTATCTGGTCAGATTGTTGGGTAGGGCCACACAGCTGGTCTCATCGGCCCACCAGATTTCGGCTCCTTCTTTTTGGGCCTGTTTACGGATCCGGGGGTACTCCTCTTTCATCCAAGCTTTGGCCTAGGCATCTTTTCGCTCATAAGCCCGGCGGATGGGTTTCTTGGAGGTAAACTGCCAGCGCTGGAGATAGAGCCCCACGGTAGAAAGAGGCATCGAGATTCCGAAGGTCCGCTCGATTAGGACCTGGACACTCTCGCGGGTCCACAGAGCAAAGGGGAATTTGAGCTCTCGGGGGGTCTTGTCGATCAGCAGGCGGATGATCTGACGCTCCTGCTCTTGGCTCAGGACTTTCCCACTTCCTTTGGGCCGTCCATCCTTCTTCACTTTCAAGGAGGACTCTCCCTCCTTCTGGTAACGCTGCCACCATCGCGAGGTGGTCTGGGGAGCTAGGCCGAGCATCTGGGCGATCTCGATATTTTTCTTCCCTTTTTTTCGAAGGGAAATCACCCGTCTTCTCAAGACCTCCAATGTTTTTCTATCTACTTTTCTCGCATCGAACTCTTTGGTTTCCATAGGAAGGAGTCTAATGAAAAACACCTGAGAAGTTCATGAATTTAGTTTGATAGTGGAGTAGTATCTGGAGTTGTGCTCTGCTTTGGATTGAGACAAAAGATCGAAGAGTCTCTTCATGGATATCTCATTCTCCTTGTTTCGTTTCCGTAATGGTAGTGAAACGGCAAGATAGATTGTGACGAGAAGCTCACTTGAGCCTTTCGATATAGATATTTCCAACCATAGGCATGGCCTGAAGCCAGGCTTTTTGCAGGGTGCTGTCCGTATCTATGACGAAAATCAACTCTCTGCCCCTTTTGCCGAAAATCTTTTTGTCGCTGGTGACGATTATCACCTCTCCTCTTTTCATATCGAGTCTTTGCAATTCCCTTTTCTCTCTCTGTGGAGATGCCCGAAGAATTTTCACTACCCCACCTATCTTTTCGGCTCCCACTACATTGTATTGGCCGGCGCCTTCGGAGGAGGAGAGGATTTCGGGTATCTCGTTGGCGTAGAGTGCGGCCAGATCGACACAAGAGTAGTATTTCAGAATCTTCGTCACATTCTTCTGCATTCTACCCTTTTCCCAGCGTATCTTGTTTTTGTATATCTTCCGTGCCGTATGGTCGAAACGGTAATCGACTATCTCTCTCTTTTTTTTCATCCTCCTCTCTATCCTGAAATGCTCGGAAACGAACTTTCCCCCTTCCACTCTGCCTTCGGATAGATATTTCTCTCTCCTGTTTCCGGTGAGCATAGCCGCCAGACCCTTCGTCGATGCTTCGGCCTTTATCCGATATCTGCCATCCTTTTGCGTAGTTTCCAGCTCAATACTCCCCAACTCTCCCGCAAGAGGAGAGAAAACCTTATATTTCAAGACCGCTGCCCAACCCAAAGCGATTGGCAATAGAAGTACGAAAACCGAAAACAACACTTTTTTCATTTTATACCTTGGATATAATCTTTTCTCAAGATCCGATTATACCCAAGAGAAGAGGAGAAGTTGTGGCTAAAACCGTCATATCCGACAACAACCTAAGCACCGATGCGATAGTCAAGGTGACACAGACGAGTCAGGAGCTGCTAAATACTGTCGATAGAAGCATATACGACAATATACAGAGTTATATCAACGAGATATACAGCAGTAGATACGGAGAGCTCTTCACCTACACTCTCTTCGATATACCGCTGGGCAACCTGATAGCCGCCATAGCGGTCTTTATGCTCTTCCTCCTTCTGCGCAGGTATCTCACCGTCCTCACCACCAATATACTACTCTACTTCGCACAGAAGAGTTCTACGGATATAGACGAGATAATCATAAGGGAGATGAGGAAGCCCATCCGTTTCCTCTTCATCATCATAGGGCTCGATCTCTTTTTCCTCCTGACATTCATCGACAACGGCTTCACCCACCTCCTGCTCAGTTCACTGCTAATAATCGACCTATACTGGTTCTTCTATGCCACTACTCCAGCCATAGGCAAGGCCCTCTACGACCTGAGCAGAAAAAACAGCCACTTCTCATATGAGTTGAGCGCTTTCATTGTCAGAATACTCAGACTCCTCATAATCTCATTGGCGTTCATCACCCTGCTCTACAATTTCGGAGTGAATGTAACGGCCTTTCTGGCCTCGCTCGGACTCGGAGGTCTGGCATTCGCTCTGGCCGCAAGGGATACTGCCGCCAATATCTTCGGCTCGATAGCCCTGATGCTCGACCAGTCGATAAGTGTGGGAGAGTGGATAAAGGTAAACGGCGTGGAGGGTACCGTAGAGGATATCGGAATGCGTACCACCAAGATAAGGACTTTCGAAAAATCCCTAGTCACCGTACCCAATTCGATAGTGGCCAACAGCAATATCGAAAACTTCTCCCGCAGAGGGGTACGCCGTATAAAGATGGTCATAGGCCTTACATACGATACTCCCGCTACGAGCGTAAAAGCCATAGTCGAAGATTTGGAGAGGATGCTTCGGGAGCACCCCGGCATAGCCAAAGACCAGACGACGCTCGTAAAGTTCGACCGTTTCGAAGATAGCTATCTGGGTATATTCTTCTACACCTTCACCAACACTTCGGACTGGAAGAGCTATCTGCAAATCAGAGAGGATATACATCTGAAGATAATGGAGATTGTAGAGGCCAACGGCAGTTCGTTCGCCTTCCCTTCACAATCTCTCTATCTCGAAAAGATACCCGCCGGCGAGAGGAGCAAAGATAATTTATCGAGCTTTGACTAAAGTTGCGTTATAATTAATCTTCAATTAAGAACCATAAAAAGGATGATGAATGAATAGACATATCGCGGGAAGACACTTCGAGCTTACCGAACCGATAAAAAACTATATCGACAGTGCCATAGAGAGCCTGGAGAAATACAATCTGGAGATTATATCTGTCCACTGTATCATTTCCGGAGATACCAAAAATGGTAAAAAGGGTTTCAGCGTCGAATTTGTAGTCAATCTGAAAGACAAGAATACCGTCGTAATCACCCAGAGAGACAAGGATGTATATGCCGCTATAGATGTAGCTATAGATAGACTCAAAAAGAGTCTAAGAAGATTCTCCGACAAGATAAAAGACCACAACAATATAAGCCTCAAAGAGATAGAGAGTGAGATAGAAGAGGGGCAAGAGCAGCTCGACTATATAGATGAGACCGACGACGATATCGTACCTATGGATCTCGAACTCCACAAGCCTCTCGATTTCGACGAAGCCAAAACCCTGCTCAAAGAGGATCCCAAACGCCACTTCATAGTCTTCAACGACAACGAGGGACGCATGAGAGTGATGTATAAAAGAGCCGACGGAAAATTCGGTCTCTATTGATAATCTCCCCGACGGCACCGGGTCGCCGTCGTTTCGTCCTACTTCAGAAGAGTTTCGAAATCCCTTGGATCGAAGAGATAGAGCTTCTCTTCGCTCTCCATATCCTTCAGCTCACCTGAAAATCCGCCATAGGAGAAGAGAGCGTATATATCCGGCTCGATGCCGATGGAGGCGGCCTTTTCTCTCAGCTTGACCAGCTCACCGGCACACACTCTTCTGCCCCTATATTTACACTCTGCGAGTATCACTCTCCCGCTCCTGCTGATTCCGAAAATATCGAATTCGTTTCTGCGTTCCCAGAAGCTCCCTTCGCTCAGAAGCGGATCGTTTCTCCGAGTCATTACTTTGCGTAGAAGTGCGCTCGAGAGCTGTTCGAAGACAAGAGAGTGCACTCTCTCTTTGTGGATACGGTAGTTCGAAAGAGCTCTGTCGTATCTGCCCTTTTTGAGCTCTTTGGCAAAAGGCTCGACATAGGAGAACCAGAAGCGATAGAATGGTTTGGTGAATCTTATCTTGGGTTGAATCCTGTATCTTCTGAACTCTTTTGGCAGAAGGGGTTTCTCTTCTCTATCTATCGGAGCCTCTCTCGACTCCTCCACATAGAGTACCCCTTCCCGTTCGAGCTGAGCTATCAGCGAGCCACCCATACTCTCTCCCAAACCGGCTCTTTTGAAGACATTCAATATCTTGGCATCACTTCCGGCTATGGCCATGGCGAGCTCTCTGTAGGGCTTTTCCAGCATATAGCCCGGCTCGATGAAACGGGAGCTCTCTGTATAGCCTTGCATATATATCCTGACTATACTATCCTCGAGACTCTCGAAAAAGTCGAAGCTTATCTTATTTTCGAGACCTCCGAAACAGGAGAATCTATCTATCGACTCTTCAATCTTCATGTATGGGAAAGTCCCGGCGAAGTCCGAAAAGAGCATCCCCATCTTCTCGTAGTAGCCGATAGTTCGCATCCGCCTCTTCCGTTCACTCCGCAGGCGGAGCCCCGAAGCCCCTCTCTATCGACCTTCTTCCCACAAAGGCTCTCTCCTCTTCGCCTATGGGCTGCATATCCTCTTGCGTCACCGAGCCTATGACCCACCTGAAACTTCTCGTATGCTTCCCATCCATAGAGAGCGTTATACTCTCCATACCGGAAAAGCTGTAGATTTTATGCTCGTCTATATCCACGAGAGAGAGGGCATCTTTGACTCCGATTCGAGTCCTCTTCTCTACAAAGGAGCCATTTTTGCCTTCAAATATGGCTATCGGCCCTTCGAGTACGATTTTCAAAGAGGCCTGCGAGAGGTCTATTTCTCTGTCGTTTTTCACCTCGAAGGCCCAACTCTCATGAGATGGTAGATTGCCGTTGTAGTGTCTGTAGTCGGAGTAGTAGTATTTCACCTCCCAGTCCGGATGTACGAATACCACTCTTAGCCAAGCCGTACCCATTGCGGCTATATCGTGTCTATCTCTGCCGTCGCTACTGTCGCTATACTCTCCGAAGACTCCCGCACTCTTGTGGACGAAGAGTCTGCCCTCGGAGTTTCGGGCTTCGACTATGGTTCTCATATACCATCCAAGCTCTTTGGGGGGATTGGGAGGAGGCACATCTCTACGGCCTCCTGTATCCTCTTTTCTATCTCCATACTCGTCTTCGTTTTCATCGAGATATTTATCTATTCTCTCCATGGCATCCGCCACACTCGAACTGTCGGCACTCACTATAGCCATGATACTCTTTGCCAGCTCCATATCGTCGAGTCCCTTTTGTGCGAAGTAGAGTCCTGCTTCGGTTCTGTTTTCAAGCAGTGTGGCATCCTCTCCGAGAGCTCCGTTTATAGCCGCGAGTATGAATGTGGATCTCTCTATTTTGGAGCTGTCGAGCTCCTTTTTCCAGTATGCGGCTCCTGCACTCTCAGGTGCTCTGTCGAAGAGGTTGTTATAAACAGCCTTTATGAACTCTTCGTTGGAGTAACCCTCTGGATAGAGAGCTTTGGTCTCTCTCTGGTCGAAGAAGCTTTTGGCTATACCCTCGAGGCTGAGTCCAGAGCTCTGCACCCAATATTCGAGTCCGGCGGAATCTGGTGCTCTTTTGAAGGTGGCGATATAGAGCTTCGCCACACTCTCTTTCGTGGGTACTGTAGCCAATAAAGGCAGATTCAAAGTCAGCAACAAAAGCAAAATCACCACCGTTCTTCCATACATCGATTCCTCCTTTCGTCGATTATAGCAGATTAAATGACAAACTCTTTTCGCCTATCGAAAGAGGAGTTACGAAGAGAGAAGGATGAGGGCGAGTATTAGACGAATATCCACTCCACTATCCTCGAAACCTCCCGGGCTACATAGCTCTTGATGCCACTCTCGTATTGAGGTTTCGAAGGTACTACCGCTTTTTCGAAGCCCTGCGTCTCCAACTCTTTGAGTCTCTGTTGCAAAGAGGGTATATCCCTTATCTCTCCGGTGAGACTGACCTCTCCGAGGAATACCGTGCGCGAACTCAACTCTCTATCCCTGTATGAGCTGAGTATGGCGGCTATTACGGCCAAATCGGCGGCAGTCTCCACAATCCTGATACCGCCGCTTACATTCACGAATACATCGTATGTACCGAGGGGAAGGTCGAGTTTCTTCTCGAGCAACGCCAGCAACATAGATAGACGGTTGTTGTCGTATCCTGTCGAACTGCGTTTGGGATGGCCGTAGGATTCGGCGACAAGAGCTTGAATCTCTATCACTATGGGGCGGCTCCCCTCCATAATCACGCTCAGTGCGGAGCCTGCCTGTAGCTTCTCCTTGTCGAAAAATCTCCCGGCCATACTTTTGGCATCTTCGAGCCCCCCGGGGCCCATCTCGAAGATACCCACTTCGTTGGTCGAACCGAAGCGGTTCTTGAAGCCCCGCAGCAGCCTCAGCTCACTGTTGCCGTCTCCTTCGAAATAGAGTACCGTATCCACCATATGCTCCAGTACTCTCGGGCCCGCTATCGTACCCTCCTTGGTGATGTGCCCTATTATGAAAATGGCTATCTCCTTGCTCTTGGCGAGTCTCATGAGCTCGAAAGTAACGGTACGCACCTGAGTCACCGAACCCGGAGCGGAAGGGGTCTCTTCGCTGTATAGTGTCTGGATGGAGTCTATCACGAGCAGATCGTATTTTCTAAGAGATATATCCGAAAGGATACTCTCCATACTGATCTCATTGAGCAGATAGAGTCTCTCCTCGTTGGCTCCGAGTCTGTTGGCCCGCAGTTTTATCTGCCCTGCGGACTCCTCCCCCGAAACATAGAGAATATCTCTTCCCGTCGAAGCGAGATTACCGGCTATCTTGAGAAGAAGGGTCGATTTGCCTATACCGGGAGAGCCTCCTATGAGTATGAGCGAACCGGGGACTATACCTCCGCCCAGAACGAGATCGAGCTCTTTGCTGCCAGAGGAGAAGCGACTGTAGTTGTCCTCCTGCACCTCGGTTACGGAACGCGCCCTGGCGGCTGTGGGATTTTTGGTCGAGGAGCTCTTTTTCAGATACTCTATCTGCTCCCGGCTGAGCTCTATCAGAGTCTCCCACTCTCCGCACGAAGGACACTTCCCCATCCAGCGCGGTGTCTGGAAGCCACAGGCCTGACATTCGAAGAGGCTCCTCTTTTTGGCCATATCACCCTACTCCGTACTCTTAGGAAGCGAGAATCTTCTTGACGACCGAGCTTATGGCTCCACCGTCGGCGCGACTCCCTATCCTCTCTCTGGCCAACGCCATAACTCTGCCCATATCCTTCATACTCTGCGCACCGCACTCCTCGACGATAGCCCTGAGCTCCTCTTCGAGCTCTTCGGGGCTCATAGGTTCGGGAAGATAGGATTTGACAAGAGCCAGCTCGGCCTCGTCCTTGGCCACGAGGTCATCTCTGCCTGCCGTTCTGAACTGCTCTATGGCATCCTCTCTCTGCTTGGCATATTTGAGCAGTATCCTCTCCACATCGGCATCCTCCAGCTCTCTGCGCTCATCCACCTCTATCTGTTTGATGGCGGCGTTTATATTTCTGAGCGTATCGCGACGGGCCGTATCCTTGGCCCTCATGGCCTCTTTGATATCGTTTTTTATTCTCTCTTTGAGTGTCATGCTTATCCTTTCGGGGCTCTATATTTGAGCCGTAATTATATCCTATCGGGATATTTTTTCATCTATTTTCACTCCTCCTTCTCTTCCCGCCCACAGCCGCTTCGCCCACTCCGAAGAGAGATTTCCGCTCTGCGGCGATATTGGATATTAAGGATGCTTATCATACCATACCCGCAATCAATCATGGAGGGGGTTGCATTGACTCTGTTTCAGTTCGTACTGCTCGTGACGGCCGGCATAATATTCTACCTCTTTTTCCGTCAGCTCTTTTCGGGAAACTATCCCAAAAGAGGGGTGGATTACGAAGCTTCCGTACAGGAGGAGAGAATCGGGGGCATAAACAGACCCGACAAAACCTTTTCGAAAGGACAGGAGGCTCCCGAGAGGGTGAGCCAGCTACTGCAGATGGCTGATGAGGCTATAGGCAAGGGGGACAATCTCGAAGCGAAAAAGGCTCTGCAGAGTGCGCTTATGCACAGAGAGAAAGATACCGATATAATGCGCAGACTGGCTGTGGTATATATGAACATGAACGACTTCAACGATGCGAAAGAGATATACGAAGAGATACTTTCGATCGACCCGAACGACGATCTGGCGCACGCCTCTCTGGCCAACGCCCTGCATAGACTCGGAGAGGACGAAAGGGCTCTACAGGAGCATGAAAAGTCCATCTCTCTCGATCCGGAATATGCGGCTCACTACTACAACTATGCGAACACACTCTACGACCTAGGAGAGAAGAGGAGAGCTCTGGAGCTATACAGAGAGGCTCTGAGACTCGATCCGCAACTCGAAGAGGCCAAAAAGATGATAGAGGAGCTCGAGAGATGATCAACCAGTGCTTTATCGAACAACCAACGACACGCAAGATTCTGCAGGATGTCACAAGTGTATGCACGGAGTGTTATCGCACTCTCAAAGAGGGTGAAAAGACATACTACGATATGGAGCACTATCGCTATCTATGCGAAGAGTGTGCCCGCAGACTCTGCGAGGAGAAGCTCGAGAGAGAGAGGGATATAATGAGATACGAAGAGGAGACGGCGGAGACTCCGAGCCTCTTTCGATAGACGGTCAATATCACTATCCGCAATCTTCATATGAGACTCGATATCTATCTGGTAAAGACGAAACTCTTCGAGAGCCGAAACCGTGCTCAGGAGGCTATAAAGAGCGGGCTGGTCAGAGTCGATGGGAAGAGAGTGAAGAAGGCAGCTACGGATATATGTGAAGGCGCCGTGGTGGAGCTCGAAGAGACGAAATACTACATATCCAGAGCCGCAAGAAAGCTCGAAGCCTATCTCGAGAGCCATCCGCTCGAAGTCGAAGGCAGAAGGGCTCTGGATATCGGAAGCAGCACGGGAGGCTTTACGCAGATTCTACTCGAAAGAGGAGTGAAATTCGTCGATGCTGTCGATGTGGGCAGGGAGCAGCTCCACCCCAGCCTCAGAAGAGAGAAGAGAGTCAACTCTTTCGAAGAGACCGATATCAGGAATTTCGACAGAGGAGTCCTGTATGAGCTGATAGTCTCGGATATCTCCTTTATATCCCTGAGATATATAATCCCCTCCATCGAAAGGCTGTCCGCCAAAGAGTGTGATATGATTCTGCTCTTCAAACCCCAGTTCGAAGTCGGACCTGCAGCGAAACGGGACTCCAGAGGGGTCGTGAAGGACCTCGATGCCATCGAATCGGCGAAAAGAGTTTTCGAAGAGGATGCACAGATACGGGGATGGCGGCTGCTACGCTGTGTCCAATCCGCCATAACCGGTAAAGATGGCAATGTGGAATATATATACCATTTTTGCAAAAGCAGGAGCGAGGAGTCTGCCGAAGATGATTGAAAACAGTGTGAAATCGGTCGCGATAGGCTCTTTCGACGGCATCCATACCGCACACAGAGAGCTTATCTCCATGGCGGACGAGGTCGTGGTGATAGAGAGAGGCAGAGGGAGACTCACTCCGGGATACAAGCGAAGCTGGTACTGCGACAAGCCCTGCGCATTCTACATATTCGATACGATAAAAGAGCTCACACCCTACCAATTCGTGCAAAAACTGAAGAGAAACTACCCCTCCCTTTCCAAAATCGTCATAGGCTACGACTTCAGATTCGGCAGAGGTGCGGAGGGTACACCCGAAACGATAAAGGCTCTTTTCGAAGGCGAGGTCGTGGTGGTGAGTGAAATAACCGTAGGGGGTATCCCGGTACATTCGAGAACCATAGCCGATATGCTCTCGAGAGGAGATATAGCGGGGGCTTCGATGCTGCTGGGCAGAAACTACCGTATCGACGGAAAACATATAAGAGGACAGGGGCTGGGAAGGGAGTTTCTCGTACCGACCATAAATATCGAGGTAGAGGACTATCTGCTTCCTGCCGAAGGTGTCTATGCGACCCTCAGCACTCTGGAGGGAATATCCTATCCGAGCGTAACCTTCATAGGCAAGCGCAAAACGACCGACGGCTCCTTCGCCGTGGAGACACATCTGCTGGATATGGAAAAAGAGTCCCCTTGCAGATCCCCGATATTTATCGATTTCATCTCACATATCAGAGAAAACAGAAAATTCGACTCACTCCATGCTCTCAAAAAAGAGATATTCTCCGATATGAAGAGGGCCAAAGAGATATTGGAAGATGGGGGCTTTATCAAATAGTACTCCCTAAATAATCCGAACAATCCACGAGCTACAATACAATATGTTTATAGTATCGTTACTATTGCTTTGACTTTCTTCAGTTTGATTGGGGTAAAATTCCTGTCTGGAAATGCTGATGTAGCTCAGTCGGTCGGAGCACCTGATTCGTAATCAGGAGGTCACGGGTTCGAATCCCGTCATCAGCTCCAAACGAAACCTGAAACTTTTTTCGATATAATCCCCCGATTTACAATCCGAAAGAATATGTGATTTTTCCATAATAAATAGAGAGAACTTTTGCGAATATTGCGTATCGCAAAAAATCATAAAAAGCGGAAAGGAACGAATTATGCTGCTTTTCACACCGGGACCGACGCCTGTACCCGAAGCTGTTCGCATGGCTATGTCCACCCCTACTCTTCACCACAGAACTCCCGAGTTCGAAGAGATATTCGCCGAGGCCAGAAAGGGCCTGCTGAAACTTCTGAAGATGCCCGAAGCCGTAATGCTCGCAAGCTCCGGCACTGGAGCCATGGAGGCTTGCGTACTCAACCTCTGCCACAAAAAGGCCCTTACGGTAAACGCCGGTAAATTTGGAGAGAGATTCGGCAAAATAGTACTCTCCTGCGGTTTGGAGCTTCGTGAACTCAAATATGCCTGGAATACCCCGGCGAGTGTCGAAGAGGTACTCGACGCGGTGAGAGAGGATGAAGATATAGATGCCGTCTGCATACAGATAGCCGAAAGTGCCGGGGGTCTGCGCCATCCGGTGGAGGAGATTGCCGCCGAGCTAAAAAAGATACGACCGCAAATCAGTGTGATTGCCGACGGCATCACAGCAGTCGGCGTCGAAGCGCTCGATACCGAAAATATCGATGCTCTCATCGCCGGAAGCCAAAAGGCTCTCATGCTTCCTCCGGGATTGGCGATGATAGGTCTGAGTGAAGCGGCCGTGGAGAAGATAGGCACAGGGAGAGGCTACTACTTCAATCTCGCCGGCGAAATCTCCAAACAGCGCAAAAACACCACCGCATATACCGCCGCCACGACCCTCATCATAGGTCTCAACGCCATCTTCACCCTCATAGAGAAGAGGGGCGGTATGGAGAGGATATACAAAGAGACAGCCGCCAGAGCTAGGGCCAACACGGCCGCTCTGGAGGCCATCGGCTTCGAATGCTATCCGCAGACTCCCGCCCTGTGTATGAGTGCGGTTTACGACGAAGAGGCCGATACGATTCGCGATATTCTCAAAAAGAGATACGGCGTCAATATCGCCGGCGGACAGGACCACCTAAAAGGCAAACTCTTCAGAATAAACCAGATGGGAATCATAGAGCCCTATGAGGCGGCCTGGGTTATGGATGCCATAGAGTCGGTACTTTCGGATATGGGCAGACGGGAGTACGAGGGTATAGCCGGCAGAGTCTTCAACAGAGTCTATTTCGAAGAGATGCAAAGATGATTTTCGAGCATGAGATACCCGGAGGTACCCACCTCTACTTCGGAGAGAGTGCCAGAATAAAACGGCAGATAGAGACGGAGGCGGCAGATATGCTTTCGCGCAAAGGATTCGAAGAGATAGCCACTCCTCTGTTCTCTTTCCATCAGCATGAGGTCTTCGACGATATCAGAGACCTCATAAGGATAAACGACGAAGAGAATCACCAGGTGAGTCTCAGGGCCGACTCCACGGCGGATGTGGTCCGTATAGCCACGAGAAGACTCGGCAGAAGTACGGAGTCGAAAAAGTGGTTCTATATCCAGCCGGTATATACCTTTCCGACCACCGAACAGTATCAGATAGGTGCGGAGTGTCTCGATGGTGATTTTCCCAGGATGGTGGGTACCTCGCTCGAACTGCTCGATTCGATAGGGATAGAGGGAGTGGTGCAGTTGGCCAATATAGCGATACCCCGTCTGCTGGACGAGAAGTACGGTATCTCCCTCGACAAACTCCGGGATATGAAGATGGAAGAGATTCTGCGCTCCGGGTACGAGTGGATCGAGCCTCTGCTCAAAATCCACTCTCTCGAAGACCTGGAGAATCTCTCGATATATCCCGACGACATAGCCCGCCAGCTGCGCGCCATATACGATGCCGCCAACGGTGTGCAGGGTATATGCGACTATGAGCTGGTCGTATCCCCCCTCTTCTACGCGAGACTCAGATACTACGACTCTCTCGTATTCAGAGTCTTCGAAGGGGAGAGACTCTATCTCATGGGCGGAGCCTATTGTCTAAACGGACAAAACGGAGTGGGTTTCGCACTATATACCGATGCCTGTACGGCAAAAAAAATGCAAAAGGGAAAAGATGTCCAATAGAGCCCGTTTGATCGTCGGTCTTCAGTGGGGAGACGAAGGAAAAGGCAAAATCGTGGACCATATGGCACAGACACACGACTATGTCTGCAGATTCGCCGGAGGTCACAACGCCGGTCATACCATAGTGGTGGGGCAGAGAAAATACGCTCTGCATCTGATACCGTCGGGGGTACTCAATCCCGATGCCGTGAATATCGTCGGCAACGGTGTGGTTCTCTCTCCAGCGGATTTCATAGAGGAGATGAAGCAGTTCGACAATCTCGAAGGAAGACTCTTTGTCTCCGATAGGGCACATCTGCTTCTACCCTATCACGCACTCATAGACAGGGCCAGAGAGAAGCTCAAAGGCGACAAGGCCATAGGCACCACGGGCAAGGGAATAGGACCTGCCTATGGTGACAAGGTAGCGAGAGTGGGCCATCGTGTAGGCGAGCTGCACGATACGAAGAAGCTTTGCGACAGAATAATGGAGCACTTCGAGATGAACGCTCCCATCTTCGAAGTGATGGGGCTGGAGATTCCCCGAAAAGAGGCTCTACAAAAAGAGCTCGACGCTTACAAAGCCAGTCTGGAACCCTATATTACCAATACCACTCTGCTTATCCGGAAGGCTCTCTGTGAAGGTAAGAGAGTACTGCTGGAAGGGGCGCAGGGTACGATGCTCGATATCGACCACGGTACATATCCCTATGTCACGAGCTCCACGACAGTCAGTGCCGGCGCCTGTAGCGGTCTGGGCCTGAACCACAAAGATATAGGTGAAGTCACAGGCATAGCCAAGGCATACTGTACCAGAGTCGGTAACGGCCCTTTTCCCAGCGAAGATTTCGGTGAAGATGGTGAAAGGCTCAGGAAGAGAGGCCATGAGTACGGTACGACCACCGGCAGACCCAGACGCTGCGGCTGGTTCGATGCGGTAGCGATGAAGCACGCCGTGCAGATAAACGGTGTGGACAGAGTGGCTCTGATGAAACTCGATGTCCTCGACGGTCTGGATGAGATAAAGGTCTGCACGGCATACCGTTTCCAAGGCGAAGAGATAGACTATGTACCCTACGACTTGGAGAGTGTGGAACCGATATACACCGTCTTCAGGGGATGGAAAAAATCGGAAGGCGCGAGGGAGTTCGACGAACTCCCCGAAGAGGCCAGAGACTACATTGCTGCACTCGAAGAGATGATAGGATGTAAAATAGGTATCGTATCCACATCTCCGGAGAGGGAAGACACCATAGTACGCTGAGAATCTATAGTATAATTTTCACTCAGCGACTCTCGGCAAAAAAGAGAAAAGGATAGATATGCGACTCAAACCTCAACAGACGGGATATGTGGCGGGAAAGATCGCCATCGATCTCGCCAACGCTCCTTTCGTGAAACTGCCAAGGGGCAAAGATGCGGTGGCTTCCAAGGTGAAAGAGTTGATCGATGCCAACCTGCATGCGGAGAGGGAGCTCGACGCTAGGGTAAAAGAGATTATAGATGAAAACTATGACGATATAGAGTTTCAGCATGCCGACGAGAGACAGCTCTTTTTCATGATCAAAAAGAGACTCGCACCGGAGTATGGTGTAATAATGAACTACGACGACAGGTACAACGACCTTTCACATACGATACTCGACGAACTCTATGAAAACTATCTCTTAGATTTCGATGTCAACGAGAACCAGGTCAGAAATGTCATCTTCAAGGCTTTCAAGAGTTTCGCGCAGGCATACGAGGAGATAGACAATATCGTCTATGGCAAAATCAGGAAGATGCAAAAAGAGGTGATACCAGGCTCGCAGGAGTACGAGCTACTCTACGAGAGACTCTACGAAGAGGAGCTCAAGCGCAGGGGTATGTACTGAAGATATGCCATATGGCCAACAGCTAAGACAGTCGGAGGTAAAAGGTATGAGAAAAGTTTGGCTCTACTTCGAAAATGGTCTCTATATGGAGGCGAAAAGTTTCGGTGCGGAGGGTACGAGTGTGGGAGAGATAGTCTTCAACACATCCATGACGGGATATCAGGAGATCGTCAGCGATCCGAGCTATGCCGGGCAGTTCGTCACCTTCACCATGCCGGAGATAGGCAATGTGGGATGCAACTCCCAGGATATGGAGAGCAGAGGAGCGTTCTGCAAAGGGATCATAGTACGAAGCTATCAGAGCCGTCCCTCCAACTTCAGAAGCCAAGAGCCTCTCGACGCTCTGCTCAAACGCTTCGGCGTGATGGGGATATGCGATATAGATACACGCTATCTCACCCGTATGATAAGAAGCGAAGGGGCCATGCAGATGATAGCCTCGAGCGAGATATCGGACAAAGAGGAGCTCAGGCAGATACTGGCCGATTCTCCGAGAATAGAGGAGATCAACTATATAGAAGAGGTGAGTACCAGCGAAGCCTATATACATCGCCACGGCAGATACGATGCGCGCAGTTTCGAGTATGAAAAGGTCGAGACCGACAAAAAGATAGTGGCTTACGATTTCGGTATCAAGAGAAATATCCTAAACGAGCTCACCCACGCCGGAATGGAGGTGGAGGTAATACCCAACGACACACCGGCCGAAGATGTAATCCGAAGGTATGAAGAGGGGGAGATTTCCGGTGTCTTCCTATCCAACGGGCCCGGCGACCCTCTCGTACTCAAAGAGGAGAAGGAGCGCACGGTGAAGCTTTTGGAGGCACGAATCCCCATCTTCGGTATCTGCCTTGGACACCAGATGCTCTCGATTGCACACGGTTACGACACATACAAGCTCAAATTCGGCCATCACGGGGGCAACCACCCTGTCAAAAACGCTCTTACAGGGAGAGTGGAGATTACCGCCCAGAATCACAACTACAATGTCCCAGAGCATATCACCGAGATAGCCGAGATAACACACACGAACCTCTTCGACGGCACCATAGAGGGGCTTAGATACAAGGATAGACCCGTAATGTCGGTACAACACCATCCCGAAGCCAGTCCCGGCCCCCATGAGAGCTCATATATCTTCGAAGAGTTCAGGAAGATGCTCTAAGAAGAGCCCTCTATGTGCGGGTATGCTATGATTGAAAAGAGAACTCCCTCCCGATAGAATAAGGGTGGAGCTCCAAAGACTACAGAGGATTATCATATAAAATGAAAAAAGTGGCGATATTGGGTAGACCCAATGTAGGCAAGAGTTCACTCTTCAACAGACTGCTCAAAAGGCGCGAAGCTATAACATCCGACCAGAGCGGTACCACTAGGGATATAAGAAGAAACTTCGTGACCATTTCGCAGGAGCGAGAGTTCGAGCTTCTCGATACGGGCGGTATAGACGAGGGGAACGAACTCTTCGACAAGGTGGCGCAGATGTCCATGCGCGCCGCGAAAGAGGCAGATATCATACTCTATATGGTAGATGGCAAGAAGCTGCCGCAGGAGGAAGACAGAAGACTCTTCTACTCTCTTCAGAAGCTTGGCAAACCGGTGGCGCTGCTGGTGAACAAGATAGACAACGACAGAGAGGAGCAGGAGCGTTTCTGGGAGTTCGCGGAGTTCGGAGCCGACGATATCTTCGCAATATCGGTAAGTCACAACAGGCATCTGAACGGAGTTTACAGATGGCTGGAGAGATATATTCCGCCATCCCGGCAGAGTGCCACCCTGCTGGAGGATGACGATTTGAGTCTCGAAGAGCTTCTGAGTATCTCGGAATCTCAAAATGAGGAGAGTGAGGATAGATCCTTCAGGGTCGCCATACTCGGAAGGCCCAATACGGGCAAAAGCTCTCTGCTCAACGCTCTTTTGAAAGAGGAGAGGGCGGTCGTGAGCGAGGTGGCCGGTACCACGATAGATCCGATAGACGAGACTGTAGTGCACGACGGTTACGAAATAACTTTCGTAGATACCGCGGGTATAAGAAGACGAAGCAAAATAGTCGGAATAGAGAAGTACGCTCTGGACCGGACGCAGAAGATGCTCGAGAAGGCCGACATAGCCATTTTGCTTATCGATGCGACAGTCGGAGTCACCGAGCTCGACGAACGAATAGCCGGGCTTGTGGATAGATATGCCCTAGCCTCTTTGATTGTGCTCAACAAGTGGGATATAAGGGGAGAGAAGGAGTACAGAGAGGCTATAGAGGAGATAAGAGACGAGTTGAAATTTCTCCACTACGCACCAATACTCACGATATCGGCCAAGACGGGACAGAGAGTACACAGAATAATGGACGAGCTCGTCAGGATATACGAGAGGTACAAGACTAGGATTCCCACCAGCAGACTCAACGAGGCGCTGGAGACGGCTATACGAAGACATCACATACCGAGCAGAAACGGGCAGGTGGTGAGGATAAAGTATGCCGTACAGTATGGAGTGAAACCTCCGAGGATAGCGCTGGTGTGCAACAAACCCTCTCTACTGCACTTCAGCTACATACGATATCTCTCCAATACGCTGAGAGAGTTTTTCGATTTCGAAGGTGTACCTCTGCTCCTATCCGCCAGAAAGAGAGGGGAGAGAGAGGAAGAGTGAAGAGAGTGTATATACAGCGACTCGAGCTTTTTCATCTTTCGATTATCTGTCTCTCATCTTGGTGATTGCAAAAATAGTCATATTTATCATTATTTATTGAAATGAAACTCTTTTTATGAAATAATGAGAGCATGAAATGGAAAGAAGAGGCTGAGAAAAGTATCAAATGTCCGTCGTGTGGCTATATTTTGCCACTATATTTCAGATATAGCAAACTTGTGCGCTGTCCATCCTGCGGTTCGGATATCTTTCTGGAAGACGATGCCGTAAGAGTGGCCGGAGAGTCTTCGGTGCCGAGTGACGAACCGTCGCTTCTGAAACTCCATACTTCGATAGAGATAGAGAAAAAGAGCTATCTTCCCGTAGGGCATATAAGATATACGACCGGCCCCTTCTTCTGGGATGAGTGGTGGCTTGTTGACGGCAGAGGAGATGGGGTCTGGCTGAGTGTGGATGACGGTGACTACATGATGGAGAGAAAGATAGACTATTTCCTGCCGGAAGATTCACCCCGGGCCTTCACTCTGGGCAGAAAGTTCGGCGAGTGGATCGTTACGGAAGTGGGGGAGGGTGTATGCGAGAGTTTCGAAGGAGAGCTCCCCGAGCTCATAGAGTTGGGAGAGAGATTCGTATATGCGCACCTGAGTACGATAGACGGCAGGGTGATGAGTGCGGAGTTCTACGACAACAAAGCCTCTCTCTTTAGCGGGAAGTGGCTCGATCCTTACGAGATGGTGGTCCTGGGATGAAACACTATACTATACGCTGTCCCAACTGTGGAGCTCCTCTGAAGATAGTTGGCGGACGCAATATCCACTCCATAACCTGCGAATATTGCGGTTCTCTCATCGACCTTCACGAAAACTACAAAGTTCTATCGAAATTCGAAGTTCTGAAAAATCCCGGAGGCTCACCTTTTGAAGTGGGTATGAGAGGGAAGATAAAAGGTATAGAGTTCATCATCACGGGCTTTGTGGTTTACGGACTCTCTCCCGGGAGTCGGAGCGTATGGGTGGACTACTCTCTCTACTCTCCGATATACGGTTATGCATGGATGACATACGAGGATGGAGCGCTGAGCTTTTCGAGAAGATTGCGGCAGATGCCCTCTGTGGACATGAACAGGATGGAGGAGGGGAAGAGTTTCCGCTTCAAAGGCGAAAAATATAGAGTTTACGAGAAGTACAGAGCGTATGTGCAGAGTGTGATGGGCTCTTTGACATATATCGCCCGCAAGGGGGATTCGATATATGTGGTGGAGGCTGTCAATCCCCCCTTCGGTATCGCCTACGAGAGGAGCGAAGATGAGATAGAGTACTATCTCATGGAGTATCTCGAGCCTGCGGAGGTGTACGAGAGTTTCGGAGTCTCCGCCGTAGATGTCGAGGGAGACAATCCGCTAAAGCCCTTCTCCTCGCCATTTTTCGCCTCACTTTTCAAAAGTTCGCTCATCTTCTTCTTCATAAGCCTTGCGGCATTGGCATATATTCGACATGAAGGCAAGGGTAGTGTCGTCGAAAACGGATATATCAGAGGAAGGGAGTTGAAGAGTACTCTGCAGATACGACAGGCGGCTCCCAGGTTGCTGGATGTGCATATATATGCCGGACTGGATAACGAGTGGAAGAGCTATGCGCTCGAGCTATACGATGAAGATGGAGTGAAGATATATTCCAAAAATTTCGAGCTCTCCTACTATCATGGCTATGAAGATGGCGAAAGTTGGAGTGAAGGCTCGGACGAGACGGATATCTACATCAGGGTGCAGAGGCCGGGAAAATATATTTTGAGAGTCAGGGATTTTTCACCCTCGAAGAGATGCAGCAACCATGTAGTAGTCAGAGAGGGGGTGTGGAGACTCAGGTATTTTTTGATAGTTTTCATAATGAGTATCGTCGGAATGCTGGCCTATCCGCTGGCATATTCGATCTATATGGGCAGATTGTGGAAGGATGATGAATGAGGGGCGAAAAAAGATGGTATATTCTCTTTATCTCTCTATATACGATATCGACGATATGGGCGGCACTCTCCACCTACTACGATTCCGGAACGGTCGGAGAGGACGGGAGCGTTTCGCACAGTGCAAGAAGCGGTAGCGCTACATCGAGACATAGAGGTTACAACTATGGTAAATAGAAGTGAAGGAGTTTAGGATGTCCGAATTGGGATTTCAGTATCTGATATCTACGGTGATATATAGTGTACTTGGTTTCGCACTCTTTGTAGGAGCGCTCTATACGATAGAGAAGATAACCAGATTTTCGGTCAGCAGGAAGGTTGTCGATGAGGGTAACAGCGCCGTCGCCATAGTCGTGGCCTCCATAGTCATAGCGATGGGTATCATCATATCGTCCGCCATCCACTAAATCCTATGCTTGTCGTATATCCGGTATAAAGTGCCGTCTCGTTGTTGCGCAATTGCCGCGCAAGAGGATGAGTATTTACGATTTGTGGTTTTGCAGACAAAAAGAATATCGCCGTTATCGATAAAATCAAGAGAGGAAAAGAGATGCACAAAACAAGATCAGCAAATCCGGCTTTGCCTATGCTTCCCCGCGAACTGGAGGGCCTGGCCGAAATCTCACTGAATCTATGGTGGACATGGAATCCTCCGGGAAAGAATCTTTTCAGACAGGTCAATCCCTTTCTCTGGAAAGAGAGCGGACACAACCCGATAGAGATGCTCGGACAGATGAGTGCAGAGGAGTTCGATGCTCTTTTGAAGAGCGAACACTTCATGAACGAATATAGATATGTTTACGCTCTTTTCCGCAGATATATGGATGTGGAGAGTTGCCGCATAGAGAGAGATATTCTACCTGTAGCCTACTTTTGTGCCGAATTCGGACTCCACCACTCTCTGCCCATATATTCGGGAGGATTGGGTTTTCTCGCCGGTGATATCCTCAAAGAGTCCAGCGATATGGGACTTCCGATGATCGGTGTGGGCTTTATGTATCCCCAGGGATATGTACGGCAGATCATAGGCTCCGACGGTTGGCAGAATGGAGCCAACGAACCCATAGATAGAGATACGGCACCAATCGAAAGAGTACTCGACAAAAACGGTGAACATTTCACGATAAAAGTTCCATTTATCGATCCTCCTATATATGCGGCTGTCTGGAAGATAAACATAGGCAGAGTCAAACTCTATCTCCTCGATACGGATATCGACAAAAACGACCCATGGGACAGATTGATATCCTCGCGGCTCTATACACCCGACAAACATCAGAGATTGAGACAGCAGATAGTCCTAGGGATTGGCGGATATAGGGTGCTCGAAGAGCTCGGTATCAAATATTCGATACTCCATCTAAACGAGGGTCATCCTGCCTTCGCTCTCTTCGAAAGAGTCAGAGAGTTTATGCAGAGTGACGGAATGAGCCTCTCCGAAGCGGTGCAGAGAGTGCGCAAAACCTCCGTCTTCACCACGCATACCCCTCTTCAGGCCGGTACGGATGTATATGATTTCAATATGATGAGCGAAATGTTTTCGGAATATTGGGAGAGATTGGGGATGAGCAAAGAGCTCTTTCTTGGTTACGGTATGAATCCCGACGACCCCTCTTCCGGTTTCAATATGACCGTTTTCGGTATGAAGATGTGCGGGTATAGAAATGCCGTCAGTCGTAAGCATGCAAAGGTGGCTGCAGATATATGGAAGAGCCTCTTTCCCGATACTCCCAAAAAGAAGATCCCCATAGAGTATATCACCAACGGAATACATATTCCCACATGGATGGGAGACGGACTTAGAGCCAGGGTGGATGAGGTACTCGGTGAAGGCTGGATAGATATGCAACAGATAGGAGATATATGGAGAAGAGTGGAGGATCTGGATGCACAAGAGATATGGAAGATACACTACGACTACAAGGTCAGATTGGTCAATTTCATACGGGAGAGAGTGCGCAAGAGATGGTCGGAGGAGAGTATAGATCCTATGGTGGGTATGGCCGAGGGGGTTATGCTCGATCCCGATGTACTCACGATTGGCTTCGCGAGAAGAATGACATCCTACAAGCGTCCGTCTTTGATTCTCAGAGATCTCGACAGACTCGAAAAGATAGTCAACGACAAGGCTCGACCGGTACAGATAGTCTTCGCAGGCAAAGCGCATCCAGCCGATATACCGGGCAAGAAGATTCTACAGGAGATTTTCAAGGTCTGTAGCGATTCCAGATTCAGGGGCAGACTCGCTTTTGTCGAAGACTATGGAGAGGAGGCGGCCAAATATCTGGTAAGAGGTGTGGATGTCTGGCTCAACAACCCGACTATACCGATGGAAGCGTGCGGTACCAGCGGCATGAAGGCCTCCGTCAACGGTACTCTGCATCTATCGGTATCGGATGGCTGGTGGGATGAGGCCTACAATGGGAAAAACGGCTGGAGCTTCGGAGAAAAAGTTTCGAATGACGAGAAGGATGCCGATGCACTCTACGATATCATCGAAAAGGAGATTGTACCGCTCTATTACGATAGAGGACACTCCAGCCTGCCTATGGGATGGATCGAGATGATGAAAGAGGCTATGGTCTCCATTACCCCCGCATTTTCCGCGAGGAGAATGATGGGGGAGTATATGAGCAAATTCTATATCCCCATTACCGAATGTTGTCGCGAGGAGAAGTAAAGCCGTAATATTCTCAAGTTCGAAACATCGATTTTGTGGATTGTTTTCACAATCGCGCAACTGCAATAGAATAGAAGTATCCTATTGAGAGCAGGATGATTACGATGAGCAGGGTAGAAGTCTCTACTCCTTTTGGATGGACTTTTGATTTTCGAGGCGATAGTTGCCCCCTATAAACTCCGATGCCGATTCCGCGACTGAAGTCGCCGGTAAAATCTTGCATAGAGCAGGGTTCAAATTTAGCCGTTGCGAGATGGAGTCCGAAACCCAAAGGAGTCGGAGGCTTCAGCCCTGTACAGATGGTAGATGGACTTTCGCTTTCCATTTCGATGGCGAGTTCTATGAACTCCGACACGATTCCGCGACTAAAGTCGCGGCCCCGGGTAGATGAATTTCTTCTTTTCGAAGCGATAGTCAGTCTTTTGTGAACTCCGATGCCAACCCTCGGATAGGGTCACGGTTCCGAAACAGCGACAACTCTTCTATGACGGCGACTTCTCTTGCCGGTAGGGTCTTGTGTATAGCGGGAGCAATCGATGAGGGGGCTGTCAATAGAGTCTGTACTCTACGAAGATTATGATTTTGGTCTTCGTTTTTGGGCGCGGATAGTTCATATAGGCTGTCTTTATCACCTCTATGGTCTGCCTGTTGAGAGCATCGGAGGAGAGTCTCTTTTTGAGCCTCAAGCCGCTTATGTCACCGTTTGGATGGAGCCAGAACTCCACGATATTCGTCCCCTGCTGTCTCATAGCCGCAGCCTCTCGGGGATAACCCAGATAGTTGAGTGTCCGTTGTGAGATAATCAGTATCTTTCTGAGGTTTTCATCGATATAGCGCCTCTGCAGGGCACTCATTCTCGAGTAGCTCGAGCCGTAGAGATTCTCTATCAGCCTTCTGTCTGGTCCTTTGGGTCTATGTTGGACAAAAAGAGGCTTCCCGCTTTTGGGATACACCTTTCTCCTGCTCTTTGAGCTCGTTCTCTTTTCCTTCCGACTCTTTCGGAGACTCTTCTTCTTTTCGGAGACTCTCTTTTTCTCTTTTTCACTCCGTCGGCTCTCTTTTTTGGGCGGACTCTTCTTCGGACTCTGCGGCACTCTCACGGCAGAATCGGCAGGAGCCTCTTTTTCACTCTTCTGCTCTTTTGCGACACTCTCGCTCTTCTTGCGAATGGTCTCATTTTTTGGGGTGGGAGTTTCCTTCGGGGGAGTCTCTCGACTCTCGCTCGGCTTCTCTTTTTTCGTCACCACCGGTGAAACACTCTTTGAGGGAGCGGGAGGCACACTCCTGCTTCGTGCTGGGGCGGGAGGAAGAGTTTCGAACTTTTTCAGATCCAGAGTCATTCTCTTTTTGTAAATCGACCTCTTCTTGGGCCGATTTTGTGTAAGCCAGACTATCGCGGCGACGATTGCAAGATGCAGCAGGAGTGAAACGACGAAACTAAAACGCAAATTCATAGCTACTCTCCACCCTCTCAAGCGCTCCATCAGGATATATGCCGATTCAATTTCGATATATATGATAAAAGTGTATAATTATAGGAAATTATATCCAAAGGGTCTTTATGGGTTACGAAAAGAGTGAAAAGGCGTTCAGAGAGGCGTTCAGATATATCCCCGGCGGAGTCGACTCTCCGGTACGGGCATTCGGAAGTGTGGGGGGTACTCCTCCCTTCATCGAAAGGGGTGAGGGTGCATACCTGTACGATATAGACGGTAATAGATATATAGACTATGTACAGAGTTGGGGGCCGCTCATATTCGGACACGCGGACAGAGATATAGAAGAGGCTGTGGTGCGTACGGCCGCCAAAGGTCTCAGCTTCGGTGCTCCCACCCAACTGGAAACGGAGTTGGCGAAGGAGATAGTGGAGCTATTCCCCTCCATCGACAAAGTAAGATTCGTAAACTCGGGCACCGAAGCCGTGATGAGCGCCATCCGCCTCGCACGAGGATACACAGGACGCAACGATATAGTCAAATTCACCGGCTGTTATCACGGTCATAGCGACTCGCTGCTCGTACAGGCCGGAAGCGGAGCGGCGACTTTCGGAAATCCGAGCAGTCCGGGGGTACCTGCCGACCTGAGTAAACATACACTTCTGGCAAAATACAACGATATCGAAACTGTGCGCAGATGTTTCGAAGATTCGACGGAGGGGATTGCCTGCGTCATCATAGAGCCCATAGCGGGCAATATGGGGCTGGTGCCGGCCGATAGAGAGTTTCTCGGAGCGTTGAGAAGACTTTGCGACGAATATGGGGCCCTCCTCATCTTCGACGAGGTGATGAGCGGATTCAGGGCATCTCTGCTCGGTGCGCAGGGGATAGTGGATACCAGAGCTGATATCGTGACTCTGGGCAAGGTGATAGGTGGCGGTATGCCTGTAGGGGCCTTTGGAGGCAGGAGCGATATCATGGCCATGCTAAGCCCGGAAGGGCCCGTGTATCAGGCAGGAACCCTCAGCGGCAATCCCGTAGCTATGGCGGCGGGTCTGGCATCTGTAAAAAAGCTCAAAGCCGACCCCTCCATATATGTGACGCTCGCAGGCAGAGCGAAAAGACTCATGGAGGGCTTCAAGGCTGCGGCCGATGCCGAGGAGATTGCGCTCGTAACGGAGGTGAGAGGCTCCATGTTCGGTTTCTTCTTCAGCGACAAAAGCGTAAGAAATTTCGAAGAGGCTCTCGAAAACGATACGGAGAGATTCGCCAAATTCCATTCGGCCATGCTCAGAAGAGGTATATATCTGGCCTGCTCTTCGTTCGAGACAGGTTTCATATCTACCGCGATAGACGACGAGATGATAGAAGAGAGTATAAGGGCCGCCTACGAGGCCATGCGAGAGATAAACGATTGACGGATGGATGATGGATAGAGAAGAAAACGAACCCAGATTCAAAAAAATAGCCGAAGGTGCCAACGACCTGAGTCTGGGTATCTCGATAGTGGTCGCTATTCTCATCGGTGTAGCGATAGGAATAGGACTGCAGAGACTTTTCGGTGTGGGATGGGTATTGTGGATAGGTGTGGCTATCGGTATCGCGGCGGCCGGCAGAAATATACAGATAGCCTACAAAAAGCAGAAGGCGTCTCTGGACGAACTGGCGAAAGACCCAAGATATAGAAAAATGGAATTTGACAATTACGACGAAGAGGATAGATGAAAAGGGCCCTCATTACACTCTCCATATCTCTATGCATACTTTTGCCGGCTCTCTATCTCTTCTCCCGTGAGAAGGAGCTCTACAGTTTCGCGATAGGATACATAAGCTCCTCCCTCGTTCTGCTGGCATCTTTCCGCAATTATGCGAAAGCGGTGCAGGCCCGCCTCGAAGCGGGTGTCGTTGATATCTCCGACGATAGGGATACGATAGACAGACTCGAAGACCCCTACGGACTCTACGAAGAGGAGAACGACGACGAAGAGAAGGATATAAGAGAGATAATAAAGAAGGAGAAGGCACTGATGAAGAGAAAACGGCGCTCCCTGATAAGAGTACTCGCAGATGCCTCTCCCGCTCTCTCGATACTCAGACTCGGAGCCTATCTCCTACTGATAGGAGGATTCTTCTACCTCAACAAAACCGGAAGACTCGATATTCTCCACTATCTCATATCTCTCTTCATACCTGTGCTATTGACCGTATGGTCACTCATGGCCGAGGCGAAGGAGTAGCTATGCAGAGGCTGAAGAGACCGGGGTACTGGATTTTGCTGCTGATTGCCCTGATTTACGGTATATATATCTCCGATTCATCTGCGAAAAACGAAATCGAGAAAAAGATGGATACGGGCCTCGAGAGAGTATCCTCCTATGCGGACAGGATATTCGAAGACCTCAGAAGAAGAGACTCCTACGCAGTGCAAAACTACTTCTCTCCGAGTGAGAGAAAAAAGATAGCTCTCGAAGATGTGGCTCTCTTTATCGATACGATAGATATGGATGAAAATGTCTCCGCCCACTGGAACGAGTGCAATATTAGCGGTGTGAATATCGAACTTAGTGGAACTGCCAAGAGCGAAGAGAGAAGTTATAGAGTGCAGATGATACTTATACGCAAAGGGGATGATGTGATGCTCAGGGCATTGAGAGTGGGAGATACGAATCTCTCCGGCAAAAATAGAGGTTTTCCTTTCGACTATTTGGTGGAGAAGTGGAAGGATGGATATGAAACGAAATGAGACAAAAGCGGGTTTCGTGGCCGTAGTGGGCAGACCCAACGCCGGGAAGAGCACTCTGCTCAATTTTCTCGCCGGAGAGAAGCTTGCGATGGTATCCAAAAAGGCCCAGGCGACCAGAAAGAGGATGAATATCATCGTGATGCACGAGGAGGCGCAGATAATCTTCGTAGATACTCCCGGCATACACGAAAAGGAGAAACTTCTCAACCGTTTCATGCTCGAAGAGGCAATGAAGGCCATAGGAGATGCGGAGCTGATACTCTATCTGGCACCTGTGCAGGACTCTCTGAAGGAGTATGAGAAGTTCCTCCGGATAATACAGGAGAGAGATATACCGCATATTGTCGTATTGAGCAAAACAGACAGAGTCTCCAACGAAAAGGTACTCGAAAAGATAACGGACTATCGGAAATATCAGGAGCGTTTCGAGGCTCTGATCCCCTGCTCTACGAAAGAGAAGGGGTGCGCCGGACATCTTCTCGATACAATCGTGAAATATCTCCCCGTCCATCCATGGTACTACGACCCCGAACTCATGACGACAGAGAATATAAGAGATATATACAGAGAGCTCATCAGAGAAGCGATATTCGAAAAGCTGAGCGACGAAATACCCTACGAGAGCGATGTCGTGGTCGATAGAGTCGAAGAGGGAGAGGATATTGACAGGGTATTTGCCACCATCGTTACCGAGAAGGAGAGCCAGAAGAGGATGATAGTAGGCAAAGGTGCGCAAAGTATCAGACGGCTGGGGAGTCATGCCAGAAAGACGATGGAGAGATTCTCCGGCAAAAAGATATACCTGGACCTTCATGTCGTCGTCCGAAAAGGCTGGAGCAAAAACAGAAAATCTCTCGAAGAGCTGGGCTATATATTCTGAATCCTGCCCTATGCAGAGAGATTGCAAAGTCCTCTTTCTAAGCGACCACATATTCTCTTTTCATGGAGGCAAGGCCTACTCCTATGAGTTCGCCTATGAAAATCTGGCGATTTACGCCGAACTCTTCGGCAAGGTGAAAGTGATGGCCAGATATAGAGATATCGACCGCCTACCTCCCGACATCCCCGAAGCGGAAGGGGAAAATGTGCAGATAATACGGATGGAGAATCTCTCGACTCTGAAATCGTATCTGAATTTGCGCAGAAGAATGGCCGGGAAGATAGAGAAGGAGCTTCGGGATGCCGAGCTCCTCATAGCCAGACTTCCTGGGGAGATAGCGCTACTGGGAATAGAGCTGGCAAGCGAAATGGGAAAGAACATACTGGCCGAAGTGGCCGGCTGTGCCTACGATATGCTCAGACACTACGGCGGAATCAAAGCCGCACTCTACGCCCCTATCATGGAGAGCAGAGTCCGTCGGGCGGTAAAGAGGGCCGATGCCGTGCGCTATGTAACCGATAGATATCTCCAGAGCAGATATCCGCCTGCGGAGGGTGCCTTGACGGCGTCGATAGCCGGTGTGCGTCTCGAAAGAGGCGATGAGACGGAAGTAAAATCCGCAAGAGAGAGGCTCGAATCTCTCAAGGGAGATATCGTATTGGGCACCATCGCCAATATCGATATGAGATACAAGGGTATCGAAAGAGCCCTGGAAAACTTCGCCCTCGTAAAAAGAGAGTTCCCCTGCTCGATATACAAAATAGGCGGACCCGGCGAACGAAAGAGATATGAGGCCCTGTGCAGGAGACTGGGTGTAGAGGATAGTGTCGTCTTCGACGGAGTACTCCCCTCGAGGGAGAGTGTACGGCGGTGGCTTAGAGGGATAGACATATATATACAGCCCAGCTTCGCCGAAGGTCTTCCCAGAGCGTTGATAGAGGCGATGGGCGAAGGCTGTGTCGTCGTCGCATCGAATGTCGGAGGCATACCGGAAGTGCTGGATGAGGAGTTCATCTTCGATATCCGCAGCAGATTCGGACTCTACTCGAAAATAAAAACTCTCTCTCGTAGAGACGACCTTTTCGATATCGCGATGGAGAATTTCCGCCTTAGCCGAAAATTTACCGCCGACATAATGGATGAGAAGAGGAGAGCTTTCTACGAAGAGGTGAGAGACTCTTTCACCTCAACGACCGACGAAGGCTGAGAGATATTTTTTCATCAGACGCAAAGGTCTGACGAGATAGTAGAGAAAGTGGAGCGAGGGTGGCAAATCGAAGAGAGCGTATTCGTTGGCCGTAGGCTCGAGAACGACTCTTTTGAAATATAGCGACTTCTCCCAGGGTCTCTGCAATAGAGCCATCATGGCCAGCACTCTGGCCACCATCCCCCTCTCCCGCCTCCAGTTGGAATATACGAACTCTTCGAAATCTTCGAGTATTTCGATCTTTGTATCTATCTTCCGTTCGATTGCGGGCGGCAGAGGAGTGGCGAAGAGTCTATGCGAGATATATGGAGCGAAGAGGAATATGGGAGAGTTGCAGATAGAGCCGTAGCCCCTCTCCATCTTTTCCCAGTCAAGCTCCCCTTGCCTTATCAGAGCGTCTATATCTGCTATCCACCCTATTCTACTCCAGAAATGTTTGGCACCATGAATCGAGAGATAGAGGAGCATACTCTCCCTATCGAGAGTATGGAAGGTGTGAGTGCCCATATTCAGCTCTCTTCGGCCACTCCATATCCTGCGCATATCCATCTGTACCGGAAAATGTCGATCAAAAAGCCTCCAGTGAAGCTCTACCGCAATCCCCTTTTCCCTGTTTAGCAGTGATATATCCTTGCTCCCCTTGCAGCGTATCTTTTTGCGCCTCCAGGCAGTGGAGGGAGACTCTTCATATCCCCGACTCTCGAGTATCTCTACGGCTCTTTCCCTCTCGGACTCCTCTATCAGAATATCGAGGTCCCCGAACTCTCTCATGAATATATTGCCATAGAGCAAATATGAGAGTGTAGGGCCTTTGAAGTGGATGGTATCTATACCATTTTCCCCGAAAAGTCTCTCTATCTCTATGAGCTCCTTCATCATAAAGAGATTTTTACGCAAAAGATATTCATGGCTTTGGCGCACCTTCGCGAATATCTCCTTCGTGAGAGCTTCGGGGTTTCTATAAATGAACGGTGTCAGTGCGTGGCGCCGAATAAAGGAAAAGAGCTCCGAGGGCTCGCTACAGAAGTCGGAAAGTATAGCCGAATATATATCGCCACTCCTTTGCATAGCATTCGAAAAAAGGCCCGAGTCCTGCCAATGAGCTCTTTTCATAGCGAAACCTCCGATTCGTGGTAGAATACCACAAAAGTAATATGAAGCGGAATAAAGGCAGAGGATGAAGGTCGAAATAAAAGAGAAGGTGGAATATGAGGTCGATCTGAAAAAGATCGTAACGATATTTTTCAGATTCAGATATATGATAGCCTCGTTCACTCTCATCGGTGCCCTTGTGGCTTTTGTCATAGGCTACTTCAAGGTAAATATATATCAAGCTACGACAACGGTGGAGGTGCAGGTACGAAGTTGGTTCTCTTCTGCGAACAAGGACCCCAGAGCCAATGCACTCACGGGAGAGATGGTCAGCAATATCAATACGGAAATGGAGATAATAAAATCGAGATTCGTAACCCAAAAGGCTCTTAGGAAGGTCGATTTCAGCCATAGATACTATGTACGAGAGGGGCTATTGGAGAAAGAGCTCTATAAGAATTCTCCGTTCAAAGTCGATTTGAGACTGGGCTATGGCAGGATTTTCCATCTATATCCCGTAAGCGAGAATAGTTTTCGTCTCGAGACCAAAATTACCGTAGATGGAGAAAAGAGAAATTTTTCCCAAATATTCACCTACGGAGAGAGAATATCCAATCTCTTCTTCGATTTGACCGTCAATAGAGACAGGCAATATTCGATGAATGCAAAAGAGTATAGATTTGTCGTTTTGGATCCGAAAGGCCTCGCCGAAACGGTAAGTGGAAGAATCTCCGTCGCACCTGTTTCGAGGAGAAGTACGATTTTGGGTATCTCTTTCAGGGGTACGGTTCCGCTTAGGGTACGGGAATTTTCAATCGCTCTTGCAGAGGTTTATCTAAACCAAAGCGTGGAGAGAAGGACTTGGGAAGCAAGTAAGACAATCGTTCTCATAGACAGACAGATGGAAAAAATCAAAAAGAAGATAGAAGAGATAACCAAAAAAATAGAAGATTTCAGCAAAGAGACACATACGGTCAATGTCGATAAGAGGATCGAAGCCCTTTCGGAGAAATTGGCCGATCTTGAATCCAAAATATTGACTATGCAACTTCAAAACGAACTCCTGAAATCCCTCTACGATAGAATCAAGAGTGCCAAATCGCTCGAAACACTCACATTTGCGGGTATAGGCATCGAGGATGAAGCGCTCTTTGAGCTTCTCAAGGAACTCAGGGAGCTGATAATGAAAAAAAAGGAGCTTTTGAGGGATTATACATTGGCACATCCTCTGGTCAAAAAAAGTAATGCAAGAATCTTAGTATTGAGCAAAATAATAGAAGAGGCTGTCGGGAATATATATAAAGGTACACTCGAAAAAGAGAAGTTGCTAAAAAAACAGAGGAGCGATATCGAAAACGAACTGGCGAGACTGCCGGAAGAGCAGCGCAAATATCTCACATTGAAGAGGGACCTTCAGGGAAATGAGTCGTTCTATGCCTACCTTCTCGAGAAGAGAACGGAAGCCGAAATAAGAAAAACATCCAATATGAACCTCAATAGAATCCTCGATAAGGCTCTTGTGCCCAGCTATCCGATAGCACCGAAAAGAAAAATCTATATCCTGCTCGGTATCTTCATCGGATTTTTCATAGGCACGATATTGGCGTTTGTCAGAGATATAATGGATGATAGAATCAAAACAGAAGATGAACTCAAAACATTGACCGACATTCCAATGCTCGGCACCATTCCGCACTTTAGCAAAGGTAAACGAGAAAACGATCTGGTCGTATTTGACGATCCAAAATCACTCGCCTCCGAAGCCTTTAGAAATACGAGAACCAACATGCAGTTCATGAGTACGAGAAAAAGCGGAATCGTCATAGCAGTTACATCGACTATTCAGGGAGAGGGAAAAACCATAGTGAGTGTGAATCTTGCCGCTATAATCAGCCTTACGGGCAAAAGAGTACTCCTGCTGAGTATGGATATGAGACGCCCCTCTTTGCATAGAATCTTCAATCTATCCTCCGAAAGGGGAATGAGCAATATTCTTTCCAACCACTCCGAAGTGGAGGATGTAATCTGTAAAAATGTATATGAAAACCTCGATGTCATAACCTCCGGTCCGATTCCTCCGAATCCGAGTGAATTGATCGGAAGCGACATACTGCCACCTCTCATCGAAAAATTCAAAGGAGAATATGATGTAATTATCATAGACACTCCCCCGATAGGTCCGGTAACCGATTCCAAACTACTCATCCCACATTGTGATATAGTGGCCTATATATTGCGCGCAGGTTACTCGAGGAAAAACTTCATCAATGCAATGGAAGAGATCTACCTTGAAAAGAATAGTCATGGGGTAGGATTCGTACTCAACGATTTCGATGTCAACAAACATGGCTATGGTTACAGCTATGGATACGGCTACGGTTATGCGGCCAAATATGGTTATCACTATAAAGAGTCCGAAGAGAACCTAAAGAGTAAAATTATAAAATTTCTCTCCAAATTCGGCAGATGGAGCTAAGATAGTTTATGTTCCCATTCGGCAAAAAAAGAACGATAGGCAATAGGAAGTACGAAAATATAGGTCGTAAACTTGAAATAGATATACACTCGCACATAGTACCCGGTATAGATGACGGTTCATCGAATCTCGAAGAGAGTATGCGGATGATCTCTTCACTCCGTGCGATAGGCTATAAAACTCTCATCACAACACCGCATGTGATGTATGAAGGTTATAGCAACAGTAAAGATAGTATATTAGAAAAGTTCGACATATTGAGAGAAGAGGTCGAAAGAAGAGGCCTCGAAATAGCTTTGGAGATAGCGGCGGAATATTATATGGATGAAGGATTACAAAATCTTCTTCGGCAAAAGAAGATTTTGACTGTAGGCGATGCCCATATACTCTTCGAGACAGCATATATCTCGATGCCGAACAATTTCGAAAGTATGATATATCTCATGAGAATGAAAGGCTACACTCCCATAATCGCCCACCCCGAACGCTACCTATATGTAAAAGAGCCCGAAGTTATCTATGAAAGATGGAAAGAGCTGGGTATAGAATTTCAAGTCAATCTCAACTCTTTTACGGGATATTACGGTAATCTCGCATTGCAAAGGGCCAAATGGCTGGCTAAAATGCGAATGATAGACTATCTGGGTAGCGATTTACATGATATGCAACAGTTCGAGGCGATAAAAAAGGGTATATGGAGAGTCGATATGAAGGAGGTGATAGATTCCAATCCTATTAAAAATATTAAAGTACTGCAATCATAATCCCCCTATTCAATAAAGTACTGTTAAGCTATATATGATATTATTCAATATTATATGATAGAATCGAATCAATTTCGTCATTTTCAAAGAAGAGATAGATATAGAAGTATGGTATCGCTCCTATGACGACCCATTAATATTGATATATGGAGTGCAAATTTATATAAAGAGAGGCGATGAGACAGCTTTATTTGGGAATAATTGCCGTTTTTTTAATCATCACACTTTCAGCTTGTCGCTCCTATACACTTTTTAAGACACCCAAATCCCCACCCATCGAGCTCAAAGGAGATATAAAATATGAATATATCATGCAACCGTTCGATAGGGTTGTTATCTATCTATATAAATATCCAGAGTTGGCCGCAAGTAATCTTACGAGTGCTACAAGCAACAATGATGAGCATGACGATATGAGAGGCTCCATGCTCGATTCGGAAGGAAAGATCTCTCTTCCTCTTCTGGGAAGGGTCAAACTATCTGGAATGACTCAACCGCAGGCTTCGAGAATGCTTGAAAAACGGTATGCCAAATTTGTCAAAGAGCCCTCCGTAACGATTCAGGTGGTCAACAAGAGAGTATATGTTCTGGGCGAAGTGAGAAGCCCGCGAAGTATCATCATCGACAGGGATTTGACAACCCTTTTCGAGATACTTTCCAATTGCGGTGGATTTACAGATAGCGCCCAAAGAGAAAATGTCATAATCATGAGTCACGATGTACATGGCAAGTCCACTCTACGAAGAGTGGATCTTGGAACTTTCAAAAGAGTGGTGATGACAAATATTCTCATAAAGCCTGGAGATATCATATATGTTCCACCCGACGGCTGGAAGGAGTACAATCTAAATTTCAACAACTATCTATCGATATTGAGAACCATCAATCAGGTAGCAGCATCATATTTCACACTCAAGAGTATTTTCGACTGAAGATAGCGAAATACTTTTGCAGTGACAGGAGCGTAAAATTTGTCCGAACTACTCTTCGCAATATCCATTACCGCTATTGCCTTGAAACTATTCGCCATCTTTTCGGATAGATTCGGACTGGTCGATATACCCAACGACAGAAGTTTCCATACGAAAGCGGTTCCAAGAGGAGCGGGTATGGTATTTGGCACTATCGCCCTAATCGTATCGGGGTATCTCTATCCCAAAATATATTCACAAATGAGCTATGTCATATCATCCATAGTCATAGTGATCTTCGTGGGTATCTTGGACGACAGATATCGGCTAAGTCCGAAAGTGAAGTTTCTCGCCATCGCCGTATCGAGCATGATTTTATACTTCAATGGTCTAAAGATAGATTATGTAGGCACCTATATGCACGAAGATATCTATCTCTCATGGCTCTCTCTACCTTTTACATATTTTGCGGTGGCCGGTTTCACCAATGCCATGAACCTCATCGACGGCTTGGATGGGCTATGTGCCACGATAGCTATCGGCATATTTTCACTCTATGTAGTGATCGGATATAAATATAACGATCCTTTCATCATGTTCATCTCACTCGGCTTCATAGCGACACTCATCGCATTTTTGTTATACAACTGGTATCCCGCTTCGCTCTTCATGGGTGATAGCGGGTCGCTATCTCTGGGCTTCGCCATATCCGTAATATCGATAAAGGCTCTCGAATACCTGCCCGCCCCAACCATACTCTATATCGGAGCGATACCCATACTCGACACCTTTTTCGTAATTGCAAGAAGAAAGAGCGACGGTCTTGGAGCTATGACTCCGGATAGATGCCATCTACACCATATACTCCACAAGTTTACACGGAGTGTCCCACTGACAGTTACCATACTCCTTGCCATACAGATTGTCTTTTTCGCAATAGCCTATTTCGTGCATAAGCTGGAGAATCAGATATACGCTCTCATTCTGTTTCTCGTGCTTTTTCGCCTGATATACGAAAGCGGGATATTTTTGATCAAAAAATCCAAGATGGAGTGTTTTAGTGAACAACGGAGGCAATAGTATGCGAAAAATAACAGCGATAATGTTTCTCCTTTTGCTATTTTTGAATTTCGCTTTTTCAGAAGATATCAAGATAGCGAGCTGGAATGTCGAAAATCTCTTCGATATGCAAAGGGATTCTACGGAGTACGAGGAGTATATTCCAGGCAGGCACAACTGGACCAAAAAGATGATGAGAAAGAAACTCGAACATATCGCCGATGTCATCTGCGACCTCGATGCCGACCTTATCGCACTTCAGGAGGTAGAAAACGAAAACATACTCAGAAAACTTCAAAAACTGCTTGCGAAAACAGGATGCCCCTATAGATACAGAGCCATCGCCAAAGACCCCGGAAGAGCGGTACATGTGGCACTACTGTCGAAATTGAAAATAGCCTACAGCAGAGAGATATATCCAAAAAGATACGGGCTTCAAAGAGCCATTCTCGAAGTCGGATTGGAGGCTTCGAAGAGTCTCACACTCTTTATAAACCACTGGAAATCGCAAAAGGGCCCCGAAAGTGGCAGAGTGGTCTATGCGAAAGCTCTGAGAAAAAGGCTCGAGTCACTACCGAAAAAGAGTGAATATATCGCCCTTGGTGACTTCAACAGCGATGTCCTCGAATATAGACGGATGGATGCAAAACATAACGATACGGGAGGGGTGAGCGGTATAAATCAGATCCTCAGAACGACGATAGGAAGGCATACATTGCGATGTGACGACCTCGTGAGATGTTCGCAAAAGGAGTTCTGTCTCTGCAATCTGTGGATGGAGCTCCCTGCGAAAGATAGATGGAGCCACAACTTTTTCGGGAAAAAGAGAGCGCTCGATGCCATTTTGATACCAAAAACCCTGCTCGACGGCAAAAAGTGGGAGTATATACGGGGAAGCTTCGGCGTATTTAGACCAGACTACCTCTTCGGCAGACATGGGGAGATAAAAAGGTGGGAATATAAAAACGGCAGACATAGAGGCAGAGGCTATTCCGACCATCTACCCATCTACGCCCTCTTCCACCTCGAAGAGCCCTCCTTATACGAGCGCATCGGCTCCATCTTTTCGAAAAAAGAGGAGACGAAGAGACAAAAGAGCGATAGTTTGCAAAAGAGAGAAAAGAGGGTCGAAAGCATAGAAGAGCTTATAGACTCTTTCGAAAAATCTTCACTCACCTTTCCCATCTTGCTTGAAGATATATCCGTCATCTACTCAAACGGACGCACGGCGGTGCTTCAGAAGAGTCCGGGCAAAAGGGCCATACTGCTCTACGGCTGCGCCTACGGGCTGAAGATATCCGGGCGCTACGATATCGAGATTTTCGATATGAAAAACTACAAAGGCACTCCAGAAATTACCGATATGGAGATTGTCCGTACGAAAGGGAGAGTGCGGAAGGAGGATTTTATCGAAAAGTTCGACCCATCGATGCTAAAGAAAAGCAATATATCCAAAGTCGTATCGGATATAGAAGGAATATATCGAAACGAATATATTCAGAGTGGTGGAAAACAGATAAGAGTATATTTCAAAAAGCGGAAACAGAGACCGAAAAACGGAAGTCGTATCAAGATAATGAGAGCACAAATTGGATACTATAACGACAAATACGAGCTTGTAGTTTGGAGTACAAAAGATTTTGTTGTGGAGAGGTAGATGGAATATTACAATTGGATATTGGCTTTTCATGTCATGAGTTTTACGAGTTGGATGGCTATGCTCTTCTACCAACCTAGGCTCTATGTCTATCACAGTGAAAATGCCGACAACAGCGGTTTTGTCGAAGTGGTGAAGATTCAGGAGTACAAACTCCTCAAATATATTGGCAATCCCGCCATGTGGGCCACGATTCTATCTGGAGGGCTCATGTCGTGGCTCAATAGCGCGATATTTGCAAGCGGTATCTGGATATATGCGAAGCTTCTCTTCGTGTCCCTGCTTTTTGCATACCATCTATCTCTGGAGTATCACAGGAAAAAGCTTATCGACAACCCCTCGTACAGACCCGGTAAATTCTACCGTTTCTACAACGAGGTCCCTACACTCCTGATGATTGGTATCGTGATATTCGTAGTTGTAAAACCGTTTTGAAATTCTATTGAAAGGATATTGCATGAATCTACCCCATCTTTCCGTTGTAAACATAGATCTCCCTTTTCAGATTCCACAGCTCGTGCATCCATGTATGATACATATGGTGATCGCCCTGCCGATTCTGATAGTTCTGCTGGAGTTCGTCAATATCATAGCGAAGAAAAAGAGTCTCGGAGTATTGAGTTTTTTCTTCATCGTCATATTGGGAGCTCTGGTATTCTTCGCATATCTCAGCGGCAGCGCCGATGCCTCACTCGCTTCGAAAACTCTGGATGCCCAGAGCAGACTCCTTCTGGATGCGCACAGGGAGATAGCCGTCTATCTGCTCTATGGTTCCACCATACTGCTTCTATTGAAAATTCTCAGCATCATAGCGAGAGGGCCCGTTACGAGAGTCGTTTTTCTTCTATTCCTCCTGCTATTTACAGCAACGATGCTCAACAATGCCAAAAAGGGTAAAACCCTCGTATATGAGTATGGTGTAAATGTCAAAAAGAGGGATATACCCATAAAGGCGAAAGAGAAAAGAGAGGATACGACTATCCCTAAAAAGAGCGAAAAGAGCGATACTCCAGTATCGAAGGAGCATACGATTGGAGATGGAAATATCGAAAAGGAGAAGAATGTCTCTCTACCAACCGGTGATATGAATGTCAGCGAAGAGGGGAATACAAGCGCATAGGAAACCAAGAGCAGAAGCCCCGAGCGGCCCCGCCTTCGGGAGATTCGAAGGGAAATAAATACGACTCACTTCACATTTACCTCTACAGGGTCGCTCTCCCAGAGACCGTGTTTGGTACAGTAACTCATCGCAGTCAGTTTAAGTTTGCCTTTGGGCACGATATGGAAATCCACCTCCACATGTCCCTTTTCGTTTCCAAGTGTACCGGGAGTGAATGTCGCCTGCGCAAGAAGTGTTTCACCATTCCATAGCTGAACATATGCTATATAGTGATCGAAATCGTCCGGATGGCTATATTCGTTTCCAACCTTCACCTTTACACAGAAAGGCTCGCCTATCTTCGCACTTGCATCACAATGTACGAAAGGAGAGTGACGGTCTATATAGTCCTTTTTCGCTTCTCTCTCCACACTGTCTATATCGACATATCTGTTTATCTTTGGCATTTACAATCCTTTTTCTTGATTTACATCAAGAAGTATAGCATAAATGGTCGGCAAACAGGATAAATTTCCTCCTCTTTAAGAAAGAAAACGAAACTCTGCTACATTTACCCGCCTTGCGCACTCCTTATCTCACTCCGCCACCATATCCGTAGAGCCGTAATCGAAAAAGATCTTTTCGAAATCCAAGACCACTCCATCCTCGATTTTGACCTTCTCGCTCTCCAGAAGCCTTATCTTCTCCCGTACACCGCCCTGTGCACTATAGTTTCCGACTCTTGCATCGGAATAGACCACTCTGTGGCACGGCACTTCGGGAGCGTAGGGATTTTTTCCTACCGCCCTGCCCACGGCTCTGACTCCCCCAGTACCTATATACGAAGCGATGGCACCATAGGTAGTGACCCTCCCTTCGGGTATCATCGATATGGCTCTATAGACCTTCTCCTGAAACTCCGTAATCACTATCTCTCTCCCGTATGGAAACTCCAGCTTTTGAGCAAACTCTTTCCTCCGGCATTCGCTCTAAACTCCACTCTGTAGCTGCTATTTTTGTGAAGTCTGTTTCGAGGAATCAATACGAAAGTATTCTCTCTCAGCTTCGCATAGGGGTCGTTGGCGCGAGAGAGAATCTTCACACCCTTCACCCTCTTTCCATCTCTGTAGAGTCTGAAACTTTTCATCGAGACTCTGCCGTAGTATGCGGGATTGAAACTTATCGTAATTGGATATCCGGCATTTTTGAGATTGGCGACCGGGTCGGGACGCTCATGCACGAAACCCAGGGGTATATTGCGGGCGCCTTCGAAGGGGTAGCAGACGATTTTCGCACTCTTGCTCTCGATATCCCTTAGTGCTTTTTTGAAGAGTCCTGCCGGAAGTTTTATCGAAGAGTTGGCACATACACCATATATATATTCACCCTCCACATCCGAATGGGCCTTGCCACAAAGCCTCTCTATGGACGAGAGACTCATATCGTAAACGAAGACGCTTCTGTATCTTCCCGCCCTAGCTATACCTATGGAATCCACCCTCATATCGAGAAAGGCGAGACGGTGATAGACTGTAGAAAACAGCGTATCTATCGAATCTGCATATCTCCTCTCTCCGAAGGAGATGTTTTCCACCACAACTCTCGCCGAATAACCTGCCTTCACGATTCTCGAAGATGGAGTCATCCCGCTATACTCTTTCGAGCCTCTTCTCTCTTCATGTCCCTTCTCTGCGCTAGCGGCAAGATATCTCGCATGTGCATACGCCGCCCTCTTCAGACGATAGTCCGCTCTCAATGCCGGCAAACCGCCGCTATGTCTGATTTTGTTGAGATATGCAAGTGCATCTTTATAGCTATCGGCACGAAAAGCAGTTATACAAAAGAAAAGGAGGAGAAGCGCTCTCATCAAATTACCTTTCTTACATCTTATCAAAGAGAACTATTATACTATACATCGATTTGAACTCTTTTCAGCGATAGTCTGCTTCATCCAGAATGCGGTAGTAACAAGAAGTGATATAGTCAGATTGTTGATTGAACTTATAAAATCGTTTCAATAATAGTTAATGATAAAATATGGAATAAATGCCGAGGGGATACTGTTTTACTCTAAAGCAGATCGAGCACTTTCGACAAAAAAGCATTCGATATTTTCGATTTTTTTTATAGAGACAGAAATAGACTTCAGGAGAGGGTGGCGACACTACCCTCTCCTACTTGCAATACCCCCGAAATTCAAGAGAGATAGCAGCAGTGAAGTCTATACGGCCTCACCATCACCAAGGTGATGGTACAAATGTTTTGATGGTGCTGGGTAGGTTTTGATGGTTTGGACACTCGTATGCATTTCCACCGAAACGGATGAAAACGAGAGAAGTGTTGTTGTAGATCTCATAATCTATTTACTTGCTTTTAAAAATATAAAAGACGAATCTGTTCCTTTTACATATTTTTTATCAAAATTACAAAATCCTGCCTTTTTCAGATATTGTATAATCTCATTGCTGGAATAAAACATTGCATTTGTATAAAATTTGCTTTTTTTACTTTTTTGTTGATATTTTATTCCTAATTTGGAATTTTTATCAACATACCCGACTACAAAAAAGCCATCCTGCTTTAAGATTCTGTAAACTTCTTTAAAAGATTTTAGAATATCATCAACAAAGCAAACAGTTGTAATCATCGTTGCAAAATCAAATTTGGCATCTTCAAAAGGTAAATTTTCGGCAATACCGCTTATGACTTTCAAACCTTTGGAAACTGATATTTTAGCCATTTCAGAAGATGGTTCCACCCCTATTTCGATGCCTACCGGTATAGCGAACCTTCCCGTACCTATACCTATCTCCACTCCATTTTTAGCATCTTTGACTAATGATTTTAGAGTTTTTAATTCCTCTTCATATAAATCACTATTCTTTTCAAACCATTCCTCATACTCTAAACAATATTTTTCAAAAGATTCTATTTTTGCCATTAAAAAGTCAATACCTTATCGCATTCAACTACCCAATTAGCTAAATCATTCATGGTACCTTTTATCTCATCATTAAAATATGGTTGATTTTTATTTAATCCACATCTTGCTTGACAAGTTCCACACACTTTTAACTTTACACCATTTTCATACAATTCCTTTAACATTTGAACTAAATCAAACTCATAAAAATCAGGTTTTTCAGTTGTATCTCTTGCCAAATCAACACTATCATTCATCAAAAATATGTAAACCTCTTTACCTTTTTCATGCAAAGTTTTTGCCAATCTCAAAGCATTCCATGTTACATCACTGCCATCATAAGGTTGATGATTGAATACCATTAATATACTCATTCTTCCTCCTTTTTTAGTTACTACTAATTAAATCTGTAGTATCTTTATAACTATATTATTGTGTGAATACTTTCATATCTATAGCCAGATATCTTACAGTAGCATGATACAAGCAACGCATTGCTAAAGTGCGAAAATATGTCAAAATGACATTCTTTCTATATCAACCATTTTGCCATGCTATAGAACCCAGAAAAGATATATCCATACCTTTCTTCAAGATATCGCCTCATATTCGAGTAGTATAACAAAGTGTAGCTTATGATACACAGAACCGCCACTATTGCCGCGAAAAGCTCAAAATGAAAACCAAAGACCTTAATACATTCTACAATCACAATCGCCTTCATGCCTCGTTGAACTATGACAAAGTGATGAATGTCTATCTATATGTTATAAAATAGGCTGCCTGAGGTGCTTTACATTCTCATCCTTTCAAATAGCTACACCCACTCACAATAGAGCAGCCTGAATCCCTGAAATATCACCACTACAGATCTATCTATGCCAAATTTGGAGCTTTGCCTGTATCTTCCTATCTGCTCTTTGG
>OFBW01000002.1_pt1 | contig 64336 bp, 63 predicted proteins | sample 1520701 | NCBI WGS metagenome assembly OFBW01 (sample SAMEA3696450, study PRJEB22514) | metagenome | biome: water; feature: marine; material: hydrothermal vent | place: Pacific Ocean | collected 2014-08-16 | depth 1514 m
CTTTTGTTTGTTTAAGCAACTCTTCTATTTTTTTATCATTGTTTATGATAGATGCTTTTGGTATATCGATAATCTCTTCAAGTCGTTTTGGAATTTTACCTTTTACAACTCTAAAAATTTTAGTCTCTTTCAAGTTTGTTGTTACAAAAAAATCAGCTCCAGCCCAAGAAGCATAGTTGTATCCTTGACAATAGTCCTCTTCTCGAATAGTTATGTGTTCTGCTTTACACTCTACAACTATAATTGGGCTATTTTCTTCAAGTTTATCTTTTTTGCTTCTCCATACAACTATATCAGCCATAGCACGACCTCGGCCCCTTTGGGAGTTACTTACTTGTATCTCTTGAGCCATTTACTCTTTATCGTAACCATAGCTATTTATCAAACGACAAATATATTTTTGTCTTACTTCCTCTTCTGGTTTTAAAACAAGCCATTTATCTTTTAATGGAGCATATATTTTATTGTCTTTTATTTGAACTTCGCAACTCATAGACTATACCTTGAAATATATTCACCAATTATAACCAAAAATTTTTATACTCCACTCTTTTGAATCTTGAATTTCCCTTCCATCTCACTAAATAAAAGAGATCATAGGATGATGTATCATAGCTCAAGGATCGGATAATAATGCTATCATGTCCCTCTTTTGTTCCAGCAGTATTATACTATCATAAAATTAAGCCCAAAATACATCAAAGCATCCACAGGATCAAAAGCCTTTTCCCTTCATTTAAAAGGCGATTGATATTGAAAAAGTGTCGGCTGTCGAAGAAGCCTCGAGATGCAGGACGATGAGAATGTGGTGATTGGTGGGGTTGATGGTGCCTCCTACTTTTGGGCCTGTGCGCCTCATAGAGAAAGGCAATTCCTGTTGATGGCGTCGGTGAATAATTCTCAGCCTCGCTTTTGGTGTGTTCCCGTTTTTTCCTACTTTACGGTCAGAATGGCGTTGAGGAGCAGGACGCCTTGTTCTGACAACAGCAACAAAAAATCTCTCCAAGTGTTTCAATGCTACAATCTTCATAAAACACTTTATAAATATTGACCTACGATTTGGATAGGGGTATAGAAACCCCCAGAAAAACTGCACAGGTTATATTATGTGAAGAGACAGGAACAATATTGCCCCAGCGACAGCCATCTCGGACAACTACACGAGCGGCGTCAAAGCCCGGGACTTGTACAATACCTCAAATAAATCTTTTCTCTCGAAAGATACAAAAAGGGCAATATCCACAGATGGAGTCTCCGGGATGCCCGATATGGGGGGTTGTAGTGTGAAGATAAGAGTCTATTACGAAGATACGGATATGGGTGGGGTGGTGTATCACTCCAACTATCTCAACTTTTGCGAAAGAGCAAGGAGCGAGCTCTTTTTCGCCAAGGGAGAGACTCCGCTATTTGAAGGAGGGCACTTCGTCGTGCGGCATATCGAGGCAGATTTCATCAAGCCCGCGCGACTGGGAGATATGCTCGATATCCAAACCCGACTCGAAGAGCTCAAAAGCGCCTCTTTGACGATGAGGCAGAAGATATACAGAGGAGAGGAGATACTCTTCGATATGAGGGTCAGGCTCGCCTATCTCACGAGCGACGGGCGGATAGGCAGACTCGATAGGGAGAAGAAGGGCAGACTCCTCGAGATACTCGACTCCTTCAGGGAGTAGGAGAATTGGGAAAGAGTGCTACACTTCTCTACATTTTCGGATAGATTCACTCCTGTTTACCTCGTGTTTACCATGAGATATATAATTTTAGTTATATTTCAAAGATTAAAAAATCAGATGAAAAGGAGAAATAGATGTCTTTATACGATAGAAACTATAGTGAAAGCGTCGAAAGGGGATACGAGGGAGCCTTGAGCTCTTCGAGGGTCGATTTTCTGAAAAAGACCTATCAGCTGCTTGGAGCGAGTATGCTCACCGCCGCACTGGGGGCCTATCTGACGATGCCCTTCGCGCAGGCGGTTTACGAAGCCAGATGGCTGGTTTTCGGAGCGGAACTGCTGGTGCTCTTTTTCGGTCTCGGACTCTCCAAAGGCAAGCCAGGATTGAACCTCTTCATGCTTTTCCTTTTCACCTTCCTCACCGGTGTTTCGCTGGTTCCTCTCTTCGCCTCTCTCATAGGGATGGGGAAAGGGGCGGTCATAGGAAACGCCTTTTTGACGACAGCGGTTCTCTTCGGGGCTTTGAGTGTCTTCGCTATAAATACCAAGAGCGACCTCTCGAGCTGGGGCAAACCACTGTTTATTATCATGATAGTGGTATTCGTGGCTTCGCTCATAAATATATTCTTCCTCCAGAGTCCGATGATGCATGTGCTCATTACGGCTGGAATATTGATACTCTTCGGGGTATTCACCATCTACGACACACAGAATATAGCCAACGGAGCCTACGACTCACCGGTGGATGCGGCGGTTTCTCTATATATAGACTTCCTCAATATGTTCATCGCCATACTGCAACTGCTCGGTATCTTCGACGGGGATGATTGATAGAGAGTGGAAGCAGCAGTCGAAAGGGCGATAGACGCCAATCTGAACCGTCTCGGAGAGGGACTGAGGGTCATAGAGGATATATTCCGATATATCTTCGACGACCGTGAGCTCGCCTCGCGGACGAAAGAGTTGAGGCATTCGCTGCGAAATGCCTACAATCTGCAGAGAGTCTCTTTCCGTGACATAGAGGGGGATGTGCTCAAAGAGAGCACCAAGAGCGAAATGGCCAGAGAGAATCTGCAGAGTGTACTTGTGGCCAACTTCTCGAGATGCGAAGAGTCCTCGAGAGTGCTCGAAGAGCTTTTCAAACTCTCCGACGCCGGGATGTCGGCACTCTTCAAAGATATCAGATACTCACTCTATGCGCTCGAGAAGAGAAGCTACGAGAGTTTTTTCGACGAAGCCTTGCAGAATAGTACTTCGAACTCCAGATAGTTTACCGGGTAACTTTGGATGACCCTCTTTATCTCTCTATAGCCCAACTCTCCCCGCGCACCGCTGACCCCGCTTTTTTTGATATATCTGAAGATATCCTCTCTCTTTTCGAACTCCAACTCAAATCTGGAAATCTCCATCTTTTCGAGCCTGAAAGAGCTTTCGACAGCCTCTGTCATAGTGGATATGTCGTGTATGGGGGACGAGACTCCCGCACTTTCGTGCAGAGTGGAGAAGGTGCCAGATGTGAAGATGGCGAAGTAGGCGCGCGCAGCGACGAGGGAGAGATTTTCCATAAGGGTGAAAGGCTTCGAACTCCACTGGAGTGCCGAAGAGGATATTATCGTAGTCACTTCGTAGTCCTGGGAGAGAGCGAGTAGTGCCGAACTATCGTCGAAATCTCCGCATATCTTGACAACGGCTTCGTTATCTGGGTGCAGCCGAAGCATTTTGTCGGAGAGGTCGAAAGCTATGAATCTGTCGAAAGAGCACCCCCTTTCTACGAGTCTGTCGTATATCTCTCCTCTGCCGCAGCCGATATCGGCTATCGTGGCGCGGATATCGCTTCTATCTATCATAGAGACAAGTTTGGCGGCGATACTTCGCTGTACACTGTTGTGCTTCGCGTAGCTTCCGGCAAATCTGGAAAACTCTCTGGCTATCTTCATTTATCTGCATTTCATATTTTTTGGGTATAATCGCGCAATTATATCCAAACGGTGAGAGCCGAGGGTATCCAAATCCACACTTCCGGAGATTTTCGAATATGACATCCACACTAATGATACTACAGATAGTGATTGCCATCGTCATCACGATAGCGATACTGCTACAAAAGAGCTCGAGCATAGGACTCGGTGCATATAGCGGGAGTAACGAGTCTCTCTTCGGGGCGAAGGGTGCAGGCGGTTTCCTGACCAAGCTCACCTTTTCCTTGGCGCTCGTCTTCATAATCAACACATTGGCGCTGGGCTATCTCTACAACAAAGAGAATAGAAGCTCCGTTACTAAACTGATAGAGAAGAAAAAGGCAAGCCCCGTACCAGAGGTTCCAAAAAGTGCCTCCAAAGAGGCTCCGTCGGCTCCGGCCACCCCCGTAAGCGGGAAATAGGAGTTTTGCTCCGAGATAGAGGAGACTATCTGAGAAAAAACTCCTCTATCTCTCTTCTCATCTCATCTACATCCGTTATTCTGTTTATCCTGTTTCTGAAGCTTCCAGCCCCTTCATATCCGAGTCTGGAGTATGTATGCAGATGTTTGCGAAACAGAATCGCTCCATATGCTCCATAGTACTCTATCATACTCTCGAAATGTTCAAGGACAGCTTCTGCGACCATATCGGGAGTGACTTCATCTCTGCCCTCTTTGATCATCCTGAATATCCAGGGTCTGCCGATGGCGGCCCTGCCTATCATTATACCGTCGCAGGAGGTGTGTTCGAGTACCCATCGCGCCTTTTGAGGAGAGTCTATATCCCCATTGGCTATCACGGGAATCTTCAGAGCTCTTTTCACTTCGGCTATGGCGTCGTAATCCACGGGAGCTTTGAATCTACCACTACGCGTGCGTCCGTGAACCGTTATGAAATCAGCTCCGGCCTCTTCGCAGACTCTGGCTATCTCGACATGTCTCTTTTCGCTGAATCCCAAGCGAATCTTCACCGATGTATATCGCTTTTGGGAGTGTTTTTTGATCGTCTCTATGGCTCTGCCCATCCTGTCGAGGTCGCTCAATAGGGCGCTTCCTTGGAGATTGTTGACCACCTTCGGTACGGGACAGCCGCAGTTGAGGTCCACTATATCCACCCCCTCCAGAGGATTTATCACATCCAGAGCTCTTTTGAGTATTTCCGGGTCGGAGCCGGCTATCTGGATGGAGTAGGGACTCTCCAGAGGGCTTTTGCGAAGCATCTTTTCGGTTTTGGCGCTTCCGTATGCCAGAGCGTTGGAGCTTATCATCTCGCTCACGGTCAGGTCCACACCGAACTTTTTGACCACTGAGCGAAAGGGAAGATCGCTAAAGCCCGCCAGAGGGGCCAAAACATATAGAGGTTTGGAGAAATCGAGTATCATCGGCAGGCTGTTTCGCAATCGAGAAGATCGTCGATTTTGAAATTGTATTTGTTTCTTTTGAGTATAAATACGGCGCGGAAGACTTTGAATTCGTATTCGTCGTTCTCTTCGAAAAACTGCTTGACATTCTCCAACATCTCATATTCGAAGAGTAGATAGAGATAGGCGTTTTGAGCGGCATCACTCTTTTGCATCAGCCTCTTGAAGAGGGCGAGATTCTCATCTGGTGTAAACTTTTTGAGTACGATTCTGGCAACCTTCATATACTCTTTGCAACCCATATCGAAAGATGAGATGAAAAACTCCAGCATCTCTATGGTGGCACCCACCGTCTCCTTTTGGGATATTTGCTCCATAAGCGCATCGAAGTGACTTTTTTTCAACAAGGAAGAGTACTTCTTGACCTTGTAGAGGTCGTTACGGCTTATAACTATCTCCATCGCTTTTTCCACTACCTTTTCGTCGTAGGCGGCACTGTTGAAGAGTATATCTTCGGCGAAGCTCTCCTTCTCTTCGAGTCTGTTGAGCTGATTTTTAACAAGGAGCGGGTTGCTTTTCGAGAGACGGCCATCGAGCTTCTTCTCTCTCAAATCGACATATTTGCCACTCTCTATCTCCTTTGCCGTCTCCAGTGCATCCGCCAGTCTGTCGCTGAGTCCCTGCACATTGCCTACCACATCGATATGGGCCACATTGAGCAAGGATGCCCCTTCTTTGATTTGTGCAACGGAGTAGTTGTGACTCTTGGGCTCTTTGAGTATAGCCCAGTAGAGCGCATCTTTGAAAGAGTCTATATCTTTCCTCCATCTGCGCCTCTGAAAGTACAATTTACCTCCATAGTAGGCCATATGCAAAATACTCATAAGGTAGAGCAGAAGTACCGGAAGAGCTATCCATACAGCTATGGGCAGGTCGATGGTGAAGCCCATAAGTGTCAGAGAGTGGTAATCCGGATAGAGCATATAGACGCCCCCTGCGATGAAAGCTATCAGTACCAACCCCGATGCTATATATGTTCCCAACTGCATATTCGCCCCCTTTCTAAGAGTGTTCTTTTTCGTTTATCGCCCTACAGGCTATACAGAAGCGGGCAAAATTCTTGACCTTGAGTCTCTCTATGCCTATAGGCTCTTCACACATTTCGCATACTCCGTATGTTCCTTTCTTTATTTTAGTCAAAGCTATCTCTATTTCGCTCAATTCGCTCTTCTGCTGTTGGAGTATTCTATTGTCTATATCGGTCTGTGCCGCAAGTACTGCGAAATCTCCTTCGTCTTTGGGCTCCTGGTTGCGCATCATACTTATCTTCTCGTTCACCTCCTTGAGGTTTTCGAGTATCTGCTCCTTCCTTGCAAGAAGCTCCCTTTCAAACTCTTTCATCTCCTCTTTCGTAAGCATATCCACTCCTTTGGTTATCGTTTCTTTTATTTATGGTAGGGATGTCCGTTGATGATACTCAGGGCTCTGAATATCTGTTCCGCAAGAACAACCTTTACCAGTTTATGTGAAAGTGTTATTTTACCCAACGATATGCTTTTATTACTTTTGTCAATAAAGTTTTTTTCAAAACCATAAGCGCCCCCTATAAAAAAGCTCACTCTCGAGCTGTTTTCGAGCAGATTGGCGAAACCGTAGCTATCGACTTGACGGGAGGCGGGGTCGAGGACTATATCCAAAGCCCCCTTTCCCATATATCTCTCCAGTGCCTTCGTATAGCTTCTTCGTGCCGCCTCCATAGAACTATCCTGCGCTTTGGCTATCTGCCTGTCGAAAATCTCGTGAACCTTCACATCCGCAAACTTCCGGCAACTCTTGAGGTAGTGCTCTATCAGAGGCTCATAGAGAGTGTTGCCGCTTTTTCTGTCTATCACATATATATCTATCTTCATGGACTCTCCTTCGATACGGTCCCCTCTATCGAGGCGTAATAGTCTTTGACTCTATCGTCCACGCGAATCACTCTGCGAAGATAGTCTCCAAAATCCCTTCCGTTATAGTCGATGGCGAGTCTTGCGGGGTCGATTGCGCGGGATATGGCTACATAGAGTTGACTGGGTACGAAGATGCTCTCGAGATTGCATACGAGGCTCTCTATGCTCATCCCCTGGGATTTGTGTATCGTTACGGCATAGGCTAGTTTCAGCGGATACTGTCTGTATGTCGCTACACTCTCCATCTTCGGCCTACCCTCCTCGTCCACTCCTATCTCCGGAAGTTCGAAAGGGTGTCTGCCGACCCTTACATAGGAGTCGCTCTTCTCCACGATTATATACTCGTCCTCCACACTCCGGACAATACCCCTTTCGCCGTTGAAGTATCGTCCCCATCTGTTGACGGTGAAGAGTACGGGAGCCCCCTCCTTGAGTCTCAAAACTTTCGGTACGGGAAGCAACTCCAGCCACTTCCGCACTCGTTGAGACTCTTTCGGTACTCTCGTCTCCAACTCTCCTTCGATTGCGAACTCTTCCGACTTTAGAGAGGAGAGATTTTGAAAATTCATTCTATCCACCTCGATATTTCTCCCGTAAAGCCGCGTATAGTCTCTATCGACTATGCTCATATTCCCTCTAAGAGCGTCGAGATAGTCGCATACACGACTCTCGCATCTGCCTTCCCGAAGCAGGGAGAGAATCTCTGCGAAAGATTCGTCAACTGTCCGCCATACCCTTTCGAGCTCCAAAACGGCGAAATCCAGAATCGACCATGCGTCACTCTCGAAGGCGTAGAGTCTGTCGGAAAAGAGATTTTTGCCTCTCTCGCCACGCTTGCGTACCGGCGGCAACTGGAAGAAGTCTCCGACAACGACGATTTTGCCGCCATATTGCAAATTTTCGACTCTGTAGCGTATCATCTCCATCGTTTCGGCAGAGACCATACTGATTTCGTCTATCACGATGAGGTCCGTCTTTTCAAGAATCTTCTTCAGTTCGTTGAGCCGTTTTCTGTTTCTTCTGTCGTACTGTGCGAGCTCGAAGATATCGTTCGAGATACCGAAGGCGAAAAAGCTGTGCAGCGTCAGCCCTCCTATATTCACGGCACTCACACCCGTAGAGCCAAGAGCTATCACATTTTTCCCATCTTCGCTATATCTGCTCATCAACTCTTTTACGAGAGTGCTTTTGCCCGTTCCCGCACCGCCCGTGATGAAGAGGTTTCTCTCCCTCAGTATGTCGAGGCAGAGCCTCAGTGTGGAGTCTCTTTCAGGACTCATCGCTTCTCCCCGCGGACTTCAGGGAGAAGAGTAGCCTTCCCAGCCAGCCCCTCTGCGCATCCTTTTCATCCCCTCTCCGAGCAGCTTCGCTGTCTGCTTGCAGGAATCTCTCCTCCTCTTCCAGCCACTCGAGTCGCTTCTCGAGATGAGATACGGCTCTTTTGAGCCTTTTGGCTTCGAAGGCTTTCAATTTATCTTCTCCTCGTCGAGTATCCTCTCTATCTCCTCCATCGCATCTCTGTTTTTCAGGCGGAACTTTATCTCTATCCTTCTCGATGCCTTTTTGTCTTCGACACCGTTTCTCATTATCGGGTCCTGATAGGCTCTTCCGCTTGCGAGGAGGTAGTTTTTGAGATTGTACTCCTGCGATATCGGGAGAGTGAGCAGATAGCTCATGACGGCCAGCGCCCTGCGCTGAGAGAGTCTAAGGTTGTAGAGATAGTCTCCGTCGCTATCCGTATGCCCCTCTATGACTATTCTCTCCAGATGCGGCCTTATGGCTCTACTGCTCATCAGTGCGGCTATATATTCTTCGAAAATCTTTCTCAGCTCCTTTTTGGCCCCCTCTTTGAGCTCCGCACTGCCTTTGTCGAAGAGGATGCTGGAGTCGAACCTGAGTGCCCCCGAGTCTCTGTCTATACCCATTTTGCTACCCAGAGTCTCTTTGAGAGCCGCTATCACCTTCAGTCTCACCCCCGTCAATCTCCTGATTTTCGCTCTTTTGGCTCTCAGACTCTCTATCATATCGTCATATTTCGTCTTCTCTTTGTCGAGAGCATCGAGAATCTCTGCGAGTTTTTCATCTTTGAGCCTGAGCTCCTGCTCCTTTTTGGTCAGTTTGCCCGAGAGGACGAGTACCCTGTTGGCATATTTCTGTATCTTCTTCTGCTTCTCCTCGAGTGTGACATTGCTCTCATTCTCGAGATTCTGCAATATCACCACCTTTTTGTTGAGCTCATCTATCTTGGTATTTTTCGCCAGCAGGAGCTGGTTGAGTCTTTCGAGTTCATCCTCTTTGAGTCTGAGTTCATTCTTCTCGAGAGTGATGAGCTCTCTGTTTCTCCTCCTCTCCTCTTCGAGCTTTTTCCTGTTTTCATCGAGAGTGTTTTGCAGTCTGCCTCTCTCTTCCTCGAGCTTCACGAAGGCGTGGTGCTCTTTTTCGAGCCCCTTTTTGAGCTCGGCAAGGAGTTCGTGGAGTTTGCGTACCTCCTCCTCCTGCAATCTTATCTTCTCTCTCGCCTGCGATATCTCTTCTTTTTGCTTCTCTATCGTCACGCTCTGTCGTTCTATGGTACTGTTGCCACTTGCGAGCGCCTCCTCTCTCTTTCTCAGTTCTCTTTTGAGTCTGGCGAGCCTGCGTGTTCTCTCTTCGAGTGCTCTCTCCTTCTCCTTCAGGTTGTCTCTGTTCTTTTCAAGTTCACTCAAAGCATGGGAGAGTTCCATCCTTTTGTGCCGCAGGTCTTCTCTCATGATGATCGATTTGGAGACTATTGCCCCTATCAGAAGTATGAAGAGAAAGAGCAGGCCGGCCATGAGGTCGGCGTAGGATATCCAGAAGTTGTTGCCCTCTTCGTCGCTTTTTCTATGAAACATCCTCTACTCCGTCTCTTTTTCGTAGCAGCTCCTTTCTGAGCCTCAGCTCCTCTCTGCCTATGATTTCAGCCATTCTCCCGAGCTTTTCGACCGCATCCGCCAACTCGTCGTCTATCTTGTCGAAGGTATAGTTGACACTTTCGTCGAATCTCAGCAGACCCCTCTCCAACTCTCTCGCTGCTCGTATGAAAGAGTCTATGTTTCGTTTCATGGCCTCTTCGGCTCTTATCGCATCCTGTCGCTCCTCGAGTCTGTCGAGAGTGGAAGAGATATCCGCAGACGCCTCTTTCAAGCCATCGGCCGCCACGGAGAGAGAGTTGGTCGTACTCTCGATCATCTCTTTGTAATTCTTCATATATTGTGTATTGAGATCTTTTATGAAGTCCAGATTGAATGTATCCTGCAGTGTCTGGACGATCTTCTGGTCTTTGAGCTCGCTCTGCATATGCTCGTGTTTGACCAGCTCGCTCTTTTTCCATATCCTGCCATCATAGATGTTTTCGAGTTCGAGAATCTGTCTCTCTATTTTGGCTAGGCCCCGTCTTTCGAAAAATATCCACCACAGAGAGAGGGAAATTCCGTAAATAGAGGCGTAAAAGGCGGTACCTATGCCCGAGAGGAGCAGTGATATCTGAGTGTCGAGCTTTTCGCTGCTTTGGACCGTAAAATCCGGCATCGATACGGCTATGGCTATGAAGGTACCCAGAATACCGAGCATGGGGAAGATCATGGAGGCGACCTTGGCGAAGTTGTCGTCTCTGAGATCTCTGAAGTAATACTGCATGAAATCCCTTACCGTAAGGGTGGATTTGGTCTTGCCCATGATTGTAAGTGCATTTTTTCTGAGCGCATCCTGCAGGTCCGTCTCCATCAGTGCGAAATTGGCGGAAACTTTACATGCCGCATAGCTTGCATTGTGATGCACAAAGAGTGTGAATATAAAAAAGATCGCCACAATTGTCACAAGTGTGTGCACCTCCGCCTTGAAAGGTATATATCCCAGATAGCCCGCCACGAGAGTGGCCACAAAAAGAAGAGGCAGTGAAATCAGTGCCAGAAAGAGACCGGGACACCCCACATCGTTTCGCTTGATATTCTCACTCATATGTAACCCCCCTCTCTCTAATTAGAAGATACGAAAATTATAGCAGAAAGGATAGATTCGGGTACTTGTACGAAAATATTCGGCCCTACCAAACAGAGCGGACGATAGAGCGTTTTTGCCCTTTTTGGCTGATTTTATCCAAAAGACTTGCTTTTGCAACTATTTGCAGATATAATACTTCCCGAAGAAAGATGAGGTTCGAGTTCATCTTAGCTGTGTTACTTGTGTTGCTCCGCTAGACCTGAAAGACTCTCCGATAATCAACTTCCACTTTTATAAGTGCATTTTATTTAGAAAAAGGTAGAAAAATGGCAGAATTGCTCCATGGAACCGTCAAATGGTTCAACGACGAAAAGGGTTATGGTTTTATTCAGCAGGATAATGGTGGGAACGATGTATTCGTACACTTCCGTCAGGTAAACAATCCCAGCGGCGGACGCGTATCTCTCCAGGAAGGTCAGAAAGTGACTTTCGAAATCGGAGAGGGTATGAAGGGTCCCCAGGCGGAGAATGTAACCGCTCTGTAAAAACCGCAAAAGCGCTCCGGGCTCCCCGGAGAGACTCCATCCGTATCTGTTTTCGATACAACTTTCAATAAAATTTCAAAACTACTCTCTACAGTTTTCGGAACAATATCTCTGCAAGTCGTCACCGAGCAGTTTTACGAGTCTGGCTGTATGTTTTCTTCTCGCTTCGGCGTTGAGATGATAGTCGGTATTGAAAAACCACTCTTTGGGATACATGAACTCATATGGATTTCCTACGAATCTCAGACCATGTTTTCGGGCTTCTTGGGGGAGATTTTCATAAAAGGCTCTCTCCACCGCATCGTTGTGATAGAGAGGATTGTCCATAAAGACCGGCGGAGTGTATATGGTACATATACCGTTTCTCCTCGCCCACTTTTCGAAAGCTTCGAGATATCTCCATGAAATCGCATCTTTGTGATACTCTCTGCCGTATCTCTCAGGCTTTATGGCGGCGAGTGCCGCTCTCTCCTCTTTTCCGATATCCTTCAGCGAGTTGGCTTTCTGGTCTCCGTTGTCATCTATGTGGTGAGCTCCGTAGAGGCCGTAGTCTATCGCTTTTCTACCTGTCTGCAGATACCCTTCCAAAATCCTGGAGAGGGGTGTCTTCCAGAGCATCTCGATACGCTCCCTCCAGCCGAGTTCGAAGAAAAAAGCGGGGTCGAAGGCGTAGGTGAATCCTATTATCTGCTCGTTGGGCTCACCGTCGTAAACATACATGGAATACTCCAGAGGGAGCAGGACTATATCGCCTCTTGCAAGCTCTCTGCGTGCCCTGTAGAGTATATAGGGCAACAACAGTCCGGCATTGACTCCGAGATTCACGCAATCCCGGCCATACCTCCTTTTCAGGATTTTCGAATCTATTCCGAAGAGCGCATTGGAGCCAGCCACTATCAGCAATCTCCTGCCGCTCGTTTTTTTCACAATCGCCTCTTTCTTCATATATGCATCGTAAACCCATCTGGATGTGGCTGTGGGATTCCCTATCTGCCCGTATATCGCCAGAAGCCAGAGAAGGGCGAGTATTACGATACCGCTTACAAAACCTGCAAAAAAACGCATTTGGACCTCAAAACATAAAATAGAGGAAGGCTTTCGAAGCCGACCCGCTCATCATCTTCATCGATATCAGAAAGAGCATACCGGCAAAGAGACCGAAAAGAAAGCCAGGATTGGCTATGGCGCGCTCCGGCCTCTCCTCGTAGCGCAGAACTTTTTTGAGATTGGGGGCAAACCATACGAGCACAAGAGCAAGAGCTATCCATAGCCACATGGCCCTATCCCAGTGAAGCGCAATTTTGCTCCAATCTATCTGCCAATCTACCTGAAGCGCAGAGATAGTCAACAGCTCCCTATAGTAGGAGAGTGCGCTCTTTAGACTCTCAGAGCGGAAGAGGACCCACAAGAGTGTCACGGATATGAAGGTAAGAGCTATCTTCAAAGGTCTCAAAAGAGCCGACGAGAACAGTTTGATACGGAGCAGAAGATGGTTTAGCGCTATCAGTATGCCATGCCCCGCTCCCCAGAGTACGAAATTCCATCCGCTACCGTGCCATGCGCCGGCGAGAGTCATAACGAATACGATATTGGCAAGAGTACGAAATCTCCCCCTGCGGTTTCCACCGAGAGGAATGTAGAGATAGTCTCTCAAAAAGGCGGAGAGGGTGATATGCCATCTGCGCCAGAAGTCGCGGAAACTCTCCGCCTTGTAGGGTGAAAGGAAGTTTACTGGAAGCCTGATGCCGAAAATCAGTCCCAGACCTATCGCCATCTCGGAGTATGCGCAGAAATCGAAATATATCTGCATGGAGTAGGAGAGTACTCCGCCCCATGCCTCTACCATTCCGGGATGCGCACCGGAAGCGACCGCATCGAAGCTCTTGTCGGCGAAGGTGGCGAAGGTATCGGCCAAAAAGACCTTTTTGACCAGACCCACACTGAAAAAGGCTACTCCCATAGGGAGATATCTGCAGCACTTGCCAAACTCCAGGGCTTTGACCTGGGGAGCTATCTGCATATAGTGCACTATCGGTCCGGCTATAAGCTGGGGGAAGAACAGTATAAAAAAGAGATAGTCCCGCACGGAAGCTCTCTCTATCCTCTTTGCATATAGATCGACGAGATAGGCTATGAGCTGAAAGGTGTAGAAGGAGATTCCAAGAGGCAGTGTATCTGGAAGCAGAGCCTCGTCCATATGGAGATGATGCAGAAGATGTGCATATTTGAACCAAGCAAGTACCGCCACATCGATAGCGATACCCAGCCACAGCCATCGCAATCTCTTCGATGAGCTCCATATTCGCTCCGCCAGATAGTAATTGAGCAGCAGTTCGAATGCCAGTACGAAGATATGCCATAGTCTGAAGTCGCCATAGTAATATATGGACGAGGCTATAAGCCAGCCTGGAACGAGATTTTTTCTACCTGTTGTGTAGAGAAGCGCAAGACCGCCGAAAACTACGGGGAAAAAGTGAAAAATGAATTCGAAGGAGTTGAAGAGCATCGCTTCTCTAACCTCAACGGCCGAACATCAGACTCGATACACCCCACTCCAGGGAAGGAGCCTGCTTTATAAGCATCTTCAAAAAAGCCATCATCGATTCGGGCCCCATATCCGCATAGACCTCACAACACTCCGAAGAGAGCTCGAGAGTGATTGTCCCACTCCCAGAGCTCCATTTGATATTTATATTCTCCAGCAACATGGCTTCATCTCCAACTGGTGCAGAATCCTTTTCCATCTCCATAGCGTTATCAGTGGAAGATGACGACTTCTGCACACTCCGACTCTTTTTCTCTTTCGTGACACTCTTTTCGAGCATCTCTTCTATCACTTCGGTAGGAATCACCCCCACCTTCTCTTCGAGAAAGACTTCCGCCTCCGTCACGAAAGATAGAAAAAGCCTTCTTGTAATCCAGAAATCGACCCGTGCATCCATACTCTCTGGATTCGCGACAAGTCTCAGTCTGTCTTCTCTGGCATCATACCATACGCTGAAGCGCTCAGCTTCTACCAGCGTTTTCAATCTCTATCAGCTTCCGGAAATTTTTGATGGAAAACTGCTGAAGGGCTATCAATTCGAGCAGACCGCTTCTGGCCCATCCGGCAAGCTTCTCATCCCCGAGTGCCGTAAGTGCCGAATGCTCCACAGATTTGAAGCCCCCTATCTTTCTCGCATCCTCACCCTCTCCTATGCTAAGTACTCTCTCTTTCAAGACTTCCGCCTTTTCCAGCTCCGCCACCAAGGCACGGGTAGTGGCGAACTCTCCCTCGAGATTCTGCAAAAACTTGCCGATACCAGAGAGTTTCTCTGTGGGAGTTCCATCCTCGCCAAAGAGCGCCTCCCCCTCTGGATTGCTGAAACAGCCGCTCTGCAAATCCACACCGAGAGACATCTCGTCCTCTCCCGTCTTGACCATCACGAACGGATATCTTCTCAAAAAGGCAGGCACATACTCTCCTCTCCATCTTCCCTCTTCGTCGATAGCCAGATTCTTCCCCTCTTCATCGAAGCCGACGACCACTACTATCGATGGAGTTTCTCCGCCGAGATAGACTATTGGAAAGTCGCAACAGAGTTTTTGAACTTCGGAAAAAGTTATGGGAATGACATTCATATCTTTCGCAAATTTCAAATCACCTGCCGGTGTAAAACGAAAATCACTATGCTCAGCGGCATTCAACACGGTTATACTCTTATACATTCAATTCACCTTTATAATAGTTTGGGAGGATTATACCAAATATCATCCTCAGTTTCCGGGAGAAGCCGACACAGACTACTCTCTGATTTCGATACCCTCCTTTCGTACCCCTATCGAGCTGTATTTGTCATACTCCACCCTCGAGCCTTCCTGTATCTTTACGAACTTCCTTCTGGTATAGTCAACGACATAGTCTCCTGGCTGTTTCACCGAAAAATCGACGCAGAGGCGTGCCGCGGATTCCAGAAGAGAGTCCGGCAGATTCTGTTTGTCGGTTCGTATTATCACATGACTCGAAGGTATATCCCTCACATGCATCCATATATCGTTGGCACGGGCCATGGAGAGGAGTTTTTGATTCTCTTTTGAGTTTCTTCCCACAAAGACCTTGTACCCCTCTATCCAGTAGAGCTCCCCATCTCTGAGTCTCTCTCTCTTACGCAAAGAGCGTCCCTTTTCAGGGACCAGAAGTTCGAGTCTGTAGGGGTCGTCACAACTCTCTACGGCACCGGCGATATTTTCATAGAAAGAGAGCTTGCCCAGCAGATTCTCTCTCTCGAGATGTATGTTTCGTGCTTTGGCCCTCGCTTTGGCGGCGGCTTTGAAGTAGTATTGCGCGATTCTGTTTTTCACTATACCTTCGGGCAAAGGTATCTCTATCTTCTCACCGTCGAAATCCAGTGTCTCGAGAGAGCTGTCGTAGCTCTCTATGCGGTGAAGATTCGCCAATACGATATTGCCGTACTTTCCATAAAGTTCGGCTCTCTCTATGAGATTCTCCTCATCCGGCAAAGCTTCGAGAGCTCCCGCGAGCCTCTCGAGGCTCTTGCGCACTCTGGAGAGTTTCCGTCTCTTCATGGAGTCCAGACGAGATTTCAATACCTTTTGGCCGTTCTCCCGTAGCCACTTTCGTATATCGATATCTTCCCCGCTCTCTTTCAGGCTATATGCAGGAAGAGCTTCGAGTCTGACACCGGGTCTTACCACTCTATAGGATTTTCTCTCATCCACATGGTGCAGTGCCTCCAAGACAACTCCATCACCATCGAGCAGTATCGCGTTGGTGTTTCTCCCGGTAAATTCCAGCCTCATCACCGTCTCCACTCTCTTGTATCTGCTGTTGGAGAGAACCTTCAATATGAGAACTCTGTCGTTTTTGGGAACCTCTACACTCTCTATCACGGAGCGGGAGAGGAGCTGATGAAGAAGTGTATCGAAAGGTGCGTTGAAGTCCTGGGAAGGGCGGCGGCTTTCGGCTGTATAGATGGTGGAGTGTGAGCGCGTCATATCGAAAAAGAGACTCACGCCCTTTGCGAAATCGAGCTCTATCACATTGTTCTGCACACGCCTCGCCTTGCGTATGTTGTGGAAAGTACCCAGATAGTCCGCTACAGCTTCGAGCTGGAAGTGCTTCATATATCCACTACTTCTCTATCCTGATCATGCTTATCTTTTCATCGACCACATCGAGCCTGGAGAGCTCCTCCATAGCCATCGTAATCTTCTTCTCTTCGCACAGATGGGTGGTAAAGAGCAGTCTCACTTTACCCTCCACTCTCGAAGGTTTCTGAAGCATGGACTCTATGGATATTCCGAAATCGCCGAGTTTGGAAGATACCGCCGCCAACACTCCGGGCTTGTCCTCCACCTTCAGTTTGAGATAGTACTGAGATACTATCTCATCTTTGCCCAGCAGTTTCAGGCCGCTTTCGAGCCCCTTCTTGTAACCCAGCATCGGACCGCTGTTACCTCTTACAATCTCCACTATATCGGCGATTACCGCACTTGCAGTCGCATCTCCTCCCGCACCGGGACCGTAGAAGAGAGTCTCACCGACTCTGTCTCCCATAACCGAAACGGCATTCATGACTCCATCTACCTTGGCTATCATACTCTCCTGCGGTATCATCGTGGCGTGCACTCTCATCTCGACACCTTTTTCATTTCGTTTGGCGATGGCGAGCAGTTTTATCTCATATCCGAACTCTCTGGCGAATTCCACATCCGTCTGTGTGATATTTTCTATACCCTCTATCACTATATCTTCGGGTTTGGCGTCTATCCCATAGGCGATGGAGCCCAGAATCAGCAGCTTATGGGCCGCGTCGAAGCCTCCTACATCGAAAGTGGGGTCGGCCTCCGCATAGCCCAGACTCTGAGCCTCCGCGAGGACATCTTCATATGCCGCACCCTCTTTTATCATTCTCGTGAGCATATAGTTGCAGGTACCATTCATGATACCCTCTATCGACTCTATATGGTTGGCACTCAGACCGTTTCTCAAAGCCCCTATGACGGGGATTCCCCCCGCGACACTCGCTTCGTAGAAGAGAGGCGTATCACCAGCCAACTCCTGAAGCTCATATCTGTGATACGCCAGGAGTGCCTTGTTGGCCGTCACTACCGCCTTGCCGTTTTTCAGGGCTCTGCCTACCCACTCGTAAGGCTCCTCCACACCACCCATCAACTCCACCACGATATCCACATCTTCGTTATCCACCACATCCGCCGGATTGTCCGTAAGCGCGATATCCACATCTCTCTTCTTATCGAGATTTCTGACCGCTCCTATGACGGGAACGATTCTTCTCCCCGCCCTCGCCTCTATGATATCGCCATTTTCAATCAGGATTCTGGCCACACTCCTGCCTACGGTTCCTACACCGAGTATTCCCACTTTAACCATTGGAGCAATTCTCCTTTTTTAACCCTTTGAGATATCTTTTTATATTTTTCGCCGCCTGTCTTATTCTCTTTTCGTTCTCGATAAGGGCGATTCTTACATACTCGTCTCCATACTCGCCGAAACCTATGCCAGGACTCACCGCCACATGCGCCTTGAGCAGAAGCTCTTTGGAGAACTCCAGAGAGCCCATCTCTCTCGCCTCTTTGGGAATCTTCGCCCATATGAACATACTGGCGTTGGGTCTGCCCACTTCCCATCCGGCGTTTGCGAAAGCCTCTATGAGCACATCCCTTCTCTTTCTATATTTCGGTATCACAATCTCATCGACCATATGCTCGTACTCGTCCAGCGCCACAGTCGCCGCCACCTGGATAGGTGTGAACATACCGTAATCGAGCCACGATTTTATCTTCTGCAACGCCCCCACGAGTCTTTTGTTACCGACGATGAAGCCGACTCTCCAGCCGGCCATATTGTAGCTTTTGGAGAGTGTGAAACTCTCCACCGCCACATCCTTGGCACCCTCCACCTGAAGAATCGACGGTGTTTCGTATCCGTCGAAAGTTATATCCGCATAGGCGATATCGCTGATTATATAGAATCTCTCCCGTCTGGCGATTTCGACCAATCTTTCGTAGAAGTCGAGAGTGACTGTCGCGGTAGTGGGATTGTGGGGGAAGTTGACGACGAGATATTTCGGTTTCGGTACCGAGTTTTTCAGAGCCTTTTCGAGGTCGATGAAGAATCTCTCCTCGTCCACCCTGAAATTCTCTTCGTCGAAAGTCAGTTTCATCTTCTCCACATTGCCCCCGGCAAGTACGAAGGCATATGAGTGTATCGGATAGGTCGGATCGGGCACTATGGCCACATCTCCGGGATTGGTGATCGCCTGTACGAGATGCACATAGCCCTCTTTGCTCCCCATCGTAGCCACTGCCTCACTCTCGGGGTCGAGCACCACATCGTACTTTCTAAGATACCAGTTGCATATGGCGAGTCGAAGTTTGTATATACCCTTCGAGGCACTGTAACCGTGCGTATGGGGCTTGCGTGCGGTCTCGACGAGCTTCTCCACCACAGGTTCGAATGCCGGACCGTCCGGATTGCCCATAGAGAAGTCCACCACATCGGCACCGGCTCTTCTTTCGGCCATCTTGAGCTCGTTGACCACCGCAAAAACATATTTGGGGAGTCTATTTATCTTTTCAAATTGAATCTCATCGAACATCTTCTACCAAACCTTGCTTCCATTGAGTTTCTGAAACTCCTCATGAGCTATCTCTCTCACCCCGCCTTGAGCTATCATGAAGAAGTGCTTTACACCGTCGTTGAGAGTGAGGAGTTTTTTGCCGTCGGCATCTTTGAATCCCACTATCCCGTGTCCAGTTGCAAGAATATAGTCGGCTTTGGATGTATCGAAGGTGATCTCCTTGCCCTTCTCAAGCACTTCCGCCGTCCTTTTTCCGCTTTTGAGATTTCTAAAGCCTACCCATATTTTCGACCTCGGATAGAATACGACGACTCTACTCCCGCTTGTCCCATTTTTCTTGACTCCTTTCTCTTTGTCGCTCTTCTTCTCGTTTTTGACGGAACTCTTTTTCTTCGAAGGGCTCTTCTTCTTGGAAGGACTCTTCTTCTCTTTCTTTTCAAATATCGACTCGTTCTTTTCCGAATCGGATGCCAATGACGGAACTTCGGGCTCGAGAGTATCTATATCGCTCTTCCCTTTATCCTCATCCGCACTCTTACTATCATCCTCCACAAGTGGTAGTACATCGCTGATTTTAAGTATCGAATCGTTTTTATTGTCATCTTGCTTGGCATCATCGAGCGAATCGGCCTTTTCTCTCTCGCTCTTTTGTGTAGCACTATCTTTATCTCTATTCTTTTTATCGGCATATTTGAGCTCTATATTTTCAAGAGCTTTCTCTTTCGCCTCACTCGCCTCTCTCTTCTTTTCTACACTCTTGCGAGCACTTTGCGGCTCATCATTTTTTCTCTCTTTCTCTTTTTTCTCCGGAAGTCGCTTCTGTTTTTGCTTCCGCTCCTGCTTCTGCTTCTGCTTCTGCGAAATATTTTTTTCGGAATATGCAATGCTGCCATCCCCCCTTCTCTCTTCTCCTTTCCCATCTGCAATCCAACTGTTGGCAACCTTTACAATGGAATCGTAGATACCATTTTTCAAGGGTGCCGCATTTGTCTTGGAGAGCTCACTGTTGCGCGCCACGAAGAGATACCAAGCGCCCCCCGCTATAGCCGAAAGAGATACGAAAAGTAAAATTTTCGAGACAATCTTTCCAGCTATATGCCTTTTTGTGGAATCCTCTCTATATATCCTACTTCCGGTATCGTCACTGCCATACGAAGAGTAGTACTCCGTAGCCTCTCTTTTCAGATCCGACAAATCGACACCATACTCTCTCTCTATAATATTTATAAAGCCAAAAGCCTGAACCTTCCTCATGGCACCCCACTCTTTTTCGGCGAGATGCTCTATATTTTCTACCGCGATTCTGGTTCTGCCACTTATCTCTCTTATCGAATAGTTCTCTATAATCTCATTCAACTGCATAACTCATCCTGTGTATTATTATTGCCGCTGCCGCACTGACATTGAGCGAATCGAAATCTCTTTTCATCTCTATCGAAACGGTCTCGTCGAGCTTCGCCCTCACCCTCGGCGAAAGCCCTCTATCTTCACTTCCGAGCACAAGCGCTCTCCTTTTTGCGAAACTCTTCCTCTCTATCGGCTCACCCTCCATAGATGCTCCGTAGAGGCTAAATCCGATCTGTCCGAGCTCATTGAGCAGGTCGAGCAGATTACGACGCACAAGCACCTGCATATCCAGCAGAGCTCCCGAACTGGTTCTCGTTATGGCGGAGAAATTCATCCTGCCCACACCGCCTATGACAATGGCATCGACACCCATCGCATAGGCACTGCGCACTATGGCACCTATATTGCCCGCATCCGTCAAACCGTCGAGCAGAAGCAGAAAATCGCCATTTTTTATCTCATCGACACCAGCTTCGCGAAAATCCTCCATCTCGACGACAATTCCTTGATGGTTACCTCCGGAAGATAGAGACTGGGCCCGGCGATTTTCGATAAATTTTATCTTCGCTCCGTATTTTCTGAAGAGTTCGGCAGGCAGTATATCTCTTTTAGACAGATATATCCTGCTTATTTTCTCCCCATGTTTGCGCAAAGCATAGATAGAGACCTGTTTTCCATAGATAATCATGAGAGATTTTACCTTTTTTTTGCTGATTTTGAAGTTTTTCCGGACCATATTGCCGGAAGATTGGAGCTAAAAATATATTTTTCAAAATGCGCAGCCTCTATCTGCAACTGCTTCGACGGAGCCGTTCATACCATACGGCCGTACTCTCACCGCTTATTTTGGCGAGTAGTTTCGCCTTGACTTTCGGCGGCATATCCATCTCCAGTATATCCTGCATGCCAAGTCTATTTTCGCCCCCGCTTCCACCCTCTATCACGAAGACCCACTCCCCTCTGATATTATTGGCGCTCTCTTCTACTCTCGAGAGTATCTCGGCGGCTTTGCCTCTATAGTGTCGCTGATATATCTTGCTTATCTCCTTGATAGCGAAAATCTCTCTATCGGGAGCGAGAAGTCCGAGCTCTTCGAGCAGTTTTTTCACTCTGTGCGGAGCTTCGTAGAGTATCGTATCGTACTCTGCGGCGAGTATCTTCTCCAACTCCTCCAGCCTCTTCATGCTTTTGTGAGGCAAAAAGCCATAAAAAAGAAATCTGCCATTTTCAAATCCACTGGCGGCATAGGCCACCGTCAATGCACTGGGACCGGGAAGGACATCGTACTCAATACCGTGCTTCTGACAATATCTCACAAGTTCGCTTCCAGGATCGGAGATGGCCGGCATACCCGCATCGCTCATATAGATACAGCGCTCCCGTGAAAGTCTCTCTCCCATAGCGGAGAGTCTCGTTTCGGCATTGTGAGAGTTGAAAGAGATGAAATCGGCTTCTGGATAGTTCAGAGCGTACTTCTCCCCAAGTAGGTGTAGCAGTCTTTTGCTCACTCGTGTATCTTCACATAAAACGAGATTGGCCTCTTCTATACATTTGAGGATTCTATGACTTATATCGTCGAGATTGCCGATAGGCGTTGGGAGGAGTGTAAGCATCTACGATGCCGCCCGCAGGGGCGGAGTGACTCAGGAGAGTTTGTATTTTTTCTTGAATTTATCGACACGACCTGTGGCATCGACAATCTTCTCGGAACCGGTGAAGAAGGGGTGACACTCGTTACAGATATCTATCGAGAGCTCCGCCTTGTTGCTTCGTACGGTAAATTTGTTTCCGCATGCACAGCTCACCTGACAATCCATATATTCGGGATGAATTCCTTTTTTCATAAGTAAACCTTTTCTATGAAATTGTTATTGTCGATGGGCAACCAACCCATTCCGGTATCTCACATACCCTTCCGCCGCTTTCGCAGGGGTCGCTGCAACGCTCTATGGCGAGACAACTGCCATCGCATACGATGGTTCTGATTTTCGAGTGGGGATTATATCCAAAATTGTTTAAGCGTTCATAAAATTATCTTGGATGCCACGGCTATTGCCGCGCTTTCACTTCTGAGAATCAATCTCGTATCGAAACCAATCACCATCCCATCGGCGAAAAGCCCCCTCTCCTCATCTGTGAATCCGCCTTCGCAGCCGACAACCACACTCTCTATCGAAGCCCTGCTCTCCTCTATGCTTCCGCCCGAAAAATCGAGCAGGTAGCTTTGCGGATAGCTTTCGAGGAAACTCTGCAAAGACTCCACACACTCTATCTCCATCGGTTTCGACCTTCCGCACTGCTGGCACGAATTGAGGACTATCCTTTCGAGTCTTTCGAGCTTGGGAGAGAAATTTTTCTGACTTCTGTCACACGGTATGAAGCTTATCTTCTCCACTCCTATTTCATTGAGTGCCGCGATACTCTTCTCTATCGTGGATGGATCGACGATACACCACCCCAGCCGGAGTCTTCGTTCGGGCAGGATGCGCGACTCCTCACTATCTATGAGCATCAGCTCCGCTCTTCGTCTGCCTACACTCTCTATACGATAGTTATACAGACGATCATCACGCAGATTCCGCATCCGTACGGACTCACCCGTCTTGAATCTTCTTGCGCGAAAAAGATATCTGTAGCTCTGCGTCTCCACCTCCACCCTTCTCTCTCCCGCATCGGGATGATAGAGAAAACGCATCTACAAACCTTTCGAGATATATACCACCAGCAGTGTAGCCGTAATTTCCACCATCACAAGCGTAAAAGAGAAGGAGAGAGCATCTTCGTTTCGCATCCACAATCTCTTACTCTTTATAGCCCTGTATCCGTCGAGTATCGGCAGTAGCACAGAGAGAACAATCATCGCCACAACCTCTGTCGTCATCTGATGGCGCGTGAAGACAAAGAGTATCGTTCCGCTGAAAACCGCCATCGACCAGCTTGCCCAGAATGCAAAATATCCTATCCTCGAGAAGAGTATCGATTTCAAAGGATTGCCTTTGAGCGCCTGCGGCAGGAAAATATTCAGCACCATGACCGACAAGAGTATCTCCACCGTAATGAAATGGTAATGTATCAGTATATTCATCTCAGCCACCCGTTTCGTAGAATGCCCTCGAAGAACCCTCGTTTTCATCTTCGCTCCAGCGGTTCTCTTTGGGTTTGTTGGCTAGCACTTCGGCGAGAATATCGGACGCTTTTTCCATATCTCCCTCTCTCACCGCCTCGGATATCGACATCGCTTCGTCGAAGTAGAGACAGGGTATGAGATGCCCTTCGGCAGTGAGTCTGATTCTGTTGCAACTTTCGCAGAAGTCGTGTTTGTGAGGGTCGATGAGTCCGAATATATATCCATTCTCCTCTATCTCGTAGTTGAAAGAGGGGCTCGAACCGACTCTTCCAAGTTTGCGTATCGTATATCTCTTTTTTATCTTCTCCAGTATCTCCCTGCCCTGAAGACCCTTTATATCGCTGTGGGCATGGATATTTTCCATATACTCTATGAAGCGTATTCGGATTCCCCTCTCTCTGGCATACTCCAGCAAATCGAGTATCTCGTCGTCGTTTATACCTCTGAGAGGAACCATGTTTATCTTCACACCAAACCCCAAGTCCAGAGCCGTTTCTATCCCTTCGAGTACCTTGGCGAGTACATTTTTCTGCGCTATCTGTGCAGCCACTGCCGGCTTCAGAGAATCCAGAGATATATTTATCCTCTTGAGTCCGGCGCGCTTGAGATCCTCGGCGCACTCGGGAAGCAGATATCCGTTGGTGGTCAGAGCCAGATCGATATCGGGCTTGTAGTCGTGTATCATCTTCACGAAGCTGTCGAGCTCCGCTCTAAGCAGCGGTTCGCCTCCTGTGAGTCTGATCTTGTCCACCCCGTTGTCTATGGCTATTTTGATAAATTTGAAGAGATCTTCGAAATCGAGAAGATTCTCTCTCGGCACCCAGCTAAAGGGCTTCTCCGGCATACAGTACTGACAACGAAAGTTGCATCTCTCCGTCACCGATACTCTCAAATAGTTCACTCTTCGTCCATGTCCGTCGATAAGCATGATTCTCTTTTTCTCATGTTGGATTTGAAATGTTTGGCTAAGAGTATCAGAAAGATCTTGAATATGAGATGATATAGCTTACTATAACGACAATAGTTGCGACGAATCTTCGAGCACCAAGCTCGAGATGGAGCCAAACTCTTCGGCAAGCTTCCGGGAGTGAATCACTATATACCCTTCTGCGATATCGTCAATCCCCAACTCGGCGAAAAGATAGCCCAATATCTACAGTGCTTCTTACTGGGGCTATGATAAAGCGTTTCTCCGGCACTGAGATAAGTAAAAAATGCAAATCTGATTTCGCCTATTCGTTATAGAGTCTCAAGAGTCGAAGAGTATCGGCAAGATCCCGATTGTAGCGATAATTAAGCTTGCTTGGAATATAATCCCCCCCAATCTATCAGGACTGCCGCGACTTCGACAGCCCTCCATTTTTTTTGAATGGGGTTTTTCGGTTATGTTTCTTTTCGATCATCTATCACTATTGTTTGTCGGGCTTATCGTACTGGGTGCGGTGCCGAATCTCTTTTATGCCAAAGGCTACCTGCCACACATCGAACGCAAAGGGCACTTTCTGCTCCATTATGCCGCATTCATTCTCTCGATGCTGGGGGTGGTCACGGCTGGCAACGCCCTGACATTCCTGCTTTTTTGGGAACTCATGAGTTTGACGAGCTGGCAACTCATCCTCACCGAAACCGAAGAGGATGAAACGCTGAAAGCGGCGCGTTTCTACTTCTTCATGACCCACTTCGGCTTCATTTTTCTGCTGCTCTTTTTCCTAATGGTCAGCAACGGCGACCTAGAGATGAGTTTTGGTGCGATGCACGGCATTGCAGCCGCTTTCGCCTATCCGACGCTTCTCTTTTTCTTCATCGTCCTAGGACTTCTGAGCAAAGCCGGCGCGGTACCTCTACATGTCTGGCTTCCATACGCCCATCCGGCCGCCCCCTCTCCCGTTTCGGCACTGATGAGCGGTGTCATGCTCAAAGTGGCCATCTACGGGCTTTTCAGGTTCCTTTTCGACATTCTCTACCCATGGCCACTGGAGTGGGGTATCACCATCCTGGTCGTCGGTGCGCTCTCGTCGCTGGTCGGCGTACTCTACGCGCTTAGCGAACACGACATCAAAGCCCTGCTGGCCAACCACTCCATCGAAAACATCGGCATCATTCTCATCGGCTTCGGTATGGGGATGATCTTCTCCTCCATGGGGCTGCGCACACTCGGCGCCTTCGCTTTCGTCGCGGCACTCTTTCACACCTTCAATCATATGAGTTTCAAGTCGCTGCTTTTCATGGGTGCGGGTGCCGTACTGCACGAAACCCACAGCAAAAACATCGAACACTACGGCGGCCTGATGCGCTCGATGCCCGTCACCGCCCTGACATTCCTGCTCGCTTCCGTCTCCATCTCCGCGCTGCCGCCCAGCAACGGCTTTTTGAGCGAATGGATGATCTTCCAGTCGATGCTGGGCTCCAGCCAGCTCGCCGACACCTCTCTCAAGCTGGCCATCCCTTTCGCCATCTTCGCGCTGGCCATGACGGGCGGGCTGGCGATCGCCTGCTTCGTCAAGGCTTTTGGTATCACCTTTCTGGGGCTGCACCGCAGTGCCAACGCCAAACACGCCCGCGAAGTCAACGCCCCGATGCGCTGGGGTATGCTGCTGATGGCAGCCGTGGTGGTCTCTTTGATGCTTTTTGCGCCCCTTTTCATCGAAGCGTTCGACCACACCCTCGTTTCGCTTGGCGCAGCATCGGTCTATCCCGCCATCTTCGGTGACGGCATCTGGCATATCCGCTCCGTAGCCGTGCACGGGGGTGTCGTCTCACCGCTGATACTTCTTGGAGCACTGCTTGCTCTAACAGCACTGCTGATGGCCGCCTACCGGGCGCTCGGTGTCAAAGAACGGATCCATCGCAGCTGGGCGTGCGGCTACCGTACCGGTGCGCGCACCCAATATTCGGCCACAGGATTCGCCGGCCCCATCCGCCGCTTCTTCTCATGGCTCTACCGTCCCGACGAGCACCTGCACAAAGAGGCTATCGAAGGAAGGGGCGGCAAATTCACCGACTCCTCCTACGAAGTCCATGTCAAACCCCTTTTCGAAGCTTCGTTGTACGAGAGCGTCCCCCGTATCGTCAACTATATCAGTTATTGGATCTACCGTTTCGCACATTTCGAGCAGACCCGCTACGCCGCGATAATTTTCAACCTGATGCTGGGCGTGCTTTTCAGCTACCGTATCTTCGCCCACACCTTCTCCTGGGCTACGCTGGTGCTCGAAGGCGCCGTGATGCTCATCTCCATCAAGATCCTCATCATTGGAGAGAAACAATGATCACATATCTCGTCACAATCCTCTCTTTACTACTTATCGCACCGCTGCTGCTTTCGTTCATCAAAGCACTGAAGATGCTACTGCTTTTCAAAAAGCCCATATCCCTGCTACAGGGTTATCGGGACTTTTCCAAGCTACTGCGCAAAGAGAGCGTCATCTCCGAAGAGGCCGGCGCCATCACCCGTGTCGGACCGTTTCTAGTACTCTCACCGCTTTTGCTGGTACTCTTTTTCCTCCCGCCGGCAGTAGAGGGCGCTTTCTATGTCCGCTTCGTCGATGCCTTCACCATCACCGGCCTCATCGCACTCTCCTCTTTTTTCCTGATGCTGATTGGATTGGATGACGCCAGCGCTTTCGGCGGTATCGGCAGTAGCCGCGAAGCCTTCATCGCCGCGCTGGCGGAACCGGCCATGGTACTGACAGTCTTTTCCGTCTCGATGATGGCAGACTCGCTGGGCGTAGGTCAGGCGGGCGTCAATCTGGCCGCCCACTTTCCCAAAGAGCATATGGCCAGCTTTCTCTTCGCCGGTATCAGTTTTTTCATTCTCCTCCTCGCCGAAAACGGCCGTATCCCGGTGGACAATCCCGAAACCCACCTAGAGCTGACGATGGTGCACGAAGCGATGATTCTCGATCTCAGTGGCGTCTATCTGGCGATCATCGAAAGCGCCTCGGCCGTCAAGTTCGTCATCTTCGCCTCACTCTTCGCATCACTCTTTCTACCTTTCGGATTGAACTATGCCCAGCCGGTAGCTGCAGCGCTTTTCGTGCTCAAACTCTTTCTCATCGCCGCGGCAGTGGCGTTGGCGGAAGTCAGTACCGCCAAACTACGCCTTTTCAAAGTCCCCAATCTGCTCGGCATCGCCATCGTTTTCGCTTTTTTATCCTTGATCACATTCTATGTATTGGGAGCCTGATATGAGTATAGATTTTTTCATCGGTCTGTTTCTTGCGACACTCATCGTCGCACTCTTCACCTCACGCCTTTATAGGCTAATTTTGTGGTATTCGGCCAACTCCATGGTACTGGGGGTGCTGGCACTCATCGTGGGCACGACGCTCGATGATAGAGCGCTGCTGCTCACCGGCATCGCCTCCATCGTACTCAAGGGTGTCGCTATTGCGTGGCTGCTGAAATATCTGAGCGAAAAATATGGCTTTACGCGCCAAATCCAACCTCGGATCAAGACACAATACGCCATCATCCTCATCCCGATGATTCTGGTCTTCACCTTCTATCTCGCCGAGCCCATATCCCATATGGTAGAGGACAATCCCAACTATGTGGCCATCAGCATCTCCTCACTCTTTCTGGCGCTATTGCTGATGATGGAACACCATCATGTCATGCCCAAAATTATCGGATTTTTGACAATGGAAAATGCACTCTTTTTGCTGGGTGTCACCGCTACGGAGGGGATGCCGATGCTGGTAGAGCTGGGAATCTTCTTCGATCTGCTCATGGCGATCGTGGTGATCAATCTACTCTTTCACAAAGAGGAGGCCTCCTTATGACACTTCTATTGCTCCTTCTACCGCCTTTGGTGATGTTCGCGGCCAGCTTCGCCCACTCCGAGCGCATACAGCAGTTGCTACCAATAAGTTCTGTCGCCATTCTTTTCCCTATCGTCAAACTCTTCCTCACCCCCGGGCACTATGCGGTATGGGGCGACTATCTCGTCGCCGACGGCTTGGCGACCTATGTACTGCTCATCGCTTCGCTGGTGGGGATCGGCGTGACGCTTGCGCTCATGACACTGCAAAAGCATGTAGAGGTCACTCCGCGGGCCTACCACCGCTTCTACCGCTTCTTCGCAATCTTCTGGATCGGCCTAATCCTCTCTATCTTGGCCAACCATATGGGTATCTACTGGATCGGTCTGGAGCTGGCCACCCTCTCGACAGTCTATATGATCAAGACCAACCGTTCTCCCGCCGCCCACAAAGAGGCATGGAACTATATGATCGTCGGCGCCATCGCCATCTCTCTGGTACTTTTCGGCATCATTTTGATGTATGCAGCCGCCAAACCGGTACTGGGCGAAGAGGCGATGCGTTTCGATCTGCTGCTTGCACGCGCCTCCTCCCTGCCTTCGCCATTTCTTTTCGAGATGGGATTCGCCATCACGCTCATGGGGCTTTTCGTGAAGATGGGCTTTTTCCCGATGAACCTCTGGCTGGCCAATATCGAACGGGCAGCGTTCTATCCAGTGGCAGCGCTTTTTAGCGGTATTCTCGAAAGCGCCGTAATCGTAGGCTTTTTCCGCTTCAGCCAAATCGCTGAAAAGGTTGACTATGTCCATCTCTTCGGATTTGTCTTCGCCTACGCGCTTTTGACCATCTTCATCGTAGCTTTTCTCATCTACCGTGCCAAAGATTTCATCCGTCTCTTTTCGCTTTCGGGTATCGAGCATATGGCGCTTATCGCGCTTTTCTGGGTGAGTGGCGGCACTTTTGCGGCACTGCTGCATCTGGGTGCGCACGCCTTTTTGAAGCCTGCGCTTTTTCTCTCCACCGGTGTGTTGGAATCCCGGGGCAAATACCATATCGCGGGTGCGCTCAAAGGCTACAAAGGGCACAGGGGCACACTCTTTTGGATTTTGGTGTCGCTCTTTCTGCTGGCCATCATCTCCCTGCCACCCAGCCCCATGTTCTTCAGCGAACTCTACGGTTTCGGCGCGATGATCGAGACTGCCAAATCGAGCCACCACACCTTGGCGATGCTATCAGCCATCATCTTACTATTAGCGCTTCTTTCGGTCATCTTCTACCGTTTCGTCGCTATCTATCAATCCATGAAATATGAAGGCGAAACGGTCGAAAAAGAGGTATATGCTTCCGAATTGGCGGCGCTGGTACTTTTCGCCATATGTCTGATAGCCCTGTTAAACCCACGGACACTCGATTTTCTAAGGAGTATCGCATGAAACGCTTGATCGCTCGCTTCGTCATCGAGACACAAACGGGTCTCGAGGCGATTACGATTTGGGAAGATGGCATCGAAAGGGAGTCTCTCGCATCCGACGATGCGACAATCACGACACTCTCACGCAACCATCCCGCCGCTATCTGGTTCGAGCGCAAGATGCACGACGACTACGGCATCCGTATCAAAGACGCCTTCGACAACCGGCCGCTGGTACAGCACGAACGCTTCCCAAAATCGCTCCACCCCATGCGCCGAAGCTTTCAAAGCGAAACGATCGACTACGCCGATTTTAGACCCTACAAATATGAAACTATCGGCGGCGACAGCGTTTTCGAAGTCTCCGTCGGTCCCATCCATGCCGGCATCATCGAACCGGGGCATTTCCACTTCTCCCAGGCAGGCGAAGATATCCTCCACCAAGAGGTGCGCCACTTCTACAAACACCGCGCCATCGAAAAGATGCTCGAAGGCAAAACCCTGCAAGAGGCCAAAGCCCTCATCGAGCGCATCAGCGGCAACGAAAGCGTAGCCTACCAGATCGCATGGCGCGACATCGTGCTGGCCGCCACCGGCACCGAACTGCCCGAAGCCAACCGCAGATACCACGCCCTGCTGCTGGAGATGGAGCGGACAATCCACCATCTAACAGATCTGGGCTTCATCCCCAACGATGCGGGCTTCGGCGCCGCTCTGGCTTACGCTTCGGCCCGCGCCGAAGAGGCTCGCCGACAGTTGGCGGCGCTTTGCGGCCACCGTTTCGGCTTCGGCGCAATCGGTTTCGATACCCACCATATCGATACGGATGCCATGCATCGCTATCTCGACGACCTAGAAGAGAAGATCGCCTTTTTCGAGTCGTGGATCACCGATATCCCTTCACTCTGGGACCGTTTCGACACTACCGGTATTCTCAGCCGCAACGATGCCATCGCCTACGATACCGTCGGTGTCGTGGCCAGAGCTTCGGGACTTGCTCGAGATGTCCGCGCGGGCGATCCTTTCTACAAAAAGCACGGATTCACCCTCTGCTTGCAACACGCAGGCGATGTAGCAGCCCGCTTCAAACTCCGCCTCGAAGAGGTCAAAAATGCCGCTGTAATGATGCGAAACTTCCTGACACAGAGTTCCGAGGCGGTTAATCTGGGCAAAATGCGCGACGGCGAATACCACGCCTACGCCGAAAGCTCGCTTGGAGAACTCTATCTTTTTATCCGTCTTGAAAACGGCTCTATCTCACGCTTTTTCGCCAGAGACCCCAGCTTCGTCAACTGGCAGGCGCTGCATCGTATGATGCCAAACAACATTATCGCGGACTTTCCGCTCATCAACAAAAGCTGCGATCTCAGCTACGCGGGGAACGACCTATGATGACATTCTGGAAAAATCGAATCGAAACGGGGATATTGACCGAAAATCCCGAATATGACGAAGAGCTCGAAGCGATCCGCAAAGAGCTTCAAAGCGCGATCAAAAGAGATTTCGCCGGCTCGCTGGCCATCCGCATGGTCGATAGCGGCAGCTGCAACGCCTGCGAAGCCGAATGCAACGCCCTTTCGAACCCCTACTACGATCTTGAGAGGCTCGGCATCCGCTTCGTCGCAAGCCCGCGCCATGCCGATGTAATGCTACTCAGCGGCTTGATGACCTTCAACATGACACCACATGTGCTAGACGCCTACCGACAGATGCCCGAACCCAAATGGGTAATCACCCTCGGCGACTGCCCCGCCATGGCGGCACCCTTTGAAAAAACCTTCGCCATCAAAGGCCCCGCCGGCGAACATCTGCCCATAGCCCATCACATTCCAGGCTGCCCACCAAACCCTAGGCAAATTATCGAAGGCTTGCTGGAATTTCTAAAAAAGATTTAGATAATCACTCGAGAGCATACTATTGATATTGATTTCAATTCTACAAGACGGCGACTTCTCTCGCCGGTAAAACCTCACATTCGGTAGAGATTTTGTTTAATTGCAATGTTACGGAGTCCTAAACCCAATGGAGTCGGAGACTTGACTAAAGTCACGACCCCGAGACGATTACAACTCTTCAGGGGCGGCGACTTCAGTCGCCGGTAAAACCTTATATGCTGTGTCGTTTTGATTTCGCCATCTCGATATGCAGTACAAAGACTCGAGGAGTAGGGACTTCAGCCCTGCAAGAATATAATGGGACTGAAGTTCCTGCTCCAAGTAGATGGACTTCTGCTTTTCAAAGCGATAGCCAGCCCGTATAGACTTCGATGTCAATTCCGCGACTGAAGTCGCAGCCCCGAGACGATTACAACTCTTCAGGGGCGGCGACTTTAGTCGCCGGTGGAATCTTGCATACAGCATTGCTTTGATTTCGCTATCATGATATGAAGTTAGAAAGCCAAGGGAGTCGGAGGTTTCAGTCCTGCACGAATATAATGTGACTGAACTCCCCGCTCCAGATAGATTTAGTATCGGTTGAAGTTTCACAAACATCGTATATCGGGAGATATAGTGGCTTTGATATCAAAGTCTCTCCCATTTGGTGCCATCGGGTGTATCCATAAGGGCTATACCCTTTTGTCCGAGTCTCTCTCTTATAGCGTCGGCGGTGGCGAAATCTTTCTCCTTCTTGGCTTCATCCCGTCTGCGGATGAGCTCCTCTATCTCTCTTCTTGTTTCATTGTCTATACCATGCTGAAACCACTCGTAGGGGTCGCTACCTCCAAAACCCATCAACTCTTCGATAAAGGCGATATTCCCCAGTATTTCTCCTTTGAGAGCTTTATCTGCGGGCTTTTTATCCAGTTTGTCGTTGGTATCGGCAACCATCTCGTCTATGATAGACATCGCCATGGAGCTGTTGAGGTCGTCGGCCATGGCAGATAGGAGTCTCTCTTTGAAGAGAGGGTCGGCATCTCTCCTCTTCGACGCAACTACACGCTTTTTGAGTCTGTAGAGTCTGTCGAGTCTCTTTTTGGCCGATAGCAGATCCTCTTCGTTGAAGTTGAAGTCGTTGCGGTAGTGTACGCTTATGAGATAGAAGCGCAGCAGTTCTCCGGGGTATAGAGCCAGAGCGTCTTTGAGAAAAAAGCTGTTGCCCAGACTTTTGCTCATCTTCTCTCCGTCGATCTGGACGAAACCGTTGTGCATCCAATATTTGGCGATTTCGTGTCCGGTGGCACAGCGTGTTTGTGCTGCTTCGTTTTCGTGGTGCGGGAAAAGCAGATCGGCTCCACCGCCGTGTATATCTATGGTATATCTGCCGTCGCCTTTGAAATGTTTTTCGATCATGGCCGAACACTCTATGTGCCAGCCGGGTCTTCCTCTGCCTATGGCCGAATCGAAACAGACATCGCCGCCTTTTTCGTCACATCCTTTCCAGAGTGCGAAATCTCTCGGATTTCTCTTCTCTTGTGTATGAGATACCCTGCTTCGGCTCTCCTCTTCGTCACCTATCATATGCGAGATGGAGCCGTATGCGCTGTCTTTGGAGGTGTCGAAATAGATATCGCCAGAGGATGTCCTGTAGGCACACCCCTTTTCCAGAAGTCTCTCGACCAGCTCGGAAATGGCGTCGAGAGATTCGGTGGCTTTGGGCTCTATATCGGCTCTGCGAACTCCAAGCAGAGCCATTTCGTCGAGATATCTCTTTATATAGTGCTCCGTTATCTCTTTGAGAGATTTCCCCGTATCCGCCATCTTTTTTATAATCTTGTCGTCTATATCGGTAAAATTTTTGGCCATTTTGACTCTATATCCGGCACTTGCGAGCAGTCTCGAGAGCATATCGAAGCTGAGTGCGCTTCGTGCATGTCCGAGATGTGCCTCGTCATATACCGTAGGACCGCAGACATAGATGGAGGCTTCCCCTTCGTGTATCGGCTCGAACAATCTTTTTCTCTTTTCCACACTGTCGTATATATATATTTTTTGCATATTTTCACCTTTCGTTGATTCAGTAGGAGAGTCACTGCTCGTGTCGAGCTCTTCTCTCCCTCTCTTTTCTATGTTTTTCAGCTTTTACGGAGCGTATCCAGAGCCAGTTTATCAATAGATATATAATGTAAGAGACCACTATGGAGTAGAAAGCCGTACCTACATATAGAGGCACGAAGATATCTGCGAGATGGTTTTTGAACCACTCCATCGTCAACTCGATTCCTCCTATGCCCTCTTTGCCGAGAAGAAAATTGCCCGTGAGATATTCCATATAGTACATAGGAGGCATCGTTACGGGATTGCTCAGCCATACCATCGAGATGGCTATGGGGACATTGAAGCGTATAAAGGGAGTACTCATCACAACAGCGAGCATCTGCATCGGCATGGGTATGAAGCCCCAGAAGAGACCTATCAGTACTCCTCTTGATATGGAACGCCTATTTATAGAGAAGTACTCTCTGGGGATATTGTACTTGTCGAGTATCTTCCCAAGTTTACTTTGGGGGTCGTGTCTCTTTTTCTTGAAGAGTCTTCTTATCATCTTGGCATACCACCTCTATGCTTTCGTAAAAATCATAGAGCCCACTCTTACCATATTGGAACCGCATTCGATAGCCAATTCGAAATCTCCGCTCATACCCATGGAACATATCGAGGCACTAGGAGAGTTTAGAGTGTCGAAAACCTTTCTCGTCATCTCGAAGCTTCTTTTTATCTCTTCTCTGTCATCGCTGTGTGCCCCTATGCTCATGAGGCCGCATAGCTCTATATTTCGGCAGGACTCTTCTATCTGCGCATATATATCCGCCGCTTCATCCGGGCTCACTCCCGCCTTGCTGGCCTCTTTTGCGCTGTTGAGCTGTAGGAGAGCTCTCATCTTGGTATTTTTGTTCTCGAGCCTCTTGTTGAGAGCCTCTGCGAGTTCGAGAGAGTCCAGCGAGTGCAGCAGGGCCGGTCGTAGCTCTATGAGTTTGTTGATCTTGTTTTTCTGGAGTCGGCCTATCATATGCCACTCTATGGGTAGCTCCTCCAGCTTCTGCATACGGGTGGAGAGTTGCTGTACCTGACTCTCTCCGAAGGCTCTTTGTCCCAGTTCGAAGAGCAGTCCGATATCCGTTTCGTCCGTATATTTGCTTACTGCCACCAGCTGTACGATATGATGGGCGCTCACTTTCAGCCTTGCCTTCTCTATTTTCGCTATTACTTCGTCGAGTCTTACGGACAGCTCTTGTATTCTCATATTTTCATCAGCCATCAACTCCTCCTATAAGTCTATTTATATCGTTGTAGAATCCGAGAAACATAAGTGCTGCCAGAATAGCCCAGCCCAGCAGTGTGAGTCTGTAATAGGCCAATTCGGACGGCTCTTTACCGCTTACGATTTCATACAGATTCAACAATATGTGCCCTCCGTCGAGTGCCGGAATCGGCAGAAGATTCAAAACCCCCAGATTGACCGAAAGTAGTGCGGTTATGAAAAGAAGATACGAAAAACCTGCCTGTGCGAATTTCATCATCAGGTCGAAGATGGTTATCGGACCGCCTACATTGCTGCTGGCGACCTCTCCGGTGAGCATCTTCTTGATACCCCTTACGATAAGAAACGATGCCTTTTTCGTTTCGTTGTAGGCATAGAAAAGTGCATCGCGCAATCCGAATCGTATTATGATATTTTTCTCTATTTCGGGTGCTATGCCGATGATTCTTCTTTTGATACTCTGTTGAAATTCGTTTCTATCGTCGATTGTCTTGGTCGAGAGAGAAAAGCGCATAATCTTTCCCTCTCTTTCGATGGTGATATCAACAGGGTCGGCTTCTTGCTGTATATATTCGCCTATCTCGTACCAGTATTTGATTTTGTGCTCTCCTATCGCCAGAATCAGGTCACCCTTCTTGAGTCCCGCTTTCTGTGCTGGAGAATCGGGAGACAGTTTCCCTACGACTGGAGCTATGTAGTCCTTTGCCGCTATCAGTGGAGCGCCCGAGAGAGCGAGATAGAGATATATGAAAAATGCGAGCACTATATTCGCGAGAGGTCCGGCGAGCAAAATGGTGATTCGCTGCCATGGTTTTTTGGCACCGTAACTGTCGGAGTCGTAGTCTCTTAAGAGGGGGTCGGAGTCATCCTGCCCCTTCATCTTCACATATCCTCCCAGTGGAATCATACTGATAGCCCACTCCGTGGAGCAGCACTCCCTGCGGGCGAGAATCTTTCCGAAGCCGATACTGAAGCGCTCCACCTTCACTCCGTTTATTCTGGCGACTATGAAGTGGCCCAGTTCATGTATGAAGATCATGACCGAGAGAGCGATGAGCGCTGTAAATAGATAGAGAATGAAACTCAATATTTCTCCTATTTTTTAATGTCAATTATATCTAAAAAAATCGCTCCTTTTTTTAGTTTTTTGAATGACATTTACGCTACAATATTCGCAAATGCAAAACAAAGGAGGAGAAATGTCGGAAAAAGAGATGAAAGAGCAGGAGATGGTCGAAGAGAGCGTAGAGAAGGAAGAGGAGGCTCTTTCTCAAGAGGAGAATGAAGAGAGTACCCCGGTAGAGGAGAGTTCTGTAGAGAGCGAAGAGAAGTCCGACGAGAAGGCTTCGGAGGCCGAAGAGGAGTCGTCACACGAGATCGAAGAGTCCGATGAAGAGGATGAAGTCGTTTCCACTCCCTCCGGAAATAGACCCGAGGATATAGTCGAGAGTGCCAGAGAGAGAGTCAGCTCTGCCGAGAAAGAGGTGCAGGAGGCTCTCGAAGCGATAGAGGAGAAGCTCGACGAGTTCATAGAGTATGAGAAAAGCGCTCTTGCACCTATAGTCGATGAGAGTAGGCGGATAGTGCAGAAGGTTGGTATGCAAGATGATGAGATTGGAGAGTTGCCGGAGCCGAAAGCGGATTTCACTCTCTTGAAAGAGGCCAAAGGGCTCGATCTTCAATCTATCTCTTCCGGTAAGGGTGGAGCCTTTTTCCTCTCTTTGATTTTTGGTGCCGCAACTCTTGGAGGATGGTATATGTTGGCTACGAAAGGCTCTGGTGCGGTAGAAGGTTTGAATATGGCCGTAGCGGAGAAGTTGGCATCCAAAATCTCCACTTTGCTCAGTCTGGGAGGTAGTGCGCAAGCTGGAATGGCGGTTGTGGTCGTATCCACACTCATAGTGATGTGGATAGTCTATTCTATCAAGGTAGGTTTGCAGACTTCCAAGAATATAGAGATTGCAAAAGAGATAGAGGAGAAGGCCAACGAGTATTGTGAGCGCAAGAATGAATGTAAACTCAAAGTTCTCGAAGTGGCTGATTCCATAAGAGATATAAACGAGCTCGTACGCAAATATGAGGTTCTTCTCGATGAGAAAAATGCCACTCTTAGACGCGCACTATATCTCGAAAATACGCCCGATTTCGAAGAGTTGCACGAGAGAAGCAAAAAAGAGCTCGAGCATATGATTGGATTTATAAGAGAGATAGAGACTCTTCTATCGATACCGCTTGCGAAAAATGGTGAGTTAAATGCCGAAAGTTTGGAAGCGATAGAGGAGACAAAAGAGCTTCTGGAAAAACATATACACGATATCTACAACGCCTGATTATCCTTCCGATACAGAGTCTTTCGAGACTCTGTGCCACATCCGCGACATTTATTAGAAGATATAGACTATTTATTTCCGACACTTTCGGAAAATGGTTATGATAGAGCATGGAGAGCGAAGAAGTACCCAATAGAGAAAGGAGTTAGCGATGATTGTAGGAATCGAGGGTGAAGTGCTGTCGAGGGAGCCGACATATCTACACATAGCGACGGGAGGTCTGATATATGAGGTGCAGGTTTCTCTCAACTGCTCTGCCGCTATAAAAGATAAGAGAGTCAGACTCCATATAACTCAAATCATAAGAGAAGATGCCCATCTGCTTTTCGGATTCATGGATTTTTCCGAAAAGAGAATGTTCGATACTCTGCTGAAGATAAACGGAGTGGGGCCCAAGGTAGCTCTGGCGGTATGTTCGACATTCACCCCCGAGACATTTGCCAGAATCATATCCTCCAAGGATGTGGATATGCTCAAGAGAGTTCCGGGTATCGGCCCCAAAGCCGCCAGCAGAATTTTCGTTGAGCTTGCCGATTTCATAGTCGAGAGCGAGAGAGAGAGGGGAGAGGGTAACGAAAATATGGATGAGGCGTTTATGGCCCTCGAGAGCCTCGGATTCAAGAAAGAGGCCATTAAAAAAGCACTTTCGGGCGAAACGGGGGATACCGCCACTTTGGTAAAAAGGGCTTTGAAAAAACTTCAGAGATTTTAGAGAAGGTATTCAAAGCGGGCTTTGGATGGCGCAAACTCCTGCGAGCTTGCAATCGGCAAAGTGTATGGCGACAGAGTTGTATGCATCTTTCGCTTCGCTTAGCTCTTGCAGAATCGAAATCGAACTCTTTTATCGTGTCACTCCTTTTTTGTCTGCGTTATTCTACTTCAGGTGACACAGAAATTTGAACACTCCCTTCCAAGTATTTGTTTTTCTTATCAATCTTCTCTATTCCAAGAAGATTTTTCCATACTTTGCTCTTTTAGACCCATATTTGGGTCAGGCTTCTATCTTTTTTGCAAGTTCGGTGCCTTTTTGAACTTATAGATAGCTCCGGATCCTCTGCCTGATTGGAGATTACATTTCCCCGTTCATCCCTTTTTCGTTTGGGCTCACTACTATGAATCAGGCTTGCATCGACGATACTGCCTTCTTTGAGAATCAAGTTCTTTTCCACCATCAGCTCTTTGATTAGATCAAAGATTCTATCAAAGAGCATCTTTTGCATCAAAGCGTTACGAAAGTTACAAATAGTTGTCTCATCCGGAATATCGTCATCAGCTTTGATATTCAAAAACTTACGAAATGAAAGTCTATCGTGTATCATCTCTTCTGTCATCGGATCACTCAAGCCGTACCATGCCTGCAAGAAAAGAGCGCCTACCAAAACATCACAGGGATATGGTGGTCTCCCCGCTCTTCCTGCTCTTTTGGGACGATAAACCCCCTCTTCTATTCTTCATAAGGAATATAGGCTTTCATCTCCTCTAAGAACTTCATACCCCTCATGTTTGAAGGCATATTCATTTTACAACACCAAGGTTTTTCAGGCGATACTCCATGGCTTGGCGTGAAACTTCAAACTGCTGTGCGAGTTCTTGAACAAGATCGGTAAACGGCATTTTATGCTCAAACTCTCTGATATACTCGTCAACGATTTCCTGACCATATTCGATGATCAAATCTTTTGGCATGAGCAACTGTGCGGCGAAAGTATTTGCTTCGTATTCTCTCGCATCCCAGAATGCGCTTCGTTTTAGACTTTCACCGGTATCTGCGAATCCGCCGTAAGCATGTTTTCCTTTCGGTGCGATATGTAAACACAAATGGCCGATTTCGTGGGCTATCGTGAATCTCTCTCTTGTCACGGTGTAGTTGTTCGTTTTGTTTATGATAATTGTAGGCTGTCCGGCACTGACTTTGATCTCACCCACGATCTCTGTAGATTCGGATATATAGCTTATGTCACACCCCAGTTCTTTCGCGATCGCGTAAATGTCTATCGGCGGCTCGTAGCGAAGCTTTCCAATTTTCACAAGCATATCGAGAAGATCGTAGGCTCTTGTCTTTTTCCTAATGATAATGTCGGTCATAAAGAGACTCCTTCAATACTTTCTTTTCCACCTATGACATGTTTCTTGGCTTCGTCTTTTATATCTTCAATCGCCGTTTGTTTTATTTTGTCTATCTTTATTTTTATTTCATCGATTATATCTTCATTTTTCATAAGCTCTTCAATAAAAAGCTTTCTTGTCGCATCGTTTTCTCTCAGTTCGCTTCCTATGACGACGATAGTCTGATGTACCTCTTTGGCTCTATCTTCGGAAAATTTCTTCGTGGCCCAAAAGCCGAGTATTGTAAGCGCCAGCGTCATCAGAATAAAAACAACGGAGACCCACATGATATAGGTATTTGCTATTGCGATCGCATCACTGCCTGTTATGTTCGTGTCAAAATTAACGAGTATTGCTGTTCCAAACCACGATCCGAGAGCACTACCAAGCAGCACTACGAGAATAAAACCTATCATCCGTCATTTTTTGATAGAATCTATGGCATTTTCAAGCCCTCTGCCACCTTCTTTATGCTCCATCGTTTCCCTCACTCATACCGCCTCCTTTCGCCCTATTCTACCCAACCCAAGTTTTAAACACCCCAAAACCCGTCCATTGAAGTACAATGCAAATGGGAAAAGGACTAAAATCCCATATCGGGTAGCTTTTGCAGGTGGAAGTCATAGGTGCGGAAGCGGCCCGCCGGGTCGGGGGCTGCCGGGAGTTGTCAGTTTTTCTGCTGAACTCTATCTTCTCTCACATCCTTGAAGAGTGATTCGAAACTGCCTTTGAGTTTCTCGTAGAGTTTTTCGACCATATTCTTGCCTTTTATCTCATCCTCTATCGCATCTATCTGTTTCTTCAAAGAGGCATAGGCCTGCGAATGTTTGCCCGTATAGCCGAGAAGTTCCGCTCTTTTGAGCTGCTCTTTCGCCATCTCGAGTAATTTGAGAGCGTCATCCTTCTTGTTCTTGTCGATTTTGGAAGCCTCGTTCACCATATCGGCAGCGAGCATTAGAGGTATGGGAGTTACCTCTTTTACCGTTATGAATGTAGCGAAGCCCTGTATCAATATCGCGAGTGCCTCATCCTTTTTACCCGCCTTGAGGGCTTCCTGAGCCTTCTTAGTGGCTATAGGATAGATTTTCATAGGTATATATTGTGTGATGAAATCCATCTCATCCTGCAGAGGCAGCACGATATCTCTCGCATCCTGCGTTCTCTTCTCTTTGAGCAGTTTTCCCGCTCTCTCTATCGCCTCCTCGATGATTTTGGAGTCTCCCGCGAATGTCTTTATATTTATCTGCATCGCCAGAGGCACCAAATCGAGGGAGGGGTCCGCTTTGAGCACCTTCTTGAAATCCTTGGAAGCTATCTCCAGATTTTTGGCGGCATCGTCAACTTTACCGGCTTTTATGGCCTGAGCCGCTTTGATACTCATATCGATAGCTTCCATTATCTCCTTGGGAGCCTTCTGGATACCCTTGTGCGCGGATGCTTCACTCGCGAAGACCCTCTGCAATCTCGCGGCCCTCGCCGCTTTGGTATTAGCTTCGAGATTCCCAGCCTTCGTCTTGGCTTCGGACTTCTCCTTGGAGTTCGCCTCTTGCACTTTGGCTTTGGCCGCCGTTTCAGACTTGGGCGCAGAAGAGTTGATCACTACTTGGGCTTCCTTTTTCGCCACACTCTCTTTTGTCGTATTTTCGGCATTTAGAGCGCTTATGCTGCCTATGAGCAAAACCCCTGCTACCGCTATCGAAATTCCAATTCTCTTTTTCATATCCACTTCCTTTCCGTTTTTGTTCGACGCAATCATCGCATCATTAGGATAACGGAGAATGAACATAGACAATCTATTGTGGAAATTGATAGTTGTAGAGTTTTTCGTAATACTCTTTTACCATTCTCGAAGATGAGAAGTAGGACAATATATCGTTCATACCGTTTTTCGCTATCTTGAGCCACTCATCCTCTCTGTCGTAGTAGAGAGGCAGTATGCTCTTTTCCAGCTTCTGCATCATATTTTCGTAATCTATTCTATCTATCTCATCGTTTGGCAAAGAGGGGTCGGCGTGCTCTATCGTGAAGGAGTTTATGCCATCCTCTTCGAATTCAGCATGCCAGCCGTCATCTATGGAGAAGTGTACCGAAGCGTTGATACCGGCTGTCATTCCGCTCGTGCCGCTCGCCTCTCTTCCCCATCTCGGAGTGTTGAGCCAGAGGTCGGAGCCCTGTTTCAGCATCTTGGAGAGTCTCAGCTCATATCCGGTCAGTACTGCGACATTGGAGAATTCCCGACTCATCCTCACCAGGTCGTTGAAAGCCTCCACCGCTTTGTAATCCAGAGGATAGGGCTTGCCCGCCCAGATAATCTGTACCGGATATTCGCTATTGGCTATCAGTTTTCTGAAGCGCTCCATATCGTAGGTCAGAAGCCATGGTCTCTTGTACTGAGCGAATCGTCTCGCCCAGACGATGGTCAGCACATTGGGATCGAAGAGTTTTCCGGTCTGGTCGGCCACCTCTTCGAAAAGTTTATGTTTCAGATGCTTCTTGCGCCCTACAAGCTGATAGTCTTCATGTTCGAACATCCAGTTCAAAAGCTCTTTGTCCGCCCAGTATCTCATATTCTGGGCGTTCGTGATACTGATTATCTCACACCTGCCCTCCACATCCTTCCACATCTCGTTGGAGACTTTTTCGTGTATCTTCGATACGGCATTGGCTCTTTTGGCTGTCTTGAGGGCACCGACGGTCAGGGAGAACTTTTCGTCGTAGTAGTCGAGTCTCTTCTGCACTTCACCAGCGGAAAAACCGTTGAAAAAGCCCATCCTCTCCAGCATATATATATTGTGCACCTCGTTGCCGGCCATCTCGGGAGTATGTGTCGTGAAGACTATATGTTTTTTCAGCTCCTCTATATCCTCGTAGCGCTTCATCAGCTCGAATACCAGAGGCAGGGCGTGCCCTTCATTCAAATGGTAGATATCTATATCCACTCCCATCTTCTCCAGCACCCTCACACCGCCAATACCCAGAACTATCTCTTGGGCGACTCTCGTCTCTTCGTTGGCGTCGTAGAGTTTGTGGCTTATCGTGCGTGAGAGATGGTCGTTTTCGAAGAGATCGGTAGTGAGCAGAATGACTGGAGCGCTCTCGAAGACTTTCGCGGGAAGCAGATAGGCTTTCACCTTGACGGGTTTGCCGTTTATCTGTACCTCCACCGTAATGCCGGTCTCTTCGAGAAAGTAGTAGAACTTTCTCCTGAAATCGACTTTGAGTGTATTGTCCTCGTGCCTGCTCTGGTCGTAATATCCGTAACTCCAGAGCATACCTATACCTATGGTATGCTGTCTCTCATCGTTTACACTGCGTACATGCGAACCGGCGAGAAAGCCGAGCCCACCCGCATATGTCTTGAGAGACTGCTCTATGGCAAACTCCATCGAGAAATAGGCCACACTCTTTTTGTACTCTTCATCTATCTCGTATGGAAAGAGCTTCATTTTGGATTTATCCTTTTTTGGCGAATATTTTTTTGACTATCTCCACGGCATCGTTCTGGACCTGCCCGAGGTGCTCCCGAGAAACGAAACTCTCCGCATAGATTTTGTATATATCTTCGGTGCCCGAGGGTCTGATGGCCGCCCATCCGTTCTTCGTCGTCAGCTTCAGGCCGCCGATGGGTGCTCCGTTGCCCGGTGCATTGGTGAATATTCCCGTAATCTTTTCACCGCCGAGCTCGTCGGCCTCTATATCCTGCGCTTCGAGCTCTTTGAGTATCCTCTTCTCCTTCGCATCGGCCGCCGCGTCTATCCTCCCGTAGTAGGATTTGCCGAATCTCTCTTCGAAATCGGCATATATCTCGGCTGGGTCTCTGCCGGTAACGGCTTTTATCTCCGCCGCCAGCAGTGTCATGACTATTCCATCCTTGTCGGTACTCCAGACTCCCCCATCCTTTTTGAGGAAGGATGCGCCGGCACTCTCTTCTCCTGAGAAACCGAGCCACCCTTCGTACAGACCGTCGACGAACCACTTGAAGCCTACGGGCACCTCGTAGAGATCTCTACCCATATCCGCGGCCACACGCTCTATCATGGAGCTCGACACCAGCGTCTTGCCTATCTTCAGGTCGCCACTCCACTCTTTTCTGTGGGAAAAGAGATACCAGATAGCGACCGCCAGATAGTGATTGGGGTTCATCAGCCCGCCGACGGGTGTCACGATGCCGTGTCTGTCCGCATCGGTATCGTTGGCAAACGCCAAATCGTATCTATCTTTGTAGGCCACCAGGGAGGCCATGGCGAAGGGCGACGAGCAGTCCATGCGTATCTTGCCGTCGTGGTCCAGAGTCATGAACGAAAAGGTCGGGTCGGCATAGTCGTTGAGTATATCCATATCGAGGGAGTATCTGCTATCAATCTGTCGATAGACGGCCATAGCCGTACCCCCCAGCGCATCGGCGCAGAGTTTCAGGCCGCTTCGGCCTATAGCCTCCATATCCAGAATCTCGTCCAGCGCCTCGACATATGGAGTCACGAAGTCATGCTTCTGCACCAGCGGACTCTCGATAGCCTCGGCATAGGAGACTCTGCGCAGACCCTTCATATCGGCTTCGAGTATATCGTTGGCCCGTCTCTGCACCCAGTCGGTCACATCGGTATCCGCAGGTCCTCCGTTGGGAGGATTGTATTTGAATCCCCCATCCCCGGGAGGGTTGTGGGAGGGAGTGATGACAATACCGTCGGCCCTCTCCCGCCCTTTTTCGTTGTGTCTCAATATGGCGAAAGAGACCAGAGGTGTGGGGATATAGTCGTCGGATATTCTCACACTCACCCCATTGGCCACACAAACTTCCACCGCGCTCATCTGAGCCGGTGTAGAGAGTGCGTGAGTATCCTTACCTATATATATCGGACCAGCATAGCCCATCTTCTCGCGATATTCGCATACGGCCTGGGTGATGGCGAGTATATGTTTCTCGTTGAAACTCCCATCGAGAGAACTGCCTCTGTGTCCGGATGTCCCGAACGAGACTCTCTGGGAGCTTTCGGAAAGATCCGGCTCCAGTTCGTAATACGACGATACGAGAGCAGGGATATCGCAAAGCATATCTTTCGGAGCCTTTTCACCCGCCAACGGATGAGCCATCTCTCTTCTCCTTTTATAAGCTATTTGTGGAGACGGATGTCATATACGCCATCTCCACCACTACATACCTATCTCCAAATCTACTACGGGGCCTCGATGCTTACGAATCGAGGCTCTTTGGCTTTGAGAATGGACTCGGGTTTGGCATTCGAATCTACTACAGAGCCTCGACGCTTACAAGCCGACTTCCATTCTTGACGATTCTTATACGCTGTCCGGGAGAGAATCTCAGCCCTTTGGCCACCACGACTACATTTCCTCTGCCATTGTCGAGTCGTACCGTCAACTCTTGGGCGTTTGCGGAAGCTATCTGGTTTCCGGCATAGGCGCCGAGCAATCCGCCTCCAAGTGTGGCGAGGTCTTTTCCTCTTCCGCCTCCTATCATATGTCCGAGTACTGCACCAGTAGCCGCTCCCACGAGCGTACCCGCTCCATTGTCTTTGACCACGACAGCCTTCACACTCTGTACCGTACCCGTATCGTATGTCATAACACTTTGTGTCACCACAGGAGACATCCCACCTCCAACACCCAAATCTGCACATCCGCTAACGAAAAAAACTCCCGCACCCAATACAAGTGCCAATGCCTCACTTTTTATCCTCATCTTCTCTCTCCTTTCTGTTGAATTTTAGCTATTTTAACACTCTTTAGCCGATAAGTAGATTAGTATTTTGAAATATCTACCAAGACCTTCTCCCTGCTTTTCCCGATAAAATATAAAAATTTTCAATTTTTTCAGCTTTGTTTCAAGATTATACATATATAATGCCACTCCACAAAGCAAGGACAGTTGGGTGAGCTGGCTGAAACCACACCCCTGCTAAGGGTGCGTACCTTAACGGGTACCGAGGGTTCGAATCCCTCACTGTCCGCCACTTCAATCTCTATTTTTATCTGATGAATAGTTTGAATCTACATTCAAGGCGTATTTCAAGAGTATAAGTATTGATTTTTCTCGAAAATCCTCGATACTGCGAATCTGATAAACTCCGGCATTTCCTGCAAAATAGCGCCAAAACACTCTCTTTGGATAATTTGAATCTATATCTGCAATCTATTACCGCAGTTCTTCGAGCAAGATAGACGACTATTCAATAGTGATTTGGAGTCGATATAATCACCCCTCTATATAGTCGTCGAGCTCTCTTTGCAGTCTCTGCATATCTTTGAGCGCTATCTTTTTGCGGCCGCTCTCTATGAGACCGTCGTTTTTCAGCTGCTTGATATGTCTGTCCACCACATGCCGTACCGTACCTATCAGCTTGGCTATCTCTGCATGGGAGAGATTGGCCAGCAGGTCGATACCTCTTTGTTTGCTCTTTTTGAGATTGTTCACTATCAGTTTTATCAGCCTCTCTCTGGTATCCAAGAGCGTCAAATCGGCAGCGAGCTCCTCTACCTGTCTCATCTGTGAAGCTACATATTTCAGGACTATTTCACCAAAGACCGGATATCTGTATATCCACTCTCGCGCTTTCGCTATCGGGACCCTCAAGACCTCTCCATCTTCGAGGACCTCACTCATCACTTCATGCGGTTTGCCGTCGAGCAGGGTTACGGTATCGTACATATCACCTCTGCCAAGCAGATAGAGGGTCTGCTCTTTGCCGTTGTTGAGATTCATATGATAGATTTTCACCTTGCCGCTGAGGATTATATAGAAGTAGTCGAGCACCTCGTCGTAATCGAAAAGCATATCGCTCTTTTCGAAAGATATGATACGCCCATACTCCTCCATCTCCCGACGCAGAGATTCACCTATGTTCTTCATACCTTCAAGCTGAAACTGCATCGGTAGCCCCCTTTATTTCCAAGAATTTCATTTATAATCATTTCGGCTTTTGTTCAAAAGCTCTCTTTTGCCGTCTTCTACACTCTTCAAGATTGTGCCCAAGCCTTATTCCGGGTATATCCGTCGCATTCGCGATTTTGCATAATTGCAAAAAGAATATCTATGCGGAGCAAGCTGGAGCACGCTATCTCTCCAGCCTCTTGACTCTCATACGAAGTGCATCGTATTTGGTGCGCAACTCCGAAAGCTGTTCCACCCAAAATTCGTTTCTCTTCTGGGCCTTTTCGACCTCCTCTATAGCCATTTGCAAATCATCCTTGGCGCTTGCATAGGCGAATTCGAGTTCCGATTTGAGCCTCTCGAGCTCTTTTATCTTCTCGTTGAGCGTATCTATCGTAGTGTGAGCCTCTGTGAGTCTGCGCTCTATCTCCTCCTTCTCCCCGGCGAATCTCTTCTCCACTCCCGCACACTCTTCGAGCCTCTTTCGCATAGAGAGATCTCTCTCTTTGAGCTTCTCCATATTTTCACTAAGGAGCTGATTCCTCTTCTCTTTCTCTTTGAGAAGTTTCTCCAGATCCAGAACCCTTTCGTTCTGAGCCTTGTATCTCATCGCGAAAACTATCACGAGAAGTATGAAGGAGAGTATTATCGAAGAGACTATCGCTCCAAGTACGATGGCGTCGGTATCCCAGGTAAGAGCTATCTTCAACTCCTCATCCTCCTATCCTGTCGTAAGCGGGAGGAAGCCGGCACTCGAGTCTGTCTCTTTCAAAAGGTTTGTCCACATATTTTATTTCGTAGAAATGGATATTCACGACATTGTCCATATCGTCTCTATAGGCTATCTGTTCCACTCTTCCCTTGGAGTCGAGTGCGATCGTATATATCTTCCCCCCGTAATTCGCGGTATATATATTATCTTTGTAGTGTTTCGCCTTCGAGAGGACAGAGCTTAGATCCAAACCGCTCTTTAGACGGTATATCGATATCTGTTCGAGATCGTGATCCACCACTGTCACTCTTTTGCCGTCGCTGCACACCTCCTTGCGGGAGGGCTTTTCATATATCCACTTCATGCTATCGGGAGAGTTCATGAAGACCTTTCCCGAATAGGAGATCGTCTTCCCCGAAGGATTGCTTATTTTCTGTATGAAATCGGCGGAAAAAGAGCGAGGCAGTCTGATAACTCCGGCACCGAGAGCGAAAGTGAGCAGTGCGGCTGCGGCAAAGTATCTGAATTTCACTCTTTCTCCTTTTTCGGACTTTTTTATATCACAGTCCGCCCCACTCTCTCGTAGTGTCGCTCTACGGAACAAGAGGGCCAAAAGCTGTTTTATGATTGTATCATATTTGCAAATATATCCAAAATCGCCCGGACTTGGCGAATGGGGTCCGGGCTCGGCGGAGATGGAGAGTAGAGGCGGAAAATATACTCCGTCACGAAGTGGTAGATACGCTATTTGGAGGCGTAGTCGGCTATGATGCTTCCCATCTCTGTAGTCGATACTATCTCTTTGGCATCGAAGGCTCCGATATCTCCCGTCCTGTAGCCCTCGGCAAGCGCTTTTTTGATCGCATTGTCTATCTTCTGTGCAGCGCTCTCTTCGTCGAGTGCATATTTCAGAAGCATGGAGGCACTCGCTATGGTGGCTATCGGATTGGCTATCCCCTGCCCCGCTATGTCGGGAGCGGAACCGTGAATAGGTTCGAAGAGACCCACTCCCTCTCCCGTACTCGCACTCGGAAGCAGGCCTATCGAACCGCTGAGCATACTGGCCGCATCGGAAAGGATATCTCCGAATATGTTTCCGGTCAAAACGACATCGAACTGTCTCGGGTCTCTGATAAGCTGCATGGCCGCGTTATCCACATACATGTGGGTCAACTCCACTTCGGGATACTCTTTGGCCACCTCTTCGACGATATCTCTCCAGAACTGACTCACCTCGAGTACATTTGCCTTGTCGACGGAACAGATGCGTTTGTCGCGCTTCATCGCTATTTCGAAGGCCACCTTGGCTATTCGCGTCACCTCTTCTCTCGTATAGACCATGGTGTTGTAGGCTTTTTCCTCACCATACTCTCTGGGCTGACCGAAATATATACCTCCCGTCAACTCTCTGACGACCATTATATCCACACCCTTGAGCACATTCGCCTTGAGTGTAGAGGCGTTGACAAGCTCGTCGTAAACGGTGGCCGGTCTGAGATTGGCGAAGGTCCCCATCGCCTTCCTGAGTCCGAGAAGACCGGTTTCGGGACGAAGATCTCTCTCGAGAGCGTCCCATTTGGGCCCGCCGATAGCTCCGAAAAGAACCGCATCGACCTTCTTGACCCCCTGTATCGTCTCCTCCGGCAGAGGCACGCCGGTGGCGTCTATGGCCGCTCCGCCGAGCAGAAACTCTTCGTAACTCAGGTTGAACCCTTCAGAAACAGCCACGGCGTCGAGTACTTTGATGGCTTCATCCACGATTTCCGGACCTATACCGTCACCCTTTATGACAGCTATTTTATAACTTCTCATCTATTCTCCTTGCTTGGCAAGCTCTTTTTTGGCGAACTCTATAAGACCTCCGGCATCCACGAGCTCCTGCATGAATTCGGGAATTGGAACGAATTTGTAGCTCTTGCCGCTGCTTTCATCGACTATCTCGCCGCTCTCCATATCTATTCTCACGATATCTCCCTCCCGAATCTCGTTCGCTTCGGGGAGTTCGAATATGGGAAGACCCATATTGAAAGCGTTTCTATAGAAGATTCTCGCGAAGGTGGGAGCTATGACGGCACTCACCCCCGCCGCTTTGAGAGCTATGGGCGCATGCTCGCGACTGCTTCCGCAGCCGAAATTCTCTCCCGCCACTATGATATCGCCCTTCTCCATTTTCGATACGAAATCGGGATCGGCATCCTCCATCACATGTTTGGCCAGCTCCGAAGGCTCACTCGTATTGAGATATCTCGCCGCGATAATGAGATCGGTATCTATATTCTCACCAAATTTCCAGACTTTTCCTCTCACTCTTTTTCCTTTTGTCCAGACGGAGTGCTACTCCGAAATTTTTCGCGATTATAACCAAAATGGATGCAAAAGCAAAATTCAAAATTTTTCGGTATAATATTAACTTCCAAAAAACGGAAGCTATGGATACAGTAGAGAGGAGCGATGGGAGAAGAGAGCCCCTCGCCGATTTCGGATCTTCAATTTCCTCACAGGAGTACTCCGCGAAATGGCTGCAAAGACAAAGAAAAAAGATATCTTCACCAGAATCGAAGAAGAGTTGGACAAGATCAAAAAAGGTGGAATGGTAACCTTCGAGAATCTTGCCAAAGAGTTCGACAAGGCACCCACTGCGGCACAGGGCAAAAAGATAAAAAAGATGGCGGACGAAAAAGATATAGAGGTAGTATCGGCATCTGAATACGCCAAATATCTGACCGTCCAGGAAGAGCAGAAGAGAGAAGCCACCCGCAAAAGACTCAGCGAAAGCGAACTCGAAGAGGAGTTCGATATCACGAAGGAGAAGGAGCTTCTGGAGTGGAGCCGCTCCGATTCACCGGTGAGAATGTATCTCAGGGAGATGGGGAAGATTCCGCTGCTGACCAAAGAGGAAGAGATAGAGTTGAGCAAGCAGATCGAGGAGGGTGAAGATATCATCATCGACGCCATCTGCTCGGTTCCCTATCTGATAGACTATATACTCAACTACAAGGAGCCTCTGCTCAACAGAGAGAGGAGGGTCAAGGAGCTCTTCAAAAGCTTCGAGGATAGCGGAAGTGACGACGAAGATGGCGAGCTGGACGAAGCCGACTCCAAAAACCGCAAGGCCGACAAACGGGTAACGCAGGTGATAGAGAGTTTCAAGGCGCTCGAAAAGGCCAAAAAAGACTGGATGAAAGAGCGCAACAAGATGTTCAGAATGCAGGAGGAGGGAGCCGACGAGGAGAGTATCTTCCACGAAAGACTCAAAGTGGCCTTCAGAAAAGACACTCTGAAAAACGCGCTCCTCAATCTCGGACCCACCAGCAAACTGATCAACGAACTGGTAAAGGCGATGGAGACTGCTCTCAAAAGCGACGACGGTTTCGAAAAGGAGCTCAAGAGGCTGGAGTATCGACTGCAGCTCTTCAACGACCAGCTCAGAGCCAACCATAAGAAGATACTGGACAATATCATCAATATGAGCAAAGAGGATATCGCTGCCGCCGTTCCCGAAACGACCATGGTCAGCACATATGTACAGATAAAGAAACTCTTCGAAACCAAAGAGGCGAGCAAAAACAGTTTCGATCTGCCTCCCGAAAAGCTGGAGGAGATTCTCAATCAGATAAACATCGGCAAAGCCAAAAGCGAAAAGGCCAAAACGAGAATGGCGAAATCGAACCTGCGTCTCGTAGTATCCATAGCCAAAAGATATACCAACAGAGGATTGCCCTTTCTCGACCTCATACAGGAGGGCAATATAGGGCTCATGAAGGCTGTGGACAAGTTCGAGTATCAGAAGGGATACAAATTCTCCACATACGCCACATGGTGGATAAGACAGGCTATCAGCCGGGCCATAGCCGATCAGGCCAGGACCATCAGGATCCCCATCCACATGATAGAGACGATAAACAGAATAAACAAAATCACGCGAAAATATCTTCAGGAGACGGGTGTCGAGCCCGATACGGAGACTATCGCCAAAGAGGTGGGGCTCAGTGAAGACAAGGTGAAAAATGTCATCAAAATCACCAAAGAGCCTGTCAGCCTCGAAGCTCCGGTGGGTGACGAAGAGGATGGCCGTTTCGGCGACTTCATCCCGGACAATAGCTCCGTCAGCCCCACCGAGTCCGTAATGAACGACGACCTGACCGAACAGATAGACGAAGTGCTCGGTCAGCTCAACGAGAGAGAGCAGGCCGTTATCAAGATGCGTTTCGGTCTGCTCGAAGACAAGAGCGACAGAACGCTCGAAGAGATAGGCAAAGAGCTCAATGTGACCAGAGAGAGGGTCAGGCAGATAGAGAGCAGCGCCATCAAAAAGCTCAAACATCCCAAAGTCGGACGCAAGCTCAAAAACTATATAGAAGAGTGATTATGGCCAAAGTAGCTCATCCGCGCTTCTTCGCTCTGATAATCGGGACCGAGATACTCAACCGCAGAAGGGAGGATAGCCACTTCCTCTTCCTGAGCGAATTTCTTCTATCGAGAGGATACAGACTCTCCGGCAGTTTCGTGATAGAGGACGACCCCGCATTGATAGAGAAGAGTTTGAGCTTTCTTGCGAATATCGACAACAGTGTCGTCTTCAGTTTCGGCGGTATAGGCTCCACACCGGATGACCATACCCGCATATCGGCCGCAAGAGCACTCGAAGACGGCAAACTCTATCTACACGACGAAGCCGCCCGAATCATAGAGGATAGACTCGGCGAAAAGGCCTACCCCTACCCTATCCGGATGGCGCAACTTCCCAAAGGCGCCAAACTTCTGCACAACCCCGTAAACAGGATGCCGGCTTTCTATCTGAAAGAACGCTTCTTCTTCATGCCGGGCTTTCCACAGATGAGCCACCCTATGGTGGAGTGGATAATGGATAATATATACAGCGAAAAAAGCGAACCGCAATTCAGAAAAACCCTTCAGGCACTATGCAGAGAGAGTGAGTTGATAGATATCATGGAGGCTCTCCCGAAAAATGTAGAGCTCTCATCTCTACCCAAACTCTATAGCGACGGCCCCAGAGTCGTGATATCCGTCTCTTCCAAAGATAAAAAGGCTGCAGAAGATGCCTATCTTCGCTTCACGAAAGCGCTCGAAGAGAGGGGTATAAACTACAGCCCGATCGAAGAGTGAATATTTCGATTTGCCATTGCAAGAGCCTCCTTCGCTACTGTGGGCAGATGGACTTCTTCTTTACAAAGCGATAGTAAGCCCGTATGGACTTCGGTGTCGATTCCGCGACTAAAGTCGCGGCCCCAAGATAGAAACAACTCTTCCGGGGCGGCGACTTTAGTCGCCGTAAAAACCTTATATGCAGTGTAATTTTGATTTCGCCATCACGATATGAAGTCCGAAAATCGAAGGAAGTGGAAGCTTCAGCCTCACACAGATGGTAGATGGACTTCTACTCTCCAAAGCGATAGTTGAGCTGTATGGACTTCAGTGTCGATTCCGCGACTTCAGTCGCCGAAAAAACCTTATATGCGGTATGGCTTTTGTTTCGCTGTAATGTCAAGGAATCCGAATAAGAGGATAAGATCTATATCGAAGTTCTCCAAGAGATGCATCAGGCTTTTTGGATTGTGCCGATAATATTTTATACTTCCAAATAGCTGTGAATTTGAAGTTTGTGACGGTAGCAACAATTTCACCTACACCGCACTTTGGATATAATTGCGAAAATTTTCAATCAAGGATTAGTGATATGGGAAGAGCGTTCGAATATAGAAAAGCCGCCAAACTCAAAAGATGGGGAACGATGTCCAGAGTCTTTCCCAAACTTGGTCGCATCATAACCATAGCGGCCAAAGAGGGTGGTCCAGACCCAGATATGAACCCGAAACTTCGAACCGCGATTTTGAATGCCAAAGCTCAGAATATGCCCAAGGACAATATAGAAGCGGCCATAAAACGGGCTATTGGTAAAGAGGCCGCCGATATCAAAGAGATAGCCTACGAGGCTAAAGGGCCGTATGGGACACTGATGTATATCGAGTGTGCCACCGACAACCCCACCCGTACGGTAGCCAATGTCAAGGCGACACTCGTCAGAAACGGCGGAGAGCTCCTTACAAGCGGTTCTTTGGACTTCATGTTCGACAGAAAGGCCGTATTCGAATTCGACAAGAGAGACGACCTCGACCTCGAAGAGCTCGAACTTGAACTCATCGACTACGGTCTCGAAGAGATAGAAGAGGACAGAATTCCCCGGGAGAATGGAGAAGATAGGGAGATTGTCCGAATATATGGAGAGTTCAAATCTTTCGGAGAGCTCAACAAGGCTCTCGAAGATAGAGGTATAGAGATCAAAAAGGCCCAATTGCAGCGTATCCCCAATACGCCGCTGGAGTTGAGCGAAGAGCGGATGGACGAGGTGAGTATCCTTATAGACAAACTCGAAGATGACGACGATGTGCAGGTGGTATATACCAATCTCGCTTGAGAGAGATTATGAAAAAGAGTCTTAGGGCCATAAGAAAGAGACTGCGCTCTCGAAACAGGGCAATCAACCCGTCGAAGCACTCTGTCGGGAGTGTGCAGGAGTACGAGAGAGCTACACGCTGTCGATGTACCGACAGATACGGAATGCCCAAAAAACTCTATGCAAGCACCTCGCAGGCCAGAGAGGCCGCGATGGATGAAAGCCTCAAGATATACCCCTGCCCTTTCGAGCTGGGATGGCACCTCAGCGCCCGAGACTGATTCTCTTCTGCCTACTTTCGTAGCGTCGCCTTGATTCTTCCTATATTGAGAAAAAGCTCCAACATATCCTCCGTAGAGCCACATACGATATCGGCTCTCAGCAGTGTCGCCACGGCACAGCCCTCCCTCCCCATAACAGCTATAGAGAGAGCGGCCCTTTCGAGCATCAGGGCGTCGTTGTTGCCGTTGCCTGCCACTGCACAGCGCTCGGCCCCCAAAGACTCGACGAAGGCCGCCTTTTCGGCGCTATGGTCGTCGCTCTGTAGTATCCTCAACTCCAGAGGCAGAGCCTCGAGCTCACTCGAGACCGTACCGAAGGTATCGGCGGTGAGAACATATATCTTCATGAATTTCGCTATCTTCTTCAGGGTGTCGGCGCTCGCTTCGCCTATTCTGCCATCGAGTGCTATGGTACCGTTGTAGTCCAAAACGAGAAACTCCAACTCCAAAGTGGCATAAGATGCTATATCTATCTTCATTTCATACTCCTTTTCATCCCTCCGACACGCCGTCGGAAGCACTCTGCATCTGCGTATCGGAGACTTCGGCGAAGTGCTCCATCTCCTCTTTACGCAGAATCCTGATTATATTGGTTGTTATGGTGCTCCCGGACTGTCGGTATATCGTCACTCATAACTCCGCTCGAAGAGCTCAGCTCGTTGCATTCTCCATGCGATAGTCGGTTTTCCGAATATACAGAGACGAAAATCTTCGAGAGATTCTATTTTGCATGAGTGAAATCGGGCCTGAAGAGGTTGGCCCCGCCTCCATCATCCCGAAAATAACATCTATTATGTTCGGGACGAAGGTCCTATCATAGCCAGTATCTTTCGATCTTTTCTCATCCCAACCTCGTTTCTTGTGACTTTGAAACGGCACAATCCATCCCGACCCACTATAGCTCCCGAGACCCACCGCAGAGATTGTAAAGATAGATTATATCCATCTGTCACTTTCGGGAATGTGAATCGCCAAAGCATCCGTATCGCACTCCTGCCCACGAACTCTCTCATACCCGAATCAGCCCCTAGATATCGCAAGGCAGTTAGCATTAAACCATTTTGGATAAAATAGGGCGAATTTCAAAATCGGGATTGGCAAATTATGATAGATTCGGTAATGAAGATTTTCGGTACTGCGAACGATAGAAGAGTCAAGCAGTATATGAAAAGGGTGCAGAAGATAAATGCGCTCGAGAGCAGATATGAGAAGATGAGCGACGAAGAGCTCAAAGCCGCCTTCGACGAACTCAGAGAGGCTGTAAGAAGCGACGACAAAAGTATGGACGATGTACTCTACGACTCCTTCGCCATCACGAGAGAGGCCTCCAAAAGAGTCCTCGGACTGCGCCACTACGATGTGCAGATGGTGGGAGGTATGGTGCTTCACGAGGGCAATATAGCCGAGATGAAGACGGGAGAGGGAAAGACCCTCGTGGCCACACTCGCCGTAGTACTCAACGCCATGACCGGCAGAGGCGTGCATGTCGTGACCGTAAACGACTATCTCGCCAAAAGGGATGCCCACGATATGGGACAGCTCTACTCCTTTCTGGGATACACGACCGGCTGTATAGTCTCCGATATACATGAGGACGAAGAGAGAAAGGCCCAGTACGACGCGGATATAACCTACGGTACCAACAACGAATTCGGCTTCGACTATCTGCGTGACAACATGAAGGTGAGAGCAGACGAGAAGGTACAGAGAGAACACTTCTTCTCGATAGTCGATGAAGTGGATTCGATTCTGATAGACGAGGCGAGAACGCCTCTTATCATATCTGGTCCCGCACAAAGAGACCAGAGTCTCTACTTCAAAGCCAATCAGATAGCCAAACAGATGATACGGGGAGAGGAGCTCCCCTCCAAACCCGGAGAGCCCAAGAAGATGACGGGCGACTTCGTGGTGGACGAAAAGAACAGAACTATCGTCATGACCGAGGAGGGTCTCGAAAAGGCGGAGAAACTCTTCGAAGTGGAAAACCTCTTCAGCCTCGAAAACGCCGCCATGGTACACCATCTCGACCAGGCTCTCAAGGCACACCACCTCTTCGAAAGAGATGTGGACTATGTGGTGAGAAACGGCGAGATTGTGATAGTGGACGAGTTTACCGGAAGGCTCAGCGAAGGGAGACGATATAGCGAAGGGCTCCATCAGGCGCTGGAGGCCAAAGAGGGAGTGGTGGTACAGGAGGAGTCGCAGACACTGGCCGAAATCACCTATCAGAACTACTTCAGGATGTACGAGAAACTTGCGGGTATGACAGGTACGGCCCAGACCGAAGCTACGGAGTTTTCCCAGATATACGGTCTGGATGTCATATCGATTCCCACGAATGTTCCCGTCAGGAGAATAGACAAAAACGACCTCATCTACAATACCGAAGAGGAGAAGCTCGATGCCGTGGTGGAGAGGGTGAAGGAGCTTCACGGCAAGGGACAGCCCGTACTCATAGGTACGGCTTCGATAGAGAAGAGCGAACTTATACACGAACGACTGAAAAAGGAGAAGATTCCCCACAATGTTCTCAACGCCAAGAACCATGAGCAGGAGGCGGAGATAATCAAAAACGCCGGTGCCAAGGGGGCTGTCACCGTGGCTACCAACATGGCGGGACGGGGTGTCGATATCAAGATAGACGATGAGGTCAGAGAGCTCGGAGGTCTCGCCATAATCGGTACGGAAAGACACGAGAGTCGCCGTATAGACAATCAGCTCAGAGGTCGTTCGGGACGCCAGGGCGACCCGGGAGAGAGCCAGTTTTTCCTCAGTCTCGACGACAATCTCCTACGAATCTTCGGTGGTGAGAAGATAAGAGGCATAATGAATCGTCTCGGGGTGGAGAAGGGAGAGTATATAGACTCCAAACTCGTAACCAGAAGTGTGGAGAAGGCGCAGAAGAAGGTGGAGTCGATGCACTACGAATCGAGAAAGAACATTCTCGAATACGACGATGTGGCGAACTACCAGAGAAAAGTCGTCTATGCCTTCAGAAACCAGCTCATAGACCCTGAGTACGACATCACGGCCAAAATCGATCAAAACAGAGAGGAGCTTATATATCACCTCCTCGACGAAGCCGAGATTTTCGAAGGTGCACCGAGTGAAGATTACGACCTCGAGCGCTTCGTGAGCCTTATAAAAGAGTACAGCTTCGTCGATATCGATCCCGCCGAGCTCGAAGGCAAGGGACGGGAGGAGATAGCCAAAGAGAGCATAGAGATTCTGAAAAAGTTCTACGAAGAGAAGATGTCCGTCTTCGACGAGGAGCAGAGAAAAGAGGTCGAAAAGCTTCTTATTTTGCAGATTCTCGATACGGAGTGGAGAGAGCATCTGTATGAGATGGATGTCCTCAAAACCGGTATAGGACTCAGAGGATACAATCAGAAAGATCCTCTCACCGAATACAAGCAGGAGAGTTACAGACTCTTCCAGTCTCTCGTAGAGCGTATCAAATTCGAATCTCTCAAACTCCTCTATACTGTAGAGTTCGACTTCGGCTCACCCGAAGAGGAGATGGAGACTCTCGAAAAGATCAGAGATGAGCTGGAGATAGACGAAGAGGAGCTCATAAGCAACGAATATCAGGAGCCGCCACACTCCATAGCCGAAGCTGTGATGGGCACAGAGGAAAACGAGGGAGAGCTCAAACCCTATATAGCGCAGAAAAAGCCAAAAAGAAACGATCCCTGCCCCTGCGGCAGCGGCAAAAAGTACAAAAACTGCTGCGGTAAGAGCGGCCCCAGAAAGGGACTGCTCGCCTAATGTTCGACTCCAGCAGCGACTCCCGGCTCATACGCCGGATAGTCCGCCACTACCTGAGATACGATTCCGACAATCCGTTTATCTTCATATCCGCTCTTCTGGCCTTTCTCGGCATAGCCGCGGGGGTGATGGTACTCATGATAGCTATGGGAATCATGAACGGTACACAGAAAGAGTTCGAAAAGAGACTCTTTGTTATGAACTATCCGCTCACTGTCGTATCCTACTCGGACGGAGTACGAGAATCGACCATGAAGAAGATAGAGAAGAGTTTTCCCGATATGCACTCGAGTCCCTACTATCGTACGCAGGTGATTGTGAAGAATATCAACGGAGTGGAAGGCGCCCTCCTCTACGGAGTGGATTTCGAAAAAGAGGCCAGGATAAATCCGGTCTTCAAAAAGGCTCTGGAAAAAAGCACCCGAAAAGGCAAGTATCGTATAGTCACCGGCGACGACCTGGCGGTGATAATGGGGCTGGATATCGGCAGTTCGATAGTGCTCTACTTCTCCACACAGCAGGCCGTGGGGCTGGGTACCATGCCTCTGCAGAAGCGCTTTGTCGTAGATGGTATCTTCAATTCGGGTCTTGGCTCATACGACAAGGCCATACTCTACACCACACACGAAGCCTTCGTGAAACTGCTCAAAAAAGACCCCCGAAGATTCGACGGAGTACATATCTATACGAAAGAGCCGATGAAGAGGATAGACGATATCAAAAAGATTCTTCCCGACGATGCCGGAGTAGAGGGCTGGTGGCAACAAAACGGCAACTTCTTCTCGGCCATGCAGATGGAGAAGAAAGCTCTTTTCCTCGTACTGCTGCTCATCATACTGGTGGCCTCTTTGAATATAGTCTCCTCTCTCCTCATGACAGTCATGAGTCGCCGAAGCGAAATAGCCCTCCTCAGAACACTTGGAGCGACGAAAAAGGAGATTTACGCCATCTTCTTCAGACTCGGCCTCATCATAGGCATGGGAGGTATAACGGCCGGTACCCTGCTCGGACTGGGCGGAAGCTGGATTCTGCGCAATTTCGATATCGTCACCCTGCCAGCAGATGTCTACGGTACGACCCACCTGCCCGTCGAGCTGGAGTTGAACGATTTTCTACTGATTATCGCCGGAACGGTTGTGATAGTCTTCCTCTCCTCCATCTATCCCGCGAGAAAGGCAGCCGCCACCGACCCTCTGCATGTACTCAGAAACGAATAGTCCAGAGATTTCCCAAAGCTTCCGATAGACCAGACAAAGAGCAAGAAGTGTAATACAGAATTGTTCAAAGCTAAAACCGATAAACTCAGATTTAATCGTAAGATTTCAATGGAGAGGGAGATATCATGCAGGAGGGAGAAAATCTATCCTCGGATTTTCAAATCACCACCCTGCAAAAAGGCGAGTATAAACTCACCCTTGTGCAAATAATTTAGTGGAGGTCTTTCCACTGATGCTTGTACCAGAGATAGGCCAAGAATGCGAATACCACCATATAGAGCAGCACGATAGGACCGACCTTCTCTCTCTTGGGCTTGCTGGGATCTCCAACCTCTTCGAGGTAGGCAAACACCTTCTCGTAACCCTCTTTGCTAAGACCTACACGAGGCATACCCGTACCGGGAAGTTGAGACTGGGGATCTTCTACGAAAGTTTCGAGGAACTCTTCGCTTCTCGCTCTTACGATGATGGAGAGATCGGGCGGAAGCTTGCCGAGATATTTGACCATATTCCCTTTGTATTCAGCCAGCTTCTCATTAAACTTCAGCTTCGCCAAATCCGCACCTGTCTGAATGTTCTTTTTCGTCTTGGGAACCTCTCCTATCTGAGTCCACTTGGCATATCTCATCTCGTGACATCTGCCGCAAGCGAACTCGTAAGCCTCTTTGGGTTTTACCTCTTTGGGAGCTATGGACTTGAAGTATGCCACAAGATCGGCCGCACTCTGGTCATCCGTAGCCATTGGAGGCATGGGGTAGGCTCTATCTTTGAACTTGTGAGCTACTATCGCGGTATGTACGGGGTCTTTCAGGAAGTGGGCAAGATACTTCTCATCCAAAAGTGCGCCAATAAGGCTCAAATCGGGAGGATTGACACCATACGCTCCCGACGCAGATACGGGATCCATAGGAGCAGGTACGCCCTGAGACTTGATCGAGTGACAACCCATACAGGCCGCCGCGAGCGCTTTTCCGGTCTCGGGATTACCCTTGGCCGCGATAGGCTTGAGATCTGGATATTTGAAGTTGTGACCCTCGACATGTTTGTGCATTACCGAGTGAGCATACGGCTCGACGCCTATATATACAAGCAGTGTAAAAAATACGACTATGCCGAGTTTTTTCAGATCTTTCATTATTTACTCCTCCTTACCGGTTTTTCCAATTTTGTAACGATAGGCAGGGTTACCCAGAGGAGGATGAATACCCATGCTGCCACTGTACCGATAGTCGTATAGACACCCACCGGAGGCACTTTACCCATGATTGTCAGCACAATCATATCCACCAAGAGAATCCAGAACCAGCATCTAAAGGGCTTTCTTCTGCTAGCAGGAGCTACATTGGGGCTTCTATCCAAGAAAGGCAACAGGAAGAAGATCACCTGTGCGAAACCGAAGGCTACGAGTCCGGGATCTTTGGGGAACGGTCTTAGAATCTCGTAACTCCAGAGGAAGTACCACTCGGGATAGATATGCGGTGGAGTCTTGAGAGGATTGGCAGGATCGAAGTTGACCGGATCCATAGCGAATTCAAAATGGTAGAAGACCAGATAGAAGTAGATGATGAAATATATCGACATTACGAATACATCTTTGCTCAGAAAGACAGGGTTGAAAGGGATCACTTTGGACTCTTTTCTAAGTCCCGCTTTCCACTTTTGCGCTTCAGCATCGAAATCGATCTCTTCCCCATCTTGGTTGTTGACATGGGGGATTCTGAGCGTACCGAAGTGCAGTACGATCAAAGCCATAATGATTAGAGGCATCAAAAGAACATGGAGCATGAAAAATCTATTCAAGAACGCCTGTCCGGGTACATAGTCGCCACGAATCCACTCCACGAGTCCCTGGAAGTCGAGAGAGCCGAGGCTAAAGAGGTTGGTAATAACCATACCGGCCCAGTAGCTCATCTGTCCCCAGGGAAGCATATAGCCAGAGAAGGCCTCTGCGGAGAATGTGACAAAAAGAAGCATACCCGAAAGCCATATCATCTCTCTGCCTTTTTTGTAGGAACCATAGTAGATACCTGTAAACATATGAATATATATGATGAGGAATACCACCGAAGCGGCCACACCGTGCATATGTCTCCAGAGCCATCCGTAACCGACTTCGCTCATGACTGTGTAGTTTACACTATCAAAAGCCTGCTTGGTATCGGGGATATAGTACATCAATAGAAAGATACCGCTTATGAGTAGGATTCCGAATGTGGCGGCGAGAATCATTCCCATCGCCCAGAGGAAGTTAATATTCTTGGGAATCCAATACTCCGTAGAGAGTACCTTCTGGAGTGTATCCACAGCGAGTCTTTCGTTCATCCATTTGTGTGAAAATGGTCTTGCATTCGGATCAAAATGTGCCATACTCTCTCCTTACGCCACTACGCCGGCTTCTTGCAGCTTCTTGTATTCGGGGCCGGCTTCACCCAAAACCACCTTTTTGCCATCTACTTTGAAGGGTGGAATCACCAGAGGACTTGGAGGCGGTGACTTGAGCACCTCTCCCGCGGCATCAAACTGCCCGCCATGACATGCACAGATGAACTTATGCTTGTCGGGGAAGTATGCGGGGATACATCCGAGGTGAGTGCAGAGTCCGATGGCTATAAAGAATTTATCTCCACCTACATTAATCAATCTCTTGTCGGAGTAGGCTTTGTCGTCTTTGGCCACTTTGAGAATGAAGATAGGTTTACCCCTCCACATCTCGGTATAGAGAACATTGGGCTCAGCCTTGCTGAGATCTACGGTGGTGAAACCGGCAGCTTTGACACTTGGCAGAGGATCCCAGGTTCGTTTGGCGGCATAGAGCGCTCCGAGAGCACCCAGGCCGGCAAACGCACCAAGAGCCTTGCCGAAGAAATCTCTTCTATCGCTCATATTGCGTCCTTTTATGAAGATTTAGACGGATTATTATAGGACGAAAGTACTAAAAAAAAGCATTGACAAGCGTCAAAAAGGGCAAAAGAGCCCCTTTTTGAAAAAGGATGTGAAGATTTTATACAGAAATATCAGACAAACAGATGATAAATATCACTGCCCTTAATCTTTCTCTCTCTCGCACCCTCTCGAACGGAATCTTCGATGAAAGTCCCAATGGCTTCTCTATCTTCGATTGACGCTCTAAAGGCACCGCACAATTCGAGCACTCTGCGTATCTTCGTAGTGCTCTCTTCTCTCTCGAGATAGAGCGTCTTCACTCCGTTGAGCGCGGCTTCGAGAGCTATCTGAAGAGATGAGCTCATTAGAGCGTAGCCCTGCAAGAGAAGAGTTTCGTACTCCGAACTCTCATGCATGGTAGCGAAAAACTCTCTGTAGCTATCTTCGTATTTGACATAGAAGTACTCGCCGAATATCGCTTCCACACTATCGAAAGCGAGATTTTGGGCATTCTCGAGCAGATAGAGGTCGGGGTCGCTATCTCCGTAGTAGAGCAAGACTCTGCCGTTTGCATCCACCTCTGGAAGCTTCAGCTCCCTGAATTGCCACATCCCATATCGGCCATCTATCTCGAGAGGATCGAGAACTATCTCTCCATACTTCGGGCCATCGCCGGAAGCTGTCGCGACTCTCACTACCCTCGAAAAGTCCGATACGAACTTTTCGAGCCTGCCTCCATCATCTTCGGGCGAATCTATCACTACCGAATCACCCCGTTTCGCCACCGCATCTATATCCTTGATACTCTCTATCGGTATAGCAGGAGGCAGACCCATATCCATCCCGACTCTCTGCGCCCTGAAATCGTTGAGCAGTATCTCCGCCTCCAAACCTTTTTTGGATAGCTTTTCGTATATGGCCGCCACTCTCCTGAGCGAATCGAGCCCATGCTCTCTACCAGTGTGTGCATATAGATAGATCATATCTTTCCTTTCTCGGCCATCTTGATATATATATGTATTATCTCTATCGCCGCGGGAGTCACTCCACTTATTCTCGAAGCGGCGAAGAGTGTCGGTGGAGTGGCTTTGCGAAGCTTTTCCACAATTTCATTGCTCAGCCCCTGTACTCTGGAGAAATCGAAGCCCTCCGGAATCTCCACCTCCAGCATTTCGTGCATCTTGTCTATCTGGGCTCTCTGCTTCTCTATATATCTGGCATACTTGGCCTCTATGAGAAGCTGTTCGAGTATCGCATCTTCATAGGAGGCAAACTCCTCGAAGAGCGCCCTTATCTTCTCCACACTCGGCTCGGACATCCTCGCCACTATATCCACCCATGCGGTCTTGTCGTTGATTTTGCACTCGTTCAACTCTTCGAGTTTGGCACTGAACTCTTTCGTGGGTGTGGCGTAGTTTCGGCTCAGAATCTCCATGGCCGAAGAGAGCTTTTCGACCTTCTTTCCGACTCTGGCTATATACTCATCCTCGAGCAGACCGTACTTCTGCGCATACCTGTAGAGCCTCACATCGGCATTATCCTCCCTCAGAAGCAGTCTATATTCGGCCCTGCTCGTAAACATCCTGTATGGCTCGTTCGTCCCCTTCGTAACCAGATCGTCTATGAGCACACCTATATAGGCTTCGTCCCGTCCGAGGATGAAGGGCTCCTCTCCCCTTATCGCCAAAACTGCGTTTATCCCTGCCATCAAGCCCTGGGCGGCCGCCTCTTCGTAACCGGTGGTTCCATTTACCTGCCCCGCCCAGTAGAGTCCCGATATCTTTTTCGACTCCAGAGTGTGGTAGAGTTCGGTAGGCTGGATAAAGTCGTACTCTATCGCATAGCCGAAACGGACAATCTCCGCCTTTTCGAGCCCTTCGATGGAGCGAATCATCTCTATTTGCACATCCGTGGGCAACGAGGTGTTCAGACCATTTAGATAAAACTCGTTGCTCTCTCTCGTCTGCGGTTCCACGAAGACCTGATGTCTGGGGCGTTCACTGAAACGGTTTATCTTGTCCTCTATACTGGGGCAGTATCTCGGCCCCACCCCCTCTATCTGTCCGCTGAAAAGGGGGGCACGGTAGAAGTTGCTCTCTATGATACGATGGGTCTCTTCGTTGGTATAGGTCATCCAACAAGGCAGCTGCTGCGGTTTGAAACTCTCTCTGTCGGTCCTGAACGAAAAGGGTATGGGCTCCTCATCTCCTGGCTGCTCCTGCATGAGTGAAAAATCTATACTCTCTCCAGCTATTCTGGCACATGTACCGGTCTTGAGTCTGCCTATCTCGAAGCCCAATTCCCTAAGCTGATTGGCGAGTGTCACCGAAGCAAACTCGCCCTGCCTACCAGCCTTCTGTCTGTTCTCTCCGATATGTATAAGACCGTTGAGAAAAGTCCCAGAGGCTATTATCACCTTTTTGGCGGGATATTGGTTGCCAAGCTGGGTCACCACCCCTCTGACGACACCCCCCTCCACGACGAGACTCTCCACCATCTCCTGTTTCAACTCCAGATTATCGGTATGCAAAATCACATCTCTCATATAGATACGGTATCTATCCATATCTATCTGTGCCCTACTCCCCCTCACTGCCGGCCCTTTGGAGGCGTTGAGTATGCGAAACTGCAGACCGGTCGCATCCGTACAGAGCCCCATCTCTCCGCCAAGAGCGTCTATCTCCTTGACCAGATGCCCTTTGGCCAATCCTCCTATGGCGGGGTTGCAGCTACTCGCACCCACCTGCTCCGCGAGAATCGTCACCAGCATCGTCTTCGCACCCATTCTCGCCGAAGCGAGGGCCGCCTCTATCCCGGCATGCCCTCCCCCTATCACTA
>OFBW01000005.1_pt1 | contig 53500 bp, 50 predicted proteins | sample 1520701 | NCBI WGS metagenome assembly OFBW01 (sample SAMEA3696450, study PRJEB22514) | metagenome | biome: water; feature: marine; material: hydrothermal vent | place: Pacific Ocean | collected 2014-08-16 | depth 1514 m
AAGAACAGATGCCTGCTAATCCAGCTGAGTTTAAAGCTGCTTTAGAAGAAGGTTTAAAGACACAATTTTTAGCTAATCCTTTAAAGATTGTACCCGAAAAAGATTGTTTAAAAGTTGAGTGTATTAAAATGAAATTAGGAGCTCCTGACAGTAGCGGCCGTCGTCGTCCTGAACCAATTGAAGGGAGTAATTTTATTATTGAAGTTGATAGAGTTTCTATTTTTATATATCACGAAAAAATAGGGATGTTATCAAGTTTTAGAGCTGATAATTTAGGGGAGTTTTTCCTACCAGATGATAAGGGGATTGTGGGGTATGTAGCAAAACATAAAACTATAAAAGTTGTAAAAGATACAAAAAAAGAACCCCTTTTTTATGATGAGGTTGATAAAGAAACAGGTTATAATACAAAAAATTTAATAGCTGTCCCAATTTTAGACCCTGAAAATAAAGTGTTAGGAGTTGTTGAACTTATAAATAAAAAAAATGGGGATTTTTCCCCAAAAGAGATAACAATCGCAAATCTATTTGCTCAATATATCTCTGAACCTTTAAATTATTTAATTAGAAATAATCAAATTAAAAATAGTGATTAAAATTTAAAATCTAATTCGTCGCTATTTTCCCCCTCCTCTTTTCCAAATTGTTTTAATTTATTTGAAATTTTTTGGAAATCGTCATTATCGCTTATTTCTTCATAAAAATCTTCAATTGCAAATTCAAATAAATGACTAAAGGGGAGATGTCCATAATCATGAAAAAGGGCAAAAAGTCTCGTCGTTTGAAATAAAATAGCTTTAATAAACGATAGATCGGATGATATATTTCTACTTGAATTTATGGAATAGTAGTTGCTAAAACAATTGCCTAAAAATTCATAAATATAATTATTAAGCAGCTCAAATTTAATTCCATTATCGTTGATAAACTTTTCTTTGTATCTATCGGCTTCAATACCTATTACTCTATCTATTAATTCAACGATGTCGTTTTTTGCCCCTGTCAAGAAAGTCTTTTTGCTTTTCAAAAAACTATTTACTATCTCAATATTAGCATTTTTTAGTCCATTGCTGTATATCTCACCAGCGAGATAGCAAACTCCCAAACTGTGTATAAAACGGGAGGTTTTATTGGATGGATAAACCAGATAGGCCATAGAGTTTTGTAGAATATAATGTAGCCTATTAAAAAGCGGAAAAGAGAATATTTCAAACTCTATATCAGAGCAGACTATATTGCCCCAAATATTATCTTTTACAAATCTCATATTCTATACCCCCACTTTGCGATTATATTCATTTTGACTTAAAAAAACGACTATTTGATTACACGGTAATTCAATCCCAAGTTCAAACAAAGAAAAGAGTCTGTAATGGCCTTTGCCTCGGATGAGTCGGAGAGTTTTTTTGGGTATGCATCGCATCCATGCTCAGGAGGGTTCTTTCGAGATCGGGAGCTTCGAGCAGTTCTGGCGAGACGGGGATTTCGTCGCTCTTGTCATCGACTCGGGTATGGGTTAAACGGAGAGAAAGGATATGACAGGCCTTCTCGTTCAGGGCCTTGTTGGTCGAGCCCCGCATCGTCTTGCCATCGATGAAAGCAACAGAATCTCTCATGGATGATTCTTGGTGATCTTCGCCTCTCGATAGTCGGGAAGTGCCCGAAACGCCCCAAGCAGCGAACGCAGCTCTAAGATTGGGAAGCGCCATAGCATATTCTTTTGTATGGCTCAGGGTTGAACTACCCTACTGAAATTCGCAAACCCTTGACTATAGATACGGTAAACGGGTATAATACTCCTCCAATAAAAAAATAGGTATATAAAGCCCGCTATTGAACTGCTTTTGTAATTTGACTGCATAATAAAATCTCCGGACTATCGAAAGATCTTTTCAGGTTGGAAGCTGCAACGATATGAATGCGAACGATATGGAGCTTTTGTACCCTGAAAGAGTAAAAATGAGATTCGACGATTTCAACTTCAAAAAAGAGCTTTCCAGCGCGATAGCGGATGCAGGATTCAAAGAGCCAAGCCCAATACAGACCGAAGCGATACCCCTGGTACTCGAAGGTGGGGATATAATAGCGCAGGCACATACAGGTACCGGCAAAACAGCGGCCTTCGGACTCCCTATACTGCAGATGATGAGCGCGAAAGATGGAGTGGAGGCTCTCGTGATAGTGCCCACCCGTGAGCTGGCTACACAGGTGAGCGACGAGCTTTACCGTTTCGGCAAATATTGCGGCATCTCCACCGCCACGGTTTACGGCGGGACATCCTATGGCAGACAGATAGAACGAGTATCCAAAGCCTCCATAGTCGTGGCTACACCGGGCAGGCTCATAGACCTGCTCAAAAGCGGAAAGATATCTCTCTCTCCCAGATTCGTGGTCCTCGATGAAGCCGACGAGATGCTCGATATGGGTTTCCTCGACGATATCAGAGAGATATTTGCCCATCTTCCCCAAGAGAGACAGACACTGCTCTTTTCAGCGACCATGTCTTCACAGATAAAGGCTCTGGCGAAAAAAATCCTCAAAGAGCCCAAGATGGTGAGCATCACGGGCAAAGCCGTTACGGGCGAAAATATCAAACAGCTCTTCTATGTAGTCGATGAATATGAGAGGGACGATGCGCTCGTGAGACTTCTGGATTATAAAAATCCGTCCAAGAGCATAATTTTCTGCCGTATGAGAAAAGAGGTGGACAGACTGCGCGACTTCCTGAACGCACAGGGCTACAGCTGCAAGGGTCTGCACGGAGATATGGACCAGAGACAGAGGGAGAGTGTCATAAGGGATTTCAAAAGCAACAGACTCGATATCCTAATAGCTACCGATGTAGCGGCGAGAGGGCTGGATGTAAACGATGTGAGTCATGTATTCAACTACCACATCCCTTTCGACAGCGAAAGCTATGTCCACCGTATCGGCAGAACCGGAAGAGCGGGCAAGGAGGGGACAGCTGTCTCCATCGTCTCGCCGCAGGAGTTCAAATCTCTCAACCGAATCCAAAAGAGTGTCGGTGCCAAGATGGAGAGCAGGATAGTTCCTGGTATAGAGGATCTGCAAAATCGCCAGAGTGACGAGTTGATGCGTAAAATAGCGCAACAGGAGGTGTCGGCATCGTCCTTCGATATGGTGGAGAAGCTCAAGGAGAACTACGATCTCACTACGATAGCCTGCAAACTCATGAGTATGGTCCAGGAGAACGAAGCGATTCGGGGGGCGGACAGAATAGGCAAAAGCGCTGCCGAGATAGAAAAACTCTTCAGACGCCTCGAGAAAGAGCTTCGTAGCGGAGGAAGAGGAAAAAGAGGCGGAAGGAGAAACGGCTCTGGAGGCAATAGAAAAAACAACAGAAGCGGCAGGAGAAAAGAGCGTTACGGCAGAGAGGGAAGATAGGCGACGGGAGAGGGCACTCTCCATCGCCACCTAACCACATCTTCGATATAATCATCCCCGACAGAAAGATTCGAAACGATTCATAGAAGAAAAGGGGAGTCTCCAGTGAGCTACAATCCTAAAGAGATAGAGAGTCAATGGCAGAGAATATGGGAAGAGGAGGAGGCTTTCGAGCCTTCAGGAGATAGAAAAAAACCGAAAAAATATATACTCAGCATGTTTCCCTATCCCAGCGGCAGGATACATATGGGACATGTACGAAACTACGCCATAGGCGACGCTCTCGCACGATACTACCGCAAACGGGGTTATGATGTACTTCACCCGATAGGCTGGGACGCCTTCGGTATGCCTGCGGAGAATGCCGCTATCAAACATGGTCTTCATCCCGGAAAATGGACTTACGAAAATATAGAGTATATGAGGAGAGAACTGGGTGCACTGGGACTCTCCTTCTCCAGAAAGAGAGAGTTCGCCACCTGTGACCCGCTCTATACGAAGTGGGAGCAGGAGTTCATAATACGGATGTTCGAAGAGGGGCTGCTCTACAGGGAGAAGACGACGGTAAACTGGTGCGAAAGCTGCCACACCGTTCTGGCCAACGAGCAGGTCGAGGATGGTCGCTGCTGGAGATGCGACAATCCGGTGGAACTCAGAGATATGCCGGGATACTATATAGATATCGTATCCTACGCACAGGAGCTTCTGGACGATCTGGATAGCCTGGAGGGGAAATGGCCCCAGCAGGTGCTCACTATGCAACGAAACTGGATAGGCCGTTCGGAGGGGCTGGAGTTTAGCTTCGAGCTTACACAGGAGAGCAGAGAGAAGCTCTCGGGACTCTTCAAGGGCTACAATGTCTTCACCACCAGAGCCGATACCATTTACGGAGTGACATACTCGGCCCTAGCACCAGAACATCCCATAGTCAAATATATGATAGAGAAGAGACTTCTCGACGATGATATCGCCGGGAAGATAGAGCGGATGGCAAATATGGGCGAAAGGGAGAGGGCACAGGCCCAAAAGGAGGGCTATCCTCTGGGTATCAGTGTCATCCACCCTCTCACCGGTGCCGAAATAGAGGTCTGGACAGCCAACTTCGTCCTGGCAGCTTACGGCGGAGGAGCCGTTATGGCCGTACCTGCCCACGACGAGAGAGACTTCGAATTCGCGACCCTATACTCTCTACCGATAAAGAGAGTCATAGAGGGGGGTGAACTGCCATATACCGGAGGAGGCAAACTTATAGACAGCGCCGAGTTCGACGGTCTCGACAACGAAGAGGCGAAGAGAAAGATAATAGAGCATTTCCAAAAGCTGGGCATAGGCGAGAGAAAGGTCAACTTCAAGCTCAGAAACTGGGGTGTGAGCCGCCAGAGATACTGGGGAGCCCCCATACCTCTGATTCACTGCCCGAAGTGCGGACTCGTGGCCGAAAAGAGGGAGAATCTCCCCATAACCCTACCCGAAGATGTGGAGATTACAGGGGAGGGGAATCCTCTGGAGAACCACCCCACATGGAAATTCTGCAAATGTCCCCACTGCGGTGCGGATGCCGAAAGAGAGACCGATACGCTCGATACCTTCGTACAGAGCAGCTGGTATCAGTTTCGCTATACCGTCGATCCCGAGAAGTGGGAGGAGACGGGTATCGACAGAGAGAGTGCCCGATACTGGATGCCCGTAGATCAATATATAGGCGGTATAGAACATGCCATTTTGCATCTTCTCTATGCCAGATTCTTCACGAAGGCTCTAAGAGACCTCGGATATCACGATATAGACGAGCCTTTCGAAAGGCTGCTGACTCAGGGTATGGTGCTCAAAGACGGCTCGAAGATGAGTAAGTCCAAAGGCAACACCGTTGACCCGGACAGTATAGTCGAAAAGTTCGGAGCCGATACGGCCAGACTCTTCATCCTCTTCGCGGCACCTCCCCAAAAAGAGCTGGAGTGGAACGACAGCGGAGTGGAGGGGGCCTACCGCTTCCTCAAGAGGCTATATTCCAGACGAGAGAAGGTAAAACACGACTCCATACCTGAAATCGAGCACTCCTCTTTGCAAGCCGCTTCGAAAGAGGCGAGAGCCAAGGTCTATGAAGCGCTCAGAAAGAGTGAAGATGTATTTGAAAAGAGTTTCTCCTTCAACACACTCATAGCTGCCGTCATGGAGGCTCTCAACGCACTGGAGAGGCAGAAAGACGATAGAGTGTGGAGCGAAGGTATCTATATACTTCTGAACCTTCTCGAACCGATAGTACCCCACATCGCCACCCAGATGAGCGAAGAGCTCTTCGGGCGCAGGAATCTCAGAGAGAGTATCGAAATAAGGGAGGAGGTCTTCGTCACAGATACCGTGACATATGCCGTAAGCATCAACGGAAAAAGGCGTAGCGAAGTGGAAGTCCCCTCTGGTGCCGAAAAGGAGACAATCATATCCATGGCAGCCGAGGCCGGCTCGAAATGGCTTGGCGATATGCAGATAGTCAAAGAGATAGTGGTACCCGGAAAATTGGTCAATTTCGTGGTCAAACCGGTATAGAGATGAAACGGATGAAAGTGATGAAAAGATACATATCTTCCCGCAGGGCCTTTCTCTACTCTGCCGCACTCCTGACGCTTTCGGCCTGCGGCTACCGTCCGGTTTCGCACTATGCGCACGGACTGCTGGGAGAGAGCGTATATGTGAGTGTGCATCCAAACGGCAAAGAGCCCCAAAATGGTGTCTATCTGAAAGAGGCTATCATAGATACCGTAAGAGAGCGTTTTTCGGCGATAGTGACGGAAAAACGAGAAGATGCGGATAGTACGATAGAGGTACTCAGATATCATATAGGCTACTCTCCCCTCACCTATGACAAAAACGGCTATGTAACGAGATATAGAGTCGATACCACCGTCACCTTCAGGATAGAGACGGCCGATGGCAACTACGACAAAATTGTAAATGTGTCGGAAGATGTCGGTATAAAGGCCGGCTCGCTCACCTCCTCCATCGCCAGAGAGAGCGCTATACGCTACAGCATACGCAAAGCGATGGACAAGCTCGTCGCCTATGTGGCTCAGAGGGGATATCTGAAATGAGAGACTCTTTTTCTCGCTGGATAGAGAAAAAGCCCCTCTATTACGGGGAGATAGAGCACAATCGCATAAAAGAGGCATATAGCCGCATAAAAGAGAAAATCTCTCACCCCCCGGCCATCCATATAATTGGGACCAACGCGAAAGGCTCCACCGGCAGAGCGATAGCCCACCTCGCCTACCTCTGCGGCAAAAAGACCGGACACTACAGCTCACCGCACATATCCAGATTCAACGAGAGAATATGGCTCGATGGTGCCAATGTCGATGATGCCGTACTGGACGAAGCCCATGAGAGACTCTACTCTATGCTGGGAGAAGAGATAAGCGAGGCTCTGAGCTACTTCGAATATACGACTCTTCTGGCCTTCGTGATTTTCGAAGATTGCGAGCTTGTCGTGCTCGAAGCGGGACTGGGCGGAGAGTTCGACGCCACGACGGTGTGTGACAACAGGGTATTGAGTATCTTTACACCCATAGCCGAAGATCATCGTGCTTTTCTCGGCGACAGCATAGAAGAGATTGCCAAAACCAAACTCGAAGCGATGAGTTCCGTAGCGCTTCTCGCGCCCCAACCCTATCCGATAGTGGAGGAGATGGCCCGCAAAAAGGCCGAAGAGAGGGGCAGCAGACTCTATATGGCTTCGGAAAAATTTCTCGATATTCGGGAGAGGGAGAGATTGACGAAAATCGTAGCTCTAAAGGGATGGGCGGAGTATCTCTATGACAACATTCTCTGTGCCCTTTGCGCCCTGAAGATACTATCCATACCTTACGACATAGAGAATCTCGCCTCTTTGGAACTCTTCGGCAGATACTATAGGCTGGCGGAAAATCTGCATATAGATGTGGGGCACAATCCTCTCGCGGCCAGAGCCATAGTCTCCCAACTATCCGAAGAGAGTGTATTGATATACAACACCCTGCAGGACAAAGATTACGAAGAGGTACTATCCATCCTCTCTCCACGACTGAAGAGGGTGGAGATAATCCCCATAGAGGACTTCAGAGCGCTCCCGCAAGGCAGGCTGGTCGAAACGATAGAGGAGCTCGGCCTGAGATACGATATCTTCGACGGGAGACTCTTCAGCCATGAAAACTATCTCGTCTTCGGCTCTTTTCGCACGGTGGAGGCATTTTTGAAGCAGATGAAAAATAACTGAATCAAGATGTGTAGCATTGTCGAAAAAGGACCAAAACAACTTAGAACCGAGTAGGAGAGAAAGTGAAAGAGAGATATAGAACCAGAAAGATTCATGTAGGTCGCGTAGCGGTAGGAGGCGATGCCCCCATCTCTGTACAATCGATGACATTCAGCAACACCAGGAATGTAGAAGCCACCGTAGAGCAGATAAAGAGACTCCATTTCGCGGGTTGCGATATCGTGAGGGTTGCCGTACCCGATATGGAGGATGCACTCGCTCTCGAAGAGATAGTCAAAAGGGTGGACCTACCCGTCGTGGCCGATATACACTTCAACTACAAATTGGCGCTCGAAGCTGCCAAGTGGGTCGATTGTATCCGCTTCAACCCCGGTAACATAGGAGAGAAATCCAGAATAAAAGAGATTGTCAAAGCGTGTAAGGAGCGTAATATTCCAATAAGGGTAGGAGTCAACGCCGGCTCTTTGGAGAAGGAGTTCGAACAGCGATACGGTGCCACCGCCGAAGGTATGGTGGCCAGTGCAGAATACAATATCAAATTCCTCGAAGATCTCGATTTTAGCGACATTAAGGTCTCTCTCAAAGCCAGCGATGTCGAGAGGACGGTAGAGGCATACAGAATGCTGCGTCCGAAAAACGACTATCCATTTCACCTCGGAGTCACCGAAGCCGGTACACTCTTTCATGCGACAGTGAAATCGGCCATAGGCTTGGGAACACTGCTGCTCGATGGTATAGGAGACACTATGCGTGTATCCATTACGGGTGAGCTGGAGAAGGAGATAGAGGTAGCCCGCGCCATACTCAGAGACAGCGGAAGAGAAAAGAAGGGGGTCAATATAGTATCGTGTCCTACATGCGGCAGGATAGAGGCCGACCTAGTGAGCGCCGTGGAGGAGGTGGAGCGTAGAACAGCCCATATAAAAGCCCCCCTGAACCTCTCCGTAATGGGTTGTGTGGTCAATGCCATCGGCGAAGCGAAACATGCGGATGTAGCCATAGCCTTCGGCAAAGGTAACGGGCTGATTATGGTAAAAGGAGAGATTGTAGCCAAGCTTCCCGAAGATGAGCTCGTAGAGCGCTTCGTAAAAGAGGTGGAGCTGATGGCGGAAAATATGGAGGTATAGGGAAGAGTCATGGAGAAACTCTACAACCTCAATATAGAGAGAGCCGTACTCTCAGCCATCATATTCGACCCCGAAATATACGAAGAGGTAGCTGCCTCCCTCGAGCCGGAAGATTTCTATCTCCCCTTTCACGCCCAACTCTTCACCGCGATGGAGAAGCTCTTCATAAAGGAGAAACCGATAGACGAGGAGTTTCTCAAAAGAGAACTCGAAAGAGAGGGGAAATTCGACGAAGTGGCGATGGTGGATGTACTCTCGGCCAATCCCATCAGCGATACAGGCTCGTATATAGCCGAAATCAAGGCCCTCTCTTCCAAACGGGCTCTCGTGACGCTCGCTACGGAGATACGGAAACTGACCATAGAGGAAGAGCTCGATGCGATGGAGGTGATGGACAGAGTCGAAAAGAAACTCTATGAGATAACCCAGCAGAGTGTGAGTGAAGATTTCCGAAACTCCATGGAGATAACCCGTTCGATGCTTTCGGAGATAGAGAAGCTCAAAGCGATGGGCAACTCCAGACTCATCGGTGTAGATACCGGTTTTAGAAACCTCAACGAGCAGACAAGCGGCTTCGGGAAGGGGGACCTGGTGATAATAGCGGCCAGACCCGCAATGGGAAAGACCGCCCTCGTACTGAATATGGCCCTCAAGGCTATAGAGAGGGGAGAGGGGGTGGCCTTCTTCTCTCTCGAGATGCCTGCAGAACAGCTTATGCTGAGGATGCTCTCGGCCAAGACATCCATACCCCTGCAATCTTTGAGAGTGGGAGACCTCAGAGATGAGCAGTGGACACAGCTCGCGGCAGCGGTAGAGGATATATCGAGGCGAAAACTCTTCGTCGATGATGGCGGATACGCCACCATACACCATGTACGCTCCAAACTCAGAAAACTCAAAGCCCAACATCCGGAAATCACTATGGCGATAATCGACTATCTGCAGCTAATGAGTGGAGAGGGGAGCAGAGAGGGAAGACAGCAGGAGATAAGCGAGATATCACGGGGGCTCAAACAGCTCGCGAGAGAGCTCGACATGCCGGTGATAGCCCTTTCACAGCTCAACCGCTCCCTCGAAGCCAGAGAGAACAAACGCCCCATGCTGAGCGATTTGAGAGAATCGGGCGCTATAGAGCAGGATGCAGATATCATCCTCTTCGTATATCGCGACGATGTCTATAGGGAGGCGAAGGAGAAAGAGAAGGAGATGAAAGCCAAGGCCGAAGGCAAAGAGTACAAGAGCGACTATCGCAGGAAACCGGAGGAGGAGACCGAATTGATAATAGGCAAACAGAGAAACGGCCCTACAGGTACGGTGGATTTGATATTCCAGAAACGCTATACCCGTTTCGTGGATGCCGACAAGGGTAGCGCTCCCTTCGAGGTGGTTTACGAAGGGGGGAATATAGATATGAGAGAGGGAAATATAGAACTTCCTCCCATATAGAGCTTCGGATATGTCCCGACTGCATTTTCCCCTTTTCGGCGACAGAAGGGAGATGCTTCTGAGTCTGCTCGTGATTCTCTCTCTGCTTGTGTTGCGTCTTCTCGGACTATATGGGAACTATCGTGATTTCATGCAGAGCCCCTTCCTCTATCTCGAAGCGCACGCCATACGAAGCTACCCCTCCCCGCAGGGCCATCCCGTCGTGAGATTCCGTTGCGACTCTCCCCGTACATTCTATGCGAAATACAGGGGTGAAGAGCCCATAAACGGGAAGAGGCTCCGCCTCAGAATCAGACCAAATCCCGAAATATCCTTTATCGACTACCTCAGAGGAGCTTTCGTGGATATCGAAGTGAAAAGAGTCTATGAGAGTCCGAAAAATCTGAGAGAGAAGGTGGCACAATATATAGAGAGTCAGCATGAAAATCCCTTGATGGCTTCGTTCTACAAATCGATATTTATCGCGGATACCCCTTCTGCGGAATTGAGAGAGAAGATATCTCTTCTTGGAGTGAGCCATCTCGTCGCTCTGAGCGGATTTCATCTCGGGATAATCTCGTTCGTCATCTTCTCGATTCTGAAAATCCCGTACAGCTACTTTCAGGATAGATACTTTCCCTATCGCAACCGTTTTGCCGACCTAGGGATGCTTTCTCTCTTGATTATATTTCTTTTTATGCTCTTTACAGGCTCGCCTCCCTCTCTTCTACGCTCTTTCGGCATGATGCTCATAGGATGGTTCGCCCTGATAACGGGACTGGAACTCATGAACTTCGCCATCCTCTTCGCAGCGGTCTGTATATTGCCTCTTCTCTTCCCATATCTTCTCTTCTGCACGGCTTTCTGGCTATCTGTATGCGGAGTCTTCTATATCTACCTTCTTGGCAGATTCGTATCGACCAAGAAGAGCGGAATCTATACGAAACTGCTCCATATCCCTTTTGGGATTTTCATTCTCATGACTCCCATAGTCCACTCCATCTTTCCCGCCACCTCAGCCTGGCAACTCCTCTCTCCGATTCTCTCTATCGTTTTTCCCTTTTTCTATCCGCTGGCCATCTTCGCACATCTTGTCGGTTACGGCGGATTGTTCGACAGTGCGCTTCTATATCTCTTCTCTCTCCCCTCCACTTCGTTCGACATGGGCGTATCCACACTCTTTCTACTCCCATACATAGGCATATCCCTACTCTGCATATGGTATCCGCAACTGTTGAAAACTCTTTTACTGCTGGCCATCTCCTCTTTCGTGTATATCTTCGCTCCTGCTTTTATAAGATAGGATGAATATAGAGATTCTCAACCCCCTACTCAAGGTACTGTCGTAGCTTATGAATCTGTCAAGACGGGCTATGCGCACGAGAATGAACTCTCTTCCTGCGCCTTTTTCGTATGCTAAAGTGTGAACGAAGCGGTCACTCTCGTTTTACGGGGCTGATTCGAAGGCGAGATACAGCATCGTTTAAGCTCAGCATATTACAATAGCCCTAATTTCCATTTATTCAAAAAGAGGAGGGAATATGATAGAAATAAGATGGCACTCCCGTGCCGGGCAGGGTGCCGTGACCGGTGCCAAGGGTCTGGGCAATGTCGTAGCTAGGACCGGCAAAGAGGTACAGGCCTTCGCTCTATACGGTTCGGCGAAGAGAGGTGCGGCCATGAGAGCTTACAACCGCATAGACGACGATCCGATCATAAATCATGAAAAGTATATGAATCCCGATTATGTTCTGGTGATAGATCCAGCTCTGGCCTTTACCGACAATATCACGGAGCATGAGAAGGATAGTACCAAATATATAATCACATCCCATATGGACAAGAGCGAACTCATAGCCCAGATTCCCGCGCTGCAGGACAAGAAGGATAGAGTCTTCGTAGTGGACTGCATAGGTATCTCCATGGATACGATAGGTAGAGCCATTCCCAACACTCCGATGCTGGGGGCGCTGATGAAGATTTCGGGCATGTTCGAACTCGACTTCTTCCTCGACAGTATGAAGAGAGTTTTGGCCAAGTTCCCGCAGAAGATAATCGACGCGAATATGGAAGCGATAACCAGAGCTTACAACGAAGTAAAGTAGAAGGATAGAACGATGAAAGGTGTATTGGCTACAGACAGACGGGGAATGAGAGAGCTCGGTGCCGAAGAGATGGTAGGCTGGGATGAGGTTACACAGGGAGTGGTTCTTCCCTCCTTCGATCAGGCGATTGGGAATGCGGCTTTTCTCAAGCCCGAGGAGAGACCCTATTCCGATTTTAGCAGTTATACCGCCACGGTGGCTTCATGGAGGGTGATAAGACCAGTTTACAATAGAGATATCTGTATAGACTGCCAGAACTGCTGGGTATGGTGCCCGGATGCCTCTATTATCTCCAGAGACAAGCAAATGCTGGGAATAGACTACGACCACTGCAAGGGGTGCGGAGTCTGTGTGGAGGTCTGCCCGACCAATCCCAAGTCTCTACTCATGTTTGCAGAGACCGAAACGATAGAAGAGGCGCTCGCCAAGTGGCCCGAGAAGAAAAAGAAAGAGAAGTAAAGGATAGATATGGCTGAGAAAATGGAACTCAACGAAATAGAGGTCTGGGACGGTAACCAGGCTGCGGCTCAGGCGCTGAGACAGGCCCAGGTGGATGTGGTGGCGGCCTACCCTATCACTCCCTCCACTCCGATAGTCGAGGGTTATGGTGCTTTCGTGGCCAACGGATATATAGACGGTGAATTCGTAATGGTGGAGTCCGAACATGCGGCTATGTCGGGATGTGTGGGCGCTGCTGCAGCCGGAGGAAGGGTGGCTACCGCCACATCTTCACAGGGATTTATGCTTATGATAGAGGTGCTCTATCAGGCATCGGGTATGAGGCTTCCTATTGTACTGAATGTCGTAAACCGTGCGATAGCCTCTCCACTGAATGTTCGTGGCGACCACGGAGATATGTATGCTGGACGCGACAGCGGATGGATACAGCTCGACGCCTTCAACGCTCAAGAGGCTTACGATATGAACCTCTGCGCATTCAAGATAAGCGAAGATATAAATGTACGACTTCCGGTCATGGTGCATCAAGACGGATTCACCACATCGCATACGGCCCAGAATGTACGACCGCTCAGTGACGACGAGGCATACGCTTTCATAGGTGATTACAAGCCCGTGGACGAGATGCTCGACTTCAGCAAAGCCGTCACCTACGGTGCCCAGACCGAAGAGGATTGGCACTTCGAGCACAAGGCCAAACAGCATAGAGCTCTTATGGATTCCTATGTTGTAATCGACAGAGTTTTCGAAGAGTTCGAGAAGAAGACGGGCAGAAAATACAGACGCCTCGAGAGTTATATGATGGATGATGCCGAAGTGGCTATCGTAGCCCTCGGTGCCACTGTCGAGACATGCATACTCGCAGCCAAAGAGCTCAGAGAGCAGGAGGGACTCAAGGCTGGAGTCGTGGCTCCCAGATCTATTCGTCCTTTCCCCTTCAACGAAATCAGGGAAGTTCTCGCCAATGTCAAAGCGGTAGCGGCTCTGGATCACTCGGTTTCGATGGGTGCGATGGGTATGCTCTACAACGAGATAGCCGGTGCCATGCTCAGTGCGCAGGAGAGACCTTTGCTTACCAACTTTATCTACGGACTTGGAGGACGGGACTTCGCGGTGGATGAAGCCAAGAGAATCTTCCGTGAACAAAAAGGCCATGCCGATGTCGGTTATATCACTACGGAAATCCAGCAGTTCAGCGGACTCAGAGGTCCCAAACTCGGATTCTACGAGATGAAAAGGAGCTAAGATATGGCAATAACATCTATAAAAAACCTCAAAGAGTTTTCGACCAACAACGAGAGACTCGAAGGTGCGCACCTCCTCTGCCCTGGATGTGCCCACTCGATGATAGTTCGCGAACTGCTCAACTGTACCGACGACAACCTCGTAATAGCCACAAATACCGGCTGTCTGGAGGTCTCCACAGCCGTCTATCCCTACACCTCCTGGGATACCTCATGGATACACATAGGTTTCGAAAATGCCGCCACAGCAGCAGCCGGTGCCGAAGCGATGTACAAGGCGCGCAAGAGAAAAGGGACACTCAAAGATCCTGACGCTCCAGTCAAATTTGTAGCCTTCGGAGGAGACGGCTCCACTTACGATATCGGATTTCAGTGGATTTCCGGAGCCATAGAGAGAGGTCATGATTTCACATATATCTGCCTCGATAACGAAAACTATGCCAATACCGGCGGACAGCGCTCCTCATCCACACCTGTAGGTGCACACACCTCTACGGCGCAAGCTGGTCGTGTAAGCTACGGAAAGAAGCAGAAGAAAAAAGATATAGTCGCCATCATGGCCGCACACGGCGCTCCCTATGTCGCTCAACTTGCACCCAATAAGTGGAAGATTATGGCCAAAGGTTTCCAGAAAGCTCTCGAGACCGAGGGCCCCTGCTTCATAAATACTGTCTCCGCCTGTACTACCGAGTGGAAATTCAACCCCAAGGATACGATCAATATAATAGATCTCGCTACCGACTCTCTGATGTTCCCCATCTACGAGATAATAAACGGCAGAGAGCTCAATATCCTCTACAGACCCAAAACCGTCGTACCGGTAGAGGAGTATCTCGCTGCACAGGGGCGCTACAAGCACCTCTTCAAGCCCGAAAACAGGCATGTAATCGATGCCATCCAGAAAGATATCAACGAAAAATGGGAGTATCTGCAGCGCAGAGAAGAGGCCAAGGTCTAATCACTTCCTCCGATACTCCACTTGGGGGCTCTCCCCCGTCCCGCTCCTGACAATCTCCCTCAAAGGTTATAGATGAAAAGAGTCTTCAGAGAGATATACGGCGCAGGTGTACTCTTTTTCTACTACTTCAAATGGCCCATGTTCATAGGGTATCCCGTTTTGATAGAGTATCTTTCATATCCTCGCTACTGGGTGATGGACATTCTGTGGATATACTGTCTCATCCTGATAGTGAAAGATGTGATATACAAATTTGTACTGAAAAAGAGCTATTGCGACGATAAAAAGTGTTCCAAGGGAAAGTGAATGGAAAATTTCGCTTTTGCAGCTTCGCGACAGCAGTCGTGACGGCTGCCATCGCACTCTCCGCAAAGAGGGGATTATACAGTAGCTTCGAGGGCCTTCTTCTTCATCGTCCTGAGTGTGGAAGCGGCGACTTTTATCTTTTTGCGTGTACCATCTTCGAGTGTAACGCGTACTGTCCTGAGATTGGGAAGCTGGCGCTTCTTGGTCTTGTTGTGAGCATGGGATACATTGTATCCTACCAGAGGTCCTTTTCCTGTTACCTGACATCTTCTCGCCATTTTCATACCTTTTAAATATTTTCTCTATTTCGATTGAAGCGGCGCAGTATCACTCTGCTTCGCACTCAATATTACAAAAGTTTCGGGATTATACAGAAAATGGCTTAAAGACAAATTACAAAATATTGACACAATCTCCGCTCTATTGAAGCCTCTCTTCCTCATAATATCCGAGAAAAGTGCCTACAAAACGCTCCTCTTTCGCATCGAGCAACTATATACAGGAGAGATGGCCCGGGTAATCTTTCGCCGGCAGTGAAGGAGCCTCTATTCTGAATATGGTCCCGGAGAGCTTCTCTTGAGCTATATTGACTCTGTTACCGACCATGACGAGTGTACGCTCCCCGTAACCCTTTTCATCCATAAGTTTTCTCATCTGTGCGATATCCACGCTTTTGCGATCGAAGGGCAGGACCCAGAAGCGTGTGGAGATACCCAACTCTCTCTCTATCGCCTCTTCGCACTCGATAAACTCATCTGTAAATCTATGAATATAGGACTCTTCGCTTATCGGATAGTGAGCGCTGCTGTGATTGCAGATCTCCCACCCGTTTTCCAACAAAGTTCTTATGCCTTCGAAAGTGTCGAAAATCCTGAATGCATCTTCTCTGGAATGTTCCGGACAGAACTCTTCGTATAGCTCGTCTATGATTTCGACTATATCCCGGGAGAAGTGATCGAGCGTAAAAGCTTTTATGTACTCTCTCCCTGTCCTGAAAGCGAACTTTTTAAGCCTGCTTCTAAGAAGTCTCGATGCGTCGCTATGGGCGAGGAAGGAGAGTTTGGCTCTCCAGAACATCTCCTCTCTCAGGGCGAAGCGTGAATTTATTGAGACCGCACCCTCTATTGAATACTCTTTCATTATGGGCATGGCATATTTTCGTACACCCCTGAAGCCGTCGTCGAACCAGAAGCTCACGAGGGGCTCGTCTATATCCGCATCCAGAAATCTCTTGAAGCCCTCCTCTATCGATACGGGTCTGGCGCTCTTGGAGAGTATCTCGAGCTGCTCTTGGAAGATATCGGGAGCGAAAGTGCCTCCTATACCTCTCATCCAGATACTCTCCTCCCATGAGATATCGTGATAGTTGAGTATATACCACCCTTTTTTCATCAGAATCTCCTTATCCTCTCGAGCTCTTCCCGTAGCCAGCCGGAATCGAAATCTCTCAGGAGCGCTTTGCGTACAGGAAAGTTCAACTCGCTATCGAGATAGCTTCTGCCGTCTTTCGAATCCTGTGGGAATATGGCTATCTTCTGCGAGTTCGAATCGATAATCTCTTCTACCACCTCTATCATGAGCTCCGTACCGAGTGCGACCGTTCTTAGAAAGATCGACTCTATACTGTCGTCGGGGTGGAGAGTGACCGTGGATCTTCTCAAGATCGCACCAGCATCCGCAGCGCTGACAGTCAGATGTACGGTGGAGGCTATATCTTCGAGCTTTCTATGGTATAGGGCCCAGTGTATCGTATTGCTTCCTTTGAAACGGGGCGAAGAGCCTGCATGCTGGTTTATCGCCACTCCTCTTATACTCTCTATCAGCGCCGATTTATACAGAGGCCCTCCGAGTGTCAGAAAGAGATAGGGGTCGAGTTGTCGTATCTCTTCTCTGAAATCATCCGTATGGACATACTCCGTCTCTATTTTTCGAGCCTGCATATCTATCTTCTTTTCGAGCCTCGCTATCTCTTTTGCGAAGAGTTTCTCCTCCTCTCTCCTGAGACTTCTACTTCTGAGTCTGATTCGATAGAGTAGATCGGATATATCCGTCGCACTTTTGCGCACTGCGGCTTTGAGACCTCTGCATCTGTAGTATTTCGCCACATCTCTTGCGAAAGAGGGTATCTTTTCGAGTCGGGAAAGTTTTGAAGACAAGGCTGTGGCTTTGTGTAAAGAGCGGAAGCTGTCGTCGAGTTCGTACCAGCCCTTCACCCTCTCGCCGAAGCTCTCTATGATTCGAAGAGCGAAGCGTCTGTGCCTGAGCTCTTTCCCCGTGACGAGGACTATCGTTTTATCTTCGGAAGGAGGTAGATATAGATACTCTCTGCGTATATCGTGCGGATACATTCGCCAACTCCTTTGTCTATGGATAGATACAGGAAGCATCATACATACCCCCTGTATCTTGCTTCGCTGTCGCCAAGTGGAGCGACGAAATAAAAACGGAGAATCTCCGGCTACTTCTGTACGATGGCTTTGGAGAAGATAACGCCGTCTATACCGAAACGGACAATGTTGTCTATACTCTTCTCATCCTCTATCACCACCAGAATCTTGGTGTCGAAGATGTAGTCATCGGCTATCTTTTGGATAATGATAGCCTGCTCGTGCTGACATAGAATATAGTTTGCCTTCAAGGCATTGGCAAAAACGGCATCTCTAATATTGTTGACAGTTATAGAGAAGGATATATCATTGGCCTTACAGTATTTGGCAATATCGATTGAGACATTGAGGGGCTCCAAGAGGACTATCTCATCGGCTTGAATCTTCTCTATCTCCTCTATGGAAAATATTTTCATAAATCTTGGACTTTCTATCCAGGGATGTCCGAAAATAAGCATTATTTACCTCCTTTTGGCAAACATTCGGCACAGCAGTAGAATTTGCCTTTATATTTTATCGCCTCTTTACTGCTTACAAATGTAGAACAGTTTTCACATTCTACCATAGTATCCTCAAGCTCTATCTCATCTTTTTTCTCATTCGGCACGATTTTGCCTCCAAATATCTTATAAAGCCAGTAAAACACAAGTCCAAAAACAATCAACTTCAACAACATATCGTCTCCATATCCCTGAGTTGCTCCTATACAAAAGGACTCCTACAATCCCTTCTCCCCTATTCCACTATATCCATCTCGACAAGCTATTTTTGAGATTTATCTTTGTCAAGTTCGATACAAGATATACCCCATCTTCTCCTCAACCATTCTCAATAAGCTAAAAATCTCTCTTTCAATAACACTATCTACCTCTTGAATAGCTTGATATTGTATATAAAATATATAAAAAATCGGATTTATCTCCTTCTCAGCCTCTGGGCATGGGTTATGGCTATAGCCATGGCATCGGTGATATCCAGAGGTTTGATCTCCTTTTTGATAGCGAGTATCTTTCTTACCATGAAGGCGACCTGCTCCTTGCCTGCCTTGCCGTTTCCGGTAAGAGCCTTTTTGACCTGCAAAGGGGTGTATTCGTGGAAATAGCCTATCTCCTGTAGAATCTTCAGACTCAAAGCTCCCCTGAACTGGGCGAGTTTCAAGACACTTTTGGGATTGTAGGCATAGAAGATATCCTCTATGGCGACCTCGTCTATACTCTCTTTTTTCAGAATGATATCCAGACCCTCTACCAACTCCACTATCTGCTCCTGAAGTGTTTCGCTTCTGATTCTGAGAACTCCGGCTTCAAGCAGTATCATTTTTCTGTTTTCGAGTCTCAAAATGCAGTATCCCAGATTTCTGCTTCCCGGATCTATTCCCAAAATATTCACTTTTCACCTCTCTTTTCACAATGTGAAAAACTTTTTCACCTCGAACGATACCCTTGGATTTTCCGTATTTTAGTCCTTTTTGGATAAAATCGAATAAATATTCACATTTCGGCATGTGAAAAAGTGGAGGAATAGAGAGAAGATGAATATCGGTCAAAAGGTGTTGAAGGAGCTGGAGAAGGAGATAAGCGTAAACGAGTACCGAAGATATATCCAAAGGCTGGAGTACGATACCGAACTCTCCAGAAGCGATATAGCTATCTTCAGAGCGCCGAATATCTTCACTGCGAAATGGGTGGAGACGAAATACAGCAAAAGTATCGCACATCTCTTCGAACTGGAAAACGGTATAAAACCCAAGGTCGAAATAACGGCCTCGAAGAGGAAGGAGGGGAGCCTACTCAGTCATAAAAATATGCAAAAAGAGAGCAAAAGCGGCAAAAGTACCCATCTGAACCCATCTTTTACCTTCGACAGTTTCGTCGTGGGAAGCTCCAACCAGTTTGCCTACACCACCGCCAGGAGCGTAGCGGAAAAACCCGGGATACAGTACAACCCTCTCTTCATATACGGAGGAGTCGGCCTCGGAAAGACCCACCTTCTGCAGGCGATTGGAAACTACCGTACCCAATTCGGAGATACCGTGATATATACGACACTCGAACAGTTCATGAACAAATTCATCTCCTCTCTTCAATCCCGTACGATGGACAGATTCAGAGATACCTTCAGACACTGCGACCTGCTTCTGATAGACGATATACAGTTTCTAAGCCGTAAGGAGCAGACACAGGAGGAGCTCTTTCACACCTTCAACGAACTCCACTCCCTCAACAGACAGATAGTACTGACATCGGATAGAGCTCCCAAGAAGATAGCCGGACTCGTGGACAGACTAAGAAGCCGTTTCGAGATGGGACTCACCGCAGATATCCAGCCTCCCGAACTGGAGACCAAGATAGCCATCATACAGAAGAAGTGCGAACTCGACGGCATCAGACTCGACAGGGATATCATCAACTTCATCGCCACCCATATGGGAGACAATATAAGAGAGATAGAGGGGACCATAATCAAACTCAACGCCATGAGTACGATGCTCAATCAGGAGATAACACCCGAATTCGCCAAAAATGCCGTCAGGGACCAGCTGAAGGAGAAGCAGGAGAATATCACCATAGACGATATCGTGGGTATTGTCGCCAGAGAGTTGAATGTCAAACCCTCCGACATCAAGTCGAAAAAGAGAAACAAGAATGTGGTCAACGCCAGGAGAATCGTCATCTATCTCGCCAGAAACCTGACTCCCAACTCCATGCCCCAGATAGCCCTCTATTTCGGGATGAAAGACCATACGGCAGTCAGTAAGAACATGAAGAAGATAAACGAGATAGTCGAAAACGACGAAAACTTCAAAGTGCTCCTCGAAGAGCTCTCCAACAAGGTGGGAAGCAGCCATCGCAAGAGCGACATATAACTGCGCAGACCCCCATATCGCTAAATTGAATGAAAATGAGGATATAATTTCAGCAGTGAATAAATGTGAAAGAAGAGGGTGAAGTAAGCCATTCGATATTTACGGTGTGGAGGGCTCTTCAGAGCTTTTTCACACTTTCCGGGGAAACAACTACTACTTCTACTCAAATATTAAATAAAGAGGGAGATCATGAAGATCAAAGTACAGAAACAGATTCTCGAATCCATACTGATAAGTGTACAGCCGTTTCTCGAAAAAAAAGACGATACCCAGATAACATCACATATACTGATAGAGAGCTATGAAGGCAGGAGCGTAATAAGGGCTACCGACCATGAGATAGGACTGCAGATAGAGACGGAGCGCTTCGAAACGGTCGAAGGTGGCTCCTTTACCGCAAACGGCAAGAAACTGCTCGACATAATAAGAATCCTCAGAGATGAAGAGATAAGGCTGGAGACCGAAGATTCACATCTCAAAGTGATACAGAAACGCTCCAAATTCAAACTGCCCATATTCGACCCGCAAGCCTATCCCTCCTTTCCCGTCAAAGACGAAAAACCCAAAATATCTCTCGATTCGTACTCTCTGATCAAGAATTTCAAAAAAATCTCTCCCGCCATAGATACCAACAATCCCAAGCATGAACTCAACGGAGCCCTCATAAATATAAAGAGAGAATATACCGATATAGTGGGAACCGACACCAAAAGGCTCGCCATAGTGAAGATGGAGAATGCATCGGAAAAGGAACTGGCTCTCATACTTCCCAAAAAAGCCATTATGGAGATACAGAAACTCTTCCTCGACAAGATAGAGATATACTACGACGAGAATACACTGATTATCACGAACGAGGACCTATTTTTCTACACAAGGCTCATAAACGGCAAATATCCGGACTACGAAAGGATAATTCCCAAAAGCCTCAAACATGAAATCGAGCTCCCCAAGAAGGAGATGATAGACGCTATACGGATGATAACGACTATATCCCACGAGATAAGAATAAGCATAGAGCCCGACCGTATAGTCTTCGACTCCCTCTCCACCGATGTGGAGGCCAAGACCGAAATCGAGAGAGTCACCAATATAGAACAAAGCTACCAGCTGACGATAAACAGCAGGCATATGCTCGATTTCCTCTCACAGAGCGAAAGTGAGAGCTTCATACTCGGAATCAACGAAGCGACGACACCCTTCATGGTGAAGGATGGAAATTTCATAACGATAATAATGCCTATAATCATATGATAGAGAAAAGAGAGAAAGAGATGAGTGAAAAAGAGAGCAAATATATATTTATAACGGGTGGTGTGCTAAGCTCGCTTGGAAAAGGAATAACCGCGGCCAGCATAGGTACACTGCTGAAATCCTCCGGACTCAGGGTGGCGGTACTCAAACTCGACCCCTACATAAATGTGGACCCCGGTACCATGTCTCCACTCGAACATGGAGAGGTATTCGTAACGAAAGATGGAGCCGAAACGGACCTCGACCTCGGGCACTACGAAAGATTTCTCGATACATCGCTCACCAAAGCCAACAACTTCACTACCGGACAGATATACAAATCGGTAATCGAAAAGGAGAGAAAAGGGGAGTATCTCGGAAAGACGATACAGGTGGTACCCCATATCGTCAACGAGATAAAAGATAGAATAAGAAGAGCGGGAGAGGGCAAAGATATTCTGATAGTCGAACTCGGAGGTACGACGGGAGATATCGAGGGATTGCCCTTCCTCGAAACCTTCAGACAGATGAAGCACGACCTGGGGAGAGAGAATGTCATGAACATACATGTCACTCTTCTGCCCTATATCAAAGCTGCTGGAGAGTTGAAGACCAAACCTACACAACACTCCGTACAGGAGCTCAGAAGGATAGGTATAGCTCCCCATATGCTGATTCTCAGAGCCGAACAGCCCGTACCCGTGGAGATGAAACGCAAAATCGCCAACAGCTGTGATGTGGATGAAGAGAGTGTCATAGAGGCCATAGACGCCCCTACCATCTATAGAGTACCCATAAATTTCCTCATGCAGGATATTCTGGGTCCAATCTCCAGACAGTTGAAGCTTGGTGAACTGCATCCGAAGATGGATGAGTGGAACACACTCGTAAACAAGATACTCAAACCGGCCGATGAAGTCACGATAGCTTTCGTAGGAAAGTATCTCGACCTCAAAGAGTCCTACAAGTCTCTTACCGAAGCTCTGATGCACGCCGGCGCGCATCTGGACAGGGGAGTCAAAATAAAGTGGGTCGATAGTGAAAAGGTGGAGGACGATACGGCGGAGAAGTATCTCAACGGAGTGGACGGAATACTCGTAGCGGGCGGTTTCGGAGAGCGAGGAGTCGAAGGCAAAATAGAGTCGATAAGATTCGCCAGAGAGAATAAAATACCTTTTTTGGGAATATGTCTGGGAATGCAACTCTCCATAATAGAGTTCGCCAGAAATGTACTGGCTTATGAGGATGCCAACTCCATGGAGTTCGACAAAAACACGAAACACCCCATGATATATCTCATCGATGAATTCATAGATGCGAGCGGTACCAAGCAGGTGAGGACGACGACTTCACCACTGGGTGGGACAATGAGGCTCGGCGAGTATAGATGCGATGTCAAAAAGGGAAGCAATCTGGAGAAGGCGTACGGCAGTACCGTGATATACGAGAGACACAGACACCGCTACGAAGCCAATCCCGCATACAGGGAGGAGATGGAGAGTGCCGGTATGGAGGTGACTGGAGAGTCGGACGGCCTTATAGAGGCGGTCGAAGTGAAAGAGCATCCGTGGTTCCTCGCAGTACAGTTTCACCCTGAGTTCACCTCCAGACTGCAAAATCCCAATCCGGCCATACTCTCTTTCGTTGAAGCCGCAATGAAGAGTGCCGAAGCTTGAGTTACGACACTCTGCCTCTCCTCTCGGCCGAAAAGATAGAGGAGCTTCTCTTCTCGAGATTTGAAGATGGTTTTTTGAAACTTTCCGATCTTCCCGATCCGTATATGTTCAAAGATATGCAAAAGGCTGCAGATAGGATAGTTTTGGCTTTGAAGAGGAGGGAGAAGATAGTCCTCGTAGGCGATTACGATGTGGACGGTGTCTGCTCCACGGCGATCATGAGGCTCTTCTTTCGTGAGCTCGGATACGATCTCGACTGGCTCATTCCCAATCGATTCAGGGACGGCTACGGCTTCTCCCCCTCTCTACTCTCGAGAATTGCGGATGCCGATCTGATTATCACGGTGGACAACGGTATCTCATCTTTGGAGGCTGCCAGTGAGTGTGAGAGGAGAGGTATCGATCTCATTATTACCGATCACCATATCGTACCGAAGATACCGCCTGCGGCATATGCCATCGTAAATCAGAAGCAGATAGATTGCACCTTCCCCTACGATGAGGTATGTGGAGCCCAGATAGCCTGGTATCTCTGTGCCGCACTCAAAAGGAGTCTCGGAGTCGATATAGATATGAAGAGTATGCTTCAGATTGCGACACTCGCCATCATAGCCGATATCATGCCCCTTCTTCATATCAACAGAGCGATAGTCAAAAGCGGACTCTCCATTCTACAGAGCAGTGATATGCCCTTTATGAAAGCCTATAGGGAGTATAGCTCCAAAGAGCGCCTGAGAGCGGAAGATATAGCCTTCGGCCTCGCACCTGTGATCAACAGTGCCGGAAGAGTCGAGGATGCCTCCATAGCCTGCGAGTATATATGTGCACGAAACATATACGATGCCAGAAACTATCTCAAGAGGCTTGTCGAATGCAACGAAAGACGGAAACTCCTCGAAGAGAGTATCACGGCAGAAGCCATGGAGCTCGCGAAAGAGGATGAGGCGATACAGGTGATAGCCTCCGATAGTTGGCACGAAGGAGTCATAGGTATAGTCGCTTCGAGAGTGGCAAGAGCCTTCGAGACACCGGCAATCATTCTTACAGCCAATGGAGAGGATTACAAGGGTAGCGGCAGAAGTTTCGGTGAGTGCAATCTCTTCGATATGGTCAGTAGCTGCAGCGACAGGCTCAAAAAGTTCGGCGGACACAAAGCGGCTATAGGATTGAGTCTTGAAAAAAAGGATCTGGACTCTTTCACTCAGGCTATCCGCAGACATGCGAAAGAGAATTGCGACAATAGAGACTATATCGACCCCGATATTCTCGGAGAGTTGCCGCTATCTTCCATAGACTGGAATCTCTATGCGATACTGGACTCTTTCGAGCCCTATGGTGAGAAGAATAGAAAACCAAAGTTTCTGGCCAGAGATGTATATATTCGGGAGAAGAGATATATGAGTGACGGCAGACATCTGAAATTCATAGCCAGAAATGGAGATATATTCATAGAGATACTGAAATTCAGATTGAGCGAGAGTGAGATAGAGAAGATAGAAAATAGTGAAAAAATAGATATCATATACACCGTTTCGGAGAATATCTTCAACGATAGACGGACTTTACAGTTGATTGTCGAAAAGATACTCTGATTTACAGATATCTTGTCAGTTTTGTAGCTAAGCAATATCAAGTGAAATTTAAATCCGGCTTCTCATCGCTTATCAATAGTGCATCTCATGCTTGAGATATTCGTCGGAATTGAGATCCTGTAGGTAGAAGAGTGCGATCTTCTCCTAATGCTCTTCGACCCACTCCCTGACCTTTTTGGCATGGTGGAGACTGTAGAGCTTCATAGAGGAGGAGTCGATGGCCTTTTCGAGGAATTCGATGAAGCCGTAAAGAGTGAAGTGGGTTTTGCCGGTAGGTGTCCACGTTGGAGCGTATCAACAAGGAGGTACGAAGGCGCTCATGGGTCGTATCAGTCTTTCCCTCCCAGGCATCCTATATCAGACTCATCGGCACCTATTTGATGGAGTATGCCGAGGATTGGGAGATAGAAAGAAGCTACATCAGGCCCGACAAGCTACAGGAGGTGATGGAAATTTACGAGGCGCGGCTGAATGCCGCTTGAATATATTTACTGGGAAGGAAAATTGCGAACATTTCTTGACATTATCGAATCGGACACCGAAGTCCATAGAGCTTGCCATCGAGAATAATAAGTAAAAGTCCTTTTAACATTTGCGTGGGGCTGAAGCCTCTGGTTTCTTTGAGTTGTGAACTCTATCCTGCAGATATAAGGAATTTCCGTTCTATTACCGAAGAGGTGACTCTCTCGTCAGTCAAAGCCTTGGATGCGATTAGAGCGACAGGTGACAATAATAACTCGTTTCTATCTCATTCCCACCATCGCGGGTAGAGCTTTATATATGGAATGGGTTTGATTTTGCCGTCTCAGTATGAAATGGCAAGCTCAAAGCTCCTTGCTGTCGAGTATGAAGGTCACCGGGCCGTCATTTTGTATATCAACACTCATCATGGCACCGAAACGCCCCTTTTTCAGAGGCACCATATCTCCCAGCCTACTACAGAAGAGTTCGTAGAGTGCGAATGCAGCTTTTGCCTCCATAGCCTTTTCGAAACTCGGTCTTCTACCCTTTTTGAGCGAAGCCGCCAGCGTAAACTGGCTTATCGCGAGCACCTCTCCCTCTATATCGAGCAGACTCTTGTTCATCCTGCCGCTGCTGTCGGCGAAGATTCGCAGATGTACTATCTTCTCCACGAGTCTGTCTATATCTCTTTCGTCATCACCTTCCACGACACCTAGGAGTATATTCAAGCCCCGCCCAATTCTGGCTATCTCTTCACCATCGACCCTGACCGAAGAGGAGGATACTCTCTGAATCACCGCGACCATGGGCCTGCCTCAATCGTCGTAGATTCGCTCCGCTATGGCGCGGGCCTTGACTCTGGCCTCCTCCGCACTCTCGGCTATGGCAAGCGCCACGGCGAGCCTACGGCCGGGATGAGAATCCGGTTTGCCGAATATCCTGACGAAAGATTTCGACGAAAACGCATCGTCGGGAACGAATATTCTGGGATTTTCACTGCTGTTTAGAGCCTTGTAGGCGGCACTGGCACCCGGAGAGAGGAAGTCGAAATCCAGAGGCAGACCAAGTACCGCCCTCAGATGCAGCGCAAATTCGCTCTGACTCTGGGTAATGAGTGTCACCATACCGGTATCGTGCGGTCTGGGAGATAGTTCGGAGAAGTAAACCTCTTCGCCCTTTACGAAGAACTCCACTCCGAAAATACCTCTTCCACCCAGTCCATCCGTCACCCTTTTGGCTATCTCCTGTGCCCTATTCAAAGTCTCTTCGCTCATTGCCATAGGCTGCCACGACTCTATATAGTCTCCATCCTTCTGGATATGTCCTATCGGTTCGCAAAAGACCGTACCCGTCTCGTTTCTTGCGGTCAGGAGTGTTATCTCGTAGTCGAAGGGTACGAACTCTTCCACAATGAGTTCGCTGGCATCTCCCCTCGCCTCCTTGGCTATCTCCCATGCCATAGAGAGATCATCTCGTCCTCTGACAATACTCTGTCCATGTCCGGAGCTGCTCATGACAGGTTTCACCACACAGGGGTAACCCATCTTGTCGCAAGCTTCGTAAAGTTCGTCGAGACTCTTTACGAAGAGATAGGAGCTTGTCTTCACCCCCAACTCCTCTGCGGCGAATATACGAATATTTTTTCTATTCATCGTCTTGTTTACCGCCTCCGCATTTGGTATGACGGTATATCCTCTCTTCTCCGCCTCGAAGAGAGCTTCGATAGCTATAGCCTCTACCTCGGGAAGTATATAGTCCGGTCTCTCCCTCTCTATCACTTCCAGCACAGCCTCTTTGTCGAGCATATCTATCGTATAGGCTCTGTTGGCCAGCAGTTGAGCGGGCGCGTTTTCATATCTGTCCACCGCGACCGTCTCTATCGCCAATCTCTGAGCCTCTATTACCACCTCTTTTCCCAGCTCACCCGAGCCCAAGAGAAGTATTTTGATACTTCCTTTCTTTAGCGGTGTAGTAAAAAACATATCCAACCTCTTAGTTATATTTTAAAGAAAAGTCCGAAAATCGATCGAGAGGCACTCTCTTGCTCTCGACTCCTATTTTATTTTTGCCGGAGAAAAACCCTTTTGTGCAATCCTGCTTCCTGCTCGGAGCCTTTTTCTCTTAATTGATACGGCGTCCCCATTTGAATCTCGCACGATAGAAGGGTCTATTGAGAGATGTGATGACCACTCTGTGTCGTGCACTGCTTGCGTGTATGAATTTGTTGTTACCGATATAGATACCGACATGATTCACATAGCCTCTGCGTCTCCTGGATGTATCGAAAAATATGAGGTCTCCGGGCTTGAGATTTTTTCTACTGACATACTTTCCGTAGTAGGCCTGCTTTCTCGATATTCTGGGTATTGTCACACCTTTGGATTTTTTCATTACATATTGTGTAAATCCTGAGCAGTCGAATTTGTTCGGCCCCTCCGCACCCCAGACATACCTCTTACCGAGGTATCTTTTAGCTGTTCTTATTACCTGATTGCTCGCTCTGCTCGCTCTATTACCACCTTCGAGCGCCGCAAGTGCATCTCTTCTTCTTTTTCTCCTCTCTCTCTTTTTCGCTATCCTCTTATGCAAGCTTTTTTTACTATGTATCTTTTTCTTTCCGCTCTTTTCGGGCTCGAGAAGTAGTGTGAGCTTCATTCCCTTTCTCAACATCGCCCCCCTTTTCAAGCCATTACTCTTTCGTATATCTTCTATGGTAGTCTTGTATCTCTTGGCTATCTTCCAGAGAGTATCGCCGCTTCGCACTACATATCTCTTCTTTATCTTCTTGCTTTTTACCTCTTTGGGGATACTCTTCTCGAGCTTCAGAGACATACCGACACGAATCACATCACCCTTTTTCATTCCGTTTATCTCTCTAAGCTCTTTTATACTCAATCCGTTTCTTTTGGCTATTATCCACAAAGAGTCACCTTTGCGAACTTTGTATATGTTCTCTTTTTTCTTTTTCTTGGCTTTGGCGAGCCGTTTTTTCCCTTTTTTGCTCCTTTTACTCAAGGCAAACTCCTCTTCTTTCAGAGGAATTCTCAAAATCTGCCCAGGTCTGATAAGATCGCTAACACCCAAGCCGTTACTTTGCATCAAATCTTTCAAAAGGAGATGATTTTTTCTTGCTATTGTAAAAAGGGTATCGCCATTTGCAACCTTGTATTTTTTATATCTGTCGATCAACTCTCTTTTTTTTACAAGCACTATTTTTAGTTTCTGTCCTTTTCTTATAATGGAGCTTCTCTTGAGTGAATTTAGTCTCTTTATATCGGATACCTTCACTCCATATCTATGAGCGAGTTTTGCGAGAGTGTCTCCCCTTTTTACAGTATGTATCAACTCCTTTTTCTCCACTACGGTTCTAACCACACTCTCTATATCATCTTTTTTTTCTCTCTTTTTCGCAAGCTTCTTGCTCTTTTTTTTGCCAGAATCTCCCTTCTTTGTGGTCGCAATGGCTTTTTTCGAAGGTATTTTAAGCTTTTGACCTATTTTTATCAGCGCACAAGAGGGATCCTTGAAGCCGTTAGCTTTGGCCAATTCGACAGTTTTCAGGCCAAATTTTTCGGCCAGTATAGAGAGAGTATCGCCAGACTTCACAATATATTCATCTTGTCCCTTTTTCGTAGCCACACTCTTTGCACTCGCTTTTTTACCGACACTTTTGTCACTTTTGGATTTGGCATCCGGAAAATAGGTATCTACCGGGACTTTCAACTTCTGTCCCACTTTGATTATCGCATTTTTCTCCAGCTTGTTGGCACTTCTGAGTTCAGCTATCGTAGTGTGGTGGGCATGGGCAATGCTGTATAGTATATCTCCCTCTTTCACGACATATTCGACCGTTTTAATCCTCTTAGCGGATTTTTTTCGATCCGTTTTGTCTCCCGACGCCCTATTTGCGTCCAGAGTCAGTGTCAATATCAATATTATTATCACTGACAATATACTTTTCATTCCTATCCTTGATCGCTTTTGGATGTCCTTCCACCTCACGCATCGTGCAGATGGACCTCTGTAAATATAACATCGGACGAATAATAAAAAATTAATGATATTAGTAAATATATAAACGATTGATGTATGGGTTTTTTGGGCGGAGAAGATCTCCACCCGGAGTTTATACGAGCTCTATGATGGCCATTTCAGCCGCATCGCCCTTTCTGAGGCGCGTCTTTATAATTCTGGTATAACCGCCGTTTCTATCTTTGTATCCCGGAGCGATCTCCTCTACGAGTTTCTTCGTGGAAGCTTTGTCCTGAAGCTGGGCGAAAACTGCTCTGTGTGCGTTGAAATCACCGGCGGATGCCTTGGTGATGAGCTTTTCGTAATACTTTCTGAGCTCCTTCGCCTTGGGCAGTGTAGTCTCTATTCTGCCGTGCTCCGTTAGAGAGATTGCAAGGTTTTTCAGCAGTGCGGCACGATGCTGAGATTTTCTACCGAGTTTGCGATATCCATGTCTATGTCTCATGGCAATCCTTTATCTATTCTTTTAGTTGTTCTATCTTTTTGCTCAGAGCGCTTCTGGTCTCTTCATCGAGAATGAAATCCTCTCCGAAACCTCTTTCGCTCAATACCTGCTGTATCTCCGCAAGCGACCTGGAGCCGAGGTTTCTTATATCCTTGAGCTCCTTCTCGCTCATCATGACAAGTTCGCCGAGATACTTTATACCCGCTCTTTCGAGAGAGTTGAAACTTCTCGCGCTCAATCCCAGAGTGTCGATGGGGACTATGAACGATTTGAGCTCACCGCCTCCAGAGTTCTTGGCTCCATTGCTCATACTCAAATCGAGATTGAGTATGTTTCCGAATACGGAGAGCTGCTGGCTCATCGTCTTGAGAGCGTTACTGAAAGCCTCTACAGGCGTAATCTGCCCGTCTGTCTCTATATCGAAAACGATCTTTTCATAATCGGGATTGTCCTCTACAAGCACATTCTCTATGCTGTAGTTGGCTTTTCTCACCGGTGTGAAAAAGGCATCGAGGGCGATAGCGTCGCTCTCCACCTCTTCTCTGAGATCTTCACTCGGGACATATCCAATCCCTCTGGCTATCTCCATCGTGAAGTTGAGTTCCGCATCTTCGTTGAGCGTAGCCAGCGTTACATCGCTGTTTATCACCTCTACAGTATCGTTGTTCAGATCCCCGGCCATGACCTTTTTCGGCCCCTTGAAGCTGTAGCTCACTTTGGCTCTGTCATCCATCTCTTCGCGGATACGGAATCTGATACTCTTGAGGTTGATGATAAAAAGAGCTATATCTTCGTGCATTCCCCTGATGGAGTCGAACTCGTGTTTGGCTCCTTCTATCTTGAGAGATATCGGAGCATATCCGATAGAGCTCCCGAGAAGAAGGCGTCTGAGAGGATGGGCCAGCGTCACCGCATACCCGTTCTCGAACGGATACGCAACCACCTGAGCTTTTGTCCCGCTGATTTCGTCTATTTCGACCTCAGTAGGCAAAAACGGTGCCGTTTTTATTTTTTTCATATGCCAGCCTTTCGATTGGTTACTTGGAGTAAAGCTCGACTATCAGACGCTCTTCTACAGGTATCGATACCTCTTCTCTATCCGGAATTCTCGTAAATATACCGAAAAGTTTCTCTTTGTCCACATCTACCCACTCTACGATTCCGGTCTGATTCGTAAGCTCTATCGCTCTTTGGATCTGGGGGTTGTTCTTGCTCTTTTCTCTCACCTCGATCTTCTGACCGGCCTTTACGCGATAGGAGGGGATATCGACTCTACGACCGTCAACCAGAATGTGACCATGGTTGACAAGCTGTCTCGCGAAAGCTCTCGTAGTGGCGAATCCCATTCTGTAAACTACATTGTCAAGTCTCTGCTCGAGAAGTTGAATCAGAAGTTCACCGGTATTGCCCTCTCTTCTATTGGCCTCTTTGAAGAGAGTTCTAAACTGCTTCTCGCTTACGCCATACATGAATTTCGCCTTCTGCTTCTCGCGAAGCTGCAGGCCGTATTCGCTGATTTTACTTCTGCGCTGTCCATGCTGGCCGGGAGCGTATGGGCGCTTTTCGAGTGCACTCTTTCCGGAGAGTCTGCGCTCTCCTTTGAGTCCAAGATCGACACCGAGTCGTCTTTCGAGTTTTTCAACAGGACCTCTATATCTTGCCATCTTGTTTACCTTTTTCTTTTTTCTTCAAAATATTTTTCAAATAGACATCTATTCGCAAATAGAGCCGTTTCCAATCGAATCAGACTCTACGCTTCTTGGGAGGACGACAACCGTTATGAGGCAGAGGTGTGATATCCTTGAGGAAGGTTACTCGTATCCCCTCTATGGCACCTACGGACTTCACGGCCGTATCACGACCCGAACCGGGTCCCTGAACCTTGATACCAACCTCTTTTATTCCATACTCTTTGGCTTTGTTCATCGCATCTTCCACAGCCTGCTGAGCCGCATAGGGAGTGGATTTTTTGCTTCCCTTGAAGCCGAGCGCTCCGGCACTGCTCCATGCAAGTACATTACCCATCTCATCGGTAACCGTAATAACCGTATTGTTGAATGTTGCGGCGATATAGACCACACCCTTGGCGACACTCTTCTTGATTTTTTTCTTAGCCATTCTTCACTGCTCCTTACGCTGCGCCGACTGTTTTTCTCTTGCCCTTGCGGGTGCGTGCATTGGTTTTAGTCTTCTGTCCGCGTACCGGTAGTCCGCGTCTGTGTCTGAGACCGCGATAGTTTCCGAGATCCATGAGAGTCTTGATATCCATCATGACCTTCTTACGGAGGTCTCCTTCGACCATGTAGTTGTCCTGAATCTCTTTACGAATCGTCGCCGCTTCGGCATCGCTCAGTTCGTAAACACGCTTGTCGTAGCTGATACCGGTAGCGTCGAGTATCTTTCTCGAAGTCGTAAGACCTATACCATAGATATATGTCAGCGCATACTCCATTCGCTTGTTCTTTGGCAAATCAACACCTGCAATACGTGCCATGTCTATCCTTGTCTCTGTTTGTGTTTGGGATTTTTACAAATCACTCTGACTACGCCTTTGCGCTTGATGATTTTGCAATCATCGCACATCTTTTTAACCGAGGGTCTAACCTTCATTTTGGTCTCCTGTCTCTTTTTGCACCTCGTTTTTTGCGTGGAAGACCGAGTCTTTCTGCCTTCCAACCCTTATGGAAACGGTGCCTCTTCCATAAAGATTCTTCACGCAGGTCCTTCCCGTGTAGGCACACTACAATCGGGGGGACGAGATTATACAACTTAATGGCTTATTCCATACTTATTCATATCATCAAAGGGGGAAATGAAAAATGATATGGTAACACTTGAAGCAGCAAAACTTCGCTATATCGTAATAGTAACGATATAGCAAGACCTATTCTATCGCCCGAAGAGGGCTTCGAGAACTTCACCTTTTGGTGCAATATCACCGAAGATATGGGCATCTATCTCATCTTCGGCACCACTTTTGATAATTCCGAGGTGGTATTCATTTTGCATAAAGAACTGATAACCGCCATAATCGTGTCTTGGATGGTCAAACAGTGCCATTGTCGCATATCCAAACATACCGTTTCGTTTCAGCTCCCCCTCGAGCTCTCGAAGCTCCCTGTAGGTTTGAACAACCTTATCTTCCCATCCCTCTTCATCGATTTCACCCATATCGATCTTTGAGTTTTTGTTGATATCGTTCCATGTCGCACTCGCTACCGCAATATAAGGTAGAAAGATAGGCTTGGCATATTTCTCATGCAAAAACTTCGTTAGATTGAGAACCCTTCGAGCCAAATAGTCTATCCCCACCTCTTCGTTTGTATAGCCTTTGGGCTTGGCTCTCTCCCAAGTCCCCGGATCTTGCGGATCGCGACTAAATTGCCCCACCATCTCTTGAAAGGAGATAAAATCTATTTTATTTTTCAAGTCGTTGTAGATAATTTCACTTTCGGCCCATCTGCTTTTGTCTCCGAGTGCACAGTTTGCATATCCGCACTTTTCATAGCTCTTGTTGGCGTTGCGATTCCCCGTATCCATCATACAGAGAGAAAATAGCGTCTGCGAACTTCTATTTCGAATTATATCGATAGCCTTGGAGATAATTCTGGCAAAAGTGTGTTGACTCTTCTCGTTATGGACAATCTTCTTTTTGTTGAATTCTGGCTCCATGATAAATAGTTTCGTACCATGTAGCTTTTGCAGAAATCCTCCAACTCTCTTGCAATTCTCATAATAGGTCTCAAGCTCGGAATCCGAGGGGATATCATCCAGCTCATCTCCAAAATACCAATATAGAAAAACTGGTATATACCCTCTATCCATAGCTCTTTGTATCTTCTCCTGATTGAACCAGCTCTCATTCCATCTTCTACCCATCCAGTAAACCAGATATTTCGCATGAGAGAGATAGCTTTGCAGATTTTCGAACGCTTCGGAATCGAATCGCTCTATTATGTTATAGTGCTCGCTCTCTTTGATATCCTTATCGAATACGAGATCGACAGAATCGACCCAAACACTATTGCCATCCTCTCCTTGAAAATCGAATGCATAGGCACCACCGAAACCTGTAGCAAAATCTCCAAAGAGTCCCTTTTTGTCTATCGGCACACCTCTATTCTCCCCCTTCACGAAGCCTTTCGATTCGACACAATATCCGAATGAAATACTCTTTTTCGGGGCTATGATTGCACTCCATCTCTCTCCTACTACGGCAAATCCTTTTGTATCGGGGATAAACTTGGCACCCCATATCGCTATCGGCTTGGCCTTTACGACAAAATCTCTCAAACACCATCTCAAAATTTTTCCACTACGATTTTCGAGTGTCACCTTTTCGCAATATCCACTATCATTTACGGCAAATCTCTCTCTATCTATATGAAGATTTTTTCCCCATGCGACGAAGCCTACAGCACAAAAAAGCACTATTTTCAACCATGGATTCACCATAACCCTTTCCATTACATATATTTTTCGAGTACTTCGGGTATCTCTATGGAGCCATCTTCACGCTGATAGTTTTCCATGATGGCGACAATCGTCCTGCCTACTGCCAAAGCGGAGCCGTTGAGTGTATGAACGAGGCGATTCTTCTTGCCGTCTTTGAATCTTATCTTCGCCCTTCTTGCTTGGAAATCTCTCGTATTGGAGACAGAGCTTATCTCTCTGTATCTCTTTTGTCCCGGTAGCCAAACCTCCAAATCGATTGTGCGCGCAGCCGAGAAACCGAGGTCTGCGCTGCAGAGTTCGACCAGTCTGTGGGGAAGTCCGAGCTCTTCGAGAATCTCGGAGGCGTTTTGTACCATCATGTCGAAGACTTCGTCGCTCCTCTCCGGGTGGGTGATCGCGACCATCTCCACCTTGGCGAACTGATGCTGCCTTATTATCCCCCTCGTATCTCTCCCCGCACTTCCAGCCTCCCTTCTGAAGCAGGGAGAGTATGCCGTCATGAGAAGAGGCAATTCATCTATATCGAGTATCTCATCGTGAAAGAGGTTGGTGAGGGGGACTTCCGCGGTGGGGATGAGGTAGAGGTCCTCTTCGCATACCTTGAAGAGATCATCTTCGAATTTCGGCAACTGCCCCGTACCCTTGAGCATATCGGAATTGCTCATGAAAGGTAGTGCATATTCCACAAAGCCCTTTTGCATATTTTTGTCGAGAAAGTAGTTTATCAGAGCTCTTTGGAGCATTGCCGCCTCTCCTCTTAGGACAGCGAATCTGCTCTTGGCGAGTTTGACACCCCTCTCGAAGTCTATCCAGCCATTCTCTTGTGCCAACTCCCAATGCTCTTTCGGAGGAAAATCGAATTTGCCAGGCTCCAAGATCCTCTTTATCTCCACATTATCCTCTTCATCCATACCATATGGTACACGCTCGTCGGGAAAATTTGGAATGCTCAATGCAAGTGTATTTAATGTCTCCTGTGTATCTTTTGCCTCTTTGTGCAGTTGGGCGGCCTCTTTCTTGAGAGAATCCACTCTCTCTTTGAGCTCAGTTAGATCTCTATTTTGCCTTTTGTATTCTCCGAAGAGTTTGGAGAGCCTGTTTTGCTCGGCTCTTACGGCTTCGAAGTCGGCATTCTTCCTCTTCATCTCCTCGAAAAGGCCTTTGAGCGTCTCGAGAGTTTCGTCATCCACTCCTCTTCTCTTCAGTTTCTGCGAAGCCTCGTCGAAACTGTTTTGAAGATACTTCAAATCTATCATTGCCAATACTCCTTCGCTGGGTGGATATAGTTTCGTGATTATAGTTAAAAGTGCAATAGTATTGGATTAAGTCGCTCTATGAAAGCAAAAGTGGCAGTCGCCTAAGAACATATTAATATATTAAAAGATATGATTTGATATTGACAAATGTGAAAAAGGGGGTTACTTACATATGAAAAAGCACAAAATGACAAAAATGTGCAAAGCGCTGGTGCTTGGAGGCATACTCTTAAATGTCGCGAACGCTCAAGATGGTACCGGTATTTTGGGGCTGGGTACCACATTTGGGCACTTCAAGACACTCGACAGTCTTAGGCTCGAGCAAGACTATACGGCTCCGTCGCTGGATTTGAAAATAGGAGCCAAAAACAGTGATTGGAGATTTCTACTCGGCTACAGTTTCATAAAAAACGAAACTATATCTGGCGCAACGGCAAAAAACACTCTCGTTACCGGTCAGATCGATTATCTCTTGTATGACATCCCCATAAATGCACAGCAGGCGATTCAACCGTATATCGGTACAACCGTAGGTTATGAAGAGTATAAATTCGGAAGCAGTATAGACGAGAGCGGTACGGCATACGGAGGGCAGTTGGGTGCTATATGGGATTGTCCAGACTACTCGATAGATGCCGCATTTAGATATCTCGATACTTCGCTCGACAATGTAAACGAGATATACGGCTTCTCGCTCGGCTTCAACTATAAACTGAATTAAGTGAAAGTGGCAACGGAAAGGAAAAGATATGAAGAAGATATATTTGCTGATGGCGACAATCATTCTGATATTGAGCGGTTGTGGCGGAGGCGGAGGTAACGATGCAGAAGATAACGGACCACCACCTACGGCCAAGATTGATACGAGTGTAGTCTCTTTCGAGAATGATAGTTCGGGAAATGAATTTTCCGCTATAGTCAAGATGACAGCGGCACAGATGGCGCAGGATATCAAAATAGAGCTCGATGGGCTATCTCTCTCTCTAAACAATGGCTGTACTGTAGATAGCTATACAATAGAGAATGTTTCTGGCGAAGATCTACGCTTCGAAGCCGTAGGAGAGAGTCACAATATAAATATAAATGCCAAATATAGTTGTCCCGGCTCAAAAAGAGTTATCTCTACAGCGGTCGAATTGAGCTATGACAAATGGATATTAAATGGCAACAATAGCGAGAGAAGAGGGCCATATAAGGAGGTGGTGAATCTTGCGCAAACAGGTGCTTCTGGAGATACCCAAAGTGCCTCGAGCTACAAGCTATATGCCCAAGAGTCTCTTACGGTCAAAAGCTCTCAGGAGCATTATCAGATATCTGTGGCGCTCTCTGTAACGGATATCAACGGGACACACCCTGCAGTCGGAGAGAAGATTGTCGCCAGCTTTATACAGCCGCTTTACGGCAGTTTACAGTCATATAGCGTCACTACCGATGAGAGCGGCATGGCCACCTTTACATATGTGCCACCCAAGGAGATGAAGGGGCTTTCAGAGAGTCTAATCACCTTCTACAAAGAGGGAGAGCCATCCAACATGAGCGAAACGAAACTCATCTTCGAACCCCAACTCGACAAGGGGGTGGCAAATCTCTATATAATGCCGCAAAATATACAGGTAAGCAAAGCAGGCGAAGAGCAGAAGATCAAATTCATTACGGTCAATAGTGAAAATGTCGGTATCAGCGCCGAGGTTGAGGTCGAACAACTCTTTAACGGAGACGGTAACGATTATGGTGAATTTTCAACTACTACCATAAAGACCAATGACTCTGGAATAGGCGAACTTACATATAAGGCTCCGGACTCTATAGATAATCAACCCACAAGAGTGATCACAGCTACCGAAAAGCAGAGCAATATTCAAAAAGAGATGACTTTCAACTTCTTCTCTACGGGAGATGGAGTTGCGACATACGAAATAGAGGCATCGGCTCCAAAAACGATTGCGGTCGAGCAAGAGGGAGTTATCTTGGTTAGTATTCATGAAAAAGGTGCGCCGGATAAGCTGATAGATTCGGAGAGGGTCAAGAATGTTACGGTAGATATAAGCGGTTTTAAAAACATGCTCTCGTTTACGAAGGTCGATGATAACAAATTCAGCTACTCTCAAGAGAATGTCATGAGCATAGGCATAAAGACAAAAACTATAGCGGGGGTCGCTCTCGTTCAGATAGAAGCCACGATATTCAACGGAAAGGAGGATGTTAAACTCAAGACGGCAGCTCCGCTTACAATAATGTCGGGGCCCATATCCTCCCTCTCTCTGGTTTATGTCAAAACGATACCCGACGAGCAAAAGGGTCTTTTTAAGGACATATATACCGTACATGCCGTAGATAAATATGCCAACCATGCTAACAAAGGAGACAAAATACACCCCAGTCTTATCAGTGGCGGCACGGAAGGCAACTCTACCGAAGCGGCCACAATCATGCCTGATGGCGCTGATACCGGTGCGATAGAGCATAGTGGTGGAGTGAGTACATTTACAGATTCGACGAGAAAACCCTTTGGCAATCTAAATCCTGCGAGAGATAGAGTGATTGTACTGGCTTCCAATTCTCACTCGGGCAAAGAGTATATGGGGCACTGGAGCATAGAGGATATAAGCTCCTCCGAATCTTTGACACTGAAAGAGACATACTATGGTAGTAAGATAAAAACCGGTCTAAAATATGTAGTTGGTGATGAGGACAGGTTGTTAAATGGTAATGTCGCAACTGCTGATGTGGTGGGGAGCGCCGACAATCCCGACTATACTATCGACGATAATGGTACGGCACAGATCGAAGTTGTTTACGATCCGGCTTTTGTAGGACATACATATACTATTGCAGTCAATTCATATACAAGCAAAAGCAGAAGCGGTGCAGCGATAATAAACAATTTCAGAGGTAACGGATATGTCTGTAACGATGTTACCGTACCGGCTAACGGAGATACTCAAGATGCGGTCTTGGCTATTGCGATTCTCAATCCCAACGGGGGTACTGTGTGGCTCGACAATGTGGACATTACAGCCCAAAGCTTGAGTGCCGAACCGAAAAAACAGTGCAGTATAGATTTCGACAACAGCAATCTGCATGTCAAAAGCGGTCATGTTTTGGTCAAGGTCAATACAACTGCAGGCACTAGCGATACATGTACTATCCACTGGGCTGCCGGAAACGGTAGTATCTTGATGGAATATTACTAATCTCGAGATAGATTCCGCTATCCCTCCCCCTCCCTTCGGGGGCTCTCAATCTCCCGCTTTGGCGAGAGCCGATGAAGAAATTTTTCACCCTTTCCCAATATTTATTCTCTTTTGGATAGAATATTTCAACTTTTTAGACTTGGGGAGAAAAGATGTTCAACATATTTGGAGGAAGCGAGAGCGAAAGAGAGGCGAAGATACTTTTCGGCTCGACGGATGAGAGTAGAGAAGAGAAGGTGGAGCGTAAGAGTCCGTATGACGGGAAGGTGGTGAGTACCTATCCCGTATGTAGCGCCGCAGATGCCCAAAAGGCTCTAAAGATAGCCAAAACGGCATCGAAGGCGGCGGCCAAAGCCCCTCTGCATCAGAGGATAGCCTGGCTCAAGGATGTGGCTGCGAAGTTGAGAGAGCAGGAGGATGATTTCGCGAAAATGATTGTCGACGAGATAGCCAAGCCTCTGCACTTCGCCCGCATAGAGGTACGCAGATGTGCCGAGACGATAGAGTTGACGGCGGGAGAGCTGCTCTCTTTCGGAGGGGAGACCATAGCTTCGGACGCTACACCCAGCGGAAGGCAGGCTACGGCATACTATCGTAGAAAGCCGGTAGGTGTGGCGGTCTGTATAACCCCTTTCAACTTTCCTCTGAATCTCATCGCACACAAGATAGCGCCGGCGCTGGGTAGCGGTAATGCCGTCGTGCTCAAACCTACACCCGAAGCACCCCTCACTGCCTACAAGTTCGCGAAACTCTTCATAGATTCCGAATATGCCGTACCCGATGCACTGAGTGTCGTCTATGGGGATGCCGAAGTTGGCTCCGCACTCGTGAAGAGTCCGATACCCAGAGTGATCAGTTTCACCGGCTCCGTGGGCGTGGGCAAAATAATAACGGCAGAAGCGGGGATAAAGAAGCTGAGTCTGGAGCTTGGCGGCAATGCGGCGACATATATCGACAGTGCGGCCGATTTGAAGAGTGCGGCCGTCAAATGTGCCTTCGGCTCTTTCTACAACAGCGGACAGGTCTGCATATCTCTGCAGAGAATATATGTCCATGAGTCGGTTTATGAGCAATTTGCGGAAATGATGGCCGAAGAGACGAAAAAGCTCAAAGTAGGCTCGCCCTACGAGGAGGATACCTTTATGGGGCCTCTCATAAACGAAGAGGCGGTACATAGAGCCAAAAGCTGGATAGCGAGCGCCAAGGATGAAGGAGCCACCGTCGTAACTGGAGGTGAAGAGGTGGATGGAATCTTCCCTCCTACCGTCGTTACCAATGTCACCGACGATATGAAGATTGTATGCGAAGAGGTCTTCGCTCCTATCGTCTCTCTCGTGAAGGTTGAGGATATGCAGAGTGCCATCGACAAGATAAACGACTCACCATACGGATTGCAATACTCCATCTTCACCGACTCGCTGAGCAGGGCGAGAGAGTTCATAGATGCTTCCGAGTCGGGAGGAGTGGTGGTCAACGATATTCCGACTGTCCGTTTCGATATACAGCCCTATGGAGGTGTCAAACTTTCTGGTGTCGGCAGAGAGGGGCCAAGATTCGCCCTCGAAGAGTTTACGGAGATTCAATCCGTAGTCATTTTCTAAGGGCTCTGGATGGGCAAGAGAGTGGCTATTTCCGCCTGTCTCATGGGAAAGAGGTGCAGGTATGACGCCAGTGACAACAGAGACTCCAAGCTGCTTGGAAAACTCGAAAGCTACGAGCTGATTCCCTTCTGTCCGGAGGATTTCTGTTTCGGGACACCCCGTCCCACCATGGATTTGATAGAGACTCCAAAGGGGAAAAGAGCTATCTCCAATCTCACGGGTGCGGATTTGAGTGAGCCGCTTATGGACTATGCCCGGAGATTTTTCGAGACCTATCCCGATATAGAGCTCTTCATAGGCAAAGACAGAAGCCCGAGTTGCGGTGTATGCAGTGCCAGATTGTACGACAGGCAAAAGAGGCTGCTCTCCTCTTCACAGAGCGGGCTTATGGCACAGGAGGCCATCGATAGAGGTATAGAGTCTCATGATGCCGAGAGTTTCATAGCGGCCAACCCCTCTCCTCCGATTACGGGAGATTGATCACTCCTTTACAAATTGGCTGAGCCACTCTCTATCTTCACTCTTCAAAACACCGTGCCTCTTTTGGAGGGAGTCCCTTATACCAAGGAGTGTCTTTTCATCCAGATATTTCAGTAGGGACCTCTCTATCACCTCTCTCTTCTCTCCATAACTCATGAGACTCTCTATCTCTTCGACTAACTTTTCTCTCTTTTCCATTCTGATATACTACCGAAAAAAAGGAGGGAATATGCCCGAGATAGGTGAAAAGGCACCCGACTTCTGTCTGCCCAATCAGGATAGCGAAGAGATATGTCTGAGAGATTTGAGAGGAAGCTGGATAGTCCTATACTTCTATCCCAAAGACAACACTCCGGGATGTACGAGCGAGGCACTCGATTTCAGTGCCCATATCGAGGACTTTTCCCGACTTGGCGCCATAGTGCTCGGAGTCAGCCCCGACACTGTCGTAAAGCATAGAAACTTCATAGAGAAGAAGGGATTGAAAGTGACTCTCCTCAGTGACGAGGAGAGGAGTGTCCTTCAGGCATATGGAGTGTGGCAGTTGAAGAAAAACTACGGCAGAGAGTATATGGGTGTGGTACGCTCAACATTCCTGATAGACCCTGAGGGTTTGGTGGCCCAAAAATGGGAGAAGGTGAGAGTCAAAGCTCATGTGGAAGCGGTTTTGAAAAAGCTCGAAGAGCTGAAAGAGCCTGCTTGAGTCCGGAAGAAGGTGCTATAGAGTGATATTCTCTATAAGCTCTATCTCTCCCCCTCTTATGAGCAGTGCATCTATACAGAAGGGTATATCGACTCCCTTCTTCTTCATATAGTGGTATGCGGAGTTTATGACCCTTTTCGTTTTGCCGGGAGTTATATTGTATATCGGGTCGAAAGTCCCTTTCGAGCTTTTGACCTCGATGAAATGCAAAACACCTCCTCTCATAGCGACTATATCTATCTCTCCGAGCCTTCCTGCGTAGTAGTTTCTCTCCACTATCCGGAAACCTTTGGCCTGCAGATACGCCGTGGCCGCAGACTCACCCTCCCTGCCGAGGCTCCTCCTGTCTCTGTGCATTCAGCTACACCCGAACTCTTCGCCCAGCGCTATCACCTCCACTTTGAGGGATTTGAAGCAGGCTGTATCCACCAGCTCGTCTCTCTCGTCTCCGAAGAGTCTGTTGATTCCGCTTCGGGCGTAGTGGAAGGTGGAAAATATCGTCCCCTCTCTTATCGTATCGCTATATTTCACACTCAGGGCTTCACTCTCCCCGTAGCGGCTTCTAAGCAGTACTTTGTCTCCGAATTTCTCTTCGTCGGCAGGGTTGGCCATCACTATATCTTCTGCATATCTCTTTTCGAGTCTGGGACTTTTCGCCGTCTGAGCCGAGTTGTTGTATTGAGTCAGAATTCTGCCGGTAGTGAGATATCTATAGCTGTTTTCGGAGGGTTTGAAACTCCCTTCGACGAGCTCCTCCACCATCCCTCTCATCTTCCATCTCGTGTAGCGGAAGCGTCCCAGCCCGTCTTCCGTCCTGAAATCGAGCAGATGGAGCCTTGGAGTATCTTCGTGGAAGACAGGCCACTGCATGCCTCTCTTTCTATGCCTTTCGAGTCTGTAGTATTCTGCATGGCTGAATCTTTTGGGGGCTTTGCGTCTGACTTCGTTCCAGACATCCTCGCTATTGCGATAGCCGAAATCTTTGCCGAATCTTTCGGATAGGCGGGAGAGTACCTCCCAGTCGTCGGGCAGGTCGCACTCCAGCAGTGGCTGGGAGAGGTGCAGTCTGCGCATGGCGTTTATATAGACACCGGTCTTTTCGTATGCCGACTTCACACCGATGACGATATCGGCTCTTTTGGCTATCTCGCTCATAAAGAGCTCCTGCACCATAATGAATTCCATCCTGCTCAGAGCTTTGGATATCTTGTTGAGATTGGGATGGATATGCAGCAGGTCCTCACCCATATTTATCATGGATACTATTTTGCCCTCGAGCATCGCATCTATCAGTTTCGGTGTGCTCAGACCCTTTTTCGCCGGCTTTTCGTAATCGGGAGCGTAATATGGCAGACAGCCCATATCGCATGCTCCCTGTACATTGTTCTGCCCTCTCAGAGGCATCAATCCGGCTCCGTTTTTCCCTATATTGCCTGTAAGCAGTGCAAGATGGGTGATCGCCATGACGGCGTAGGAGCCGTCTATATGCTCCGTCACTCCGAGCCCCCAGAGAATCATCGAACGCTTCAGGGCGTACTCTCTGGCTATATTCGGAATGCTTTTGGCGAGATATTCGTAGCCTTTTACCTTCCTGAAAAAGGAGGGATTGGCGTATGGGTCGTTGAGGATGGACTCTCTGTACTCTTCGAAACCGCAGGTCCTTGTGGCCACGAACTCTTTGTCGTAGAGCTCTTCGTCGAGTATCACATAGGCCATCATATTGAGTATAAGAAGATTGCTTTCGTAGGGAATCGTACAGTTGTGTCTGGCCATTTTGGCCAGTTTCGTCTCTCTGACATCTATCACCGCGAGATTGTCGTGCTGGCGTGCACAATCGACTATTCTGTTGGCTATGATAGGGTGGGCATCCATCGTATTCGAGCCTATGACAAGCAGAAACTCCGCCTCGTAGATGTCGTTGTAGGGGTTGGTGGCCGCTCCCTCTCCAATCGTCTCCTTCATCCCTCTGAGGCTGGGAGAGTGGCAGACTCTGGCACAGCTGTCTATATGCGGGGAGTTCATCGTTTCGCGGCAGAATTTCTGAAAGGCATAGGCGCTTTCGCAACTGCTTCTGGCCCCGCCGATGGCACAAAAACTCTCTTCGCCGAACTTTTTAGAACACTCCTCGAGCTTCAAAGCGGCGATATCGAGGGCGGTATCGAGCTCACAGCTGTAGTACTCGCTGTCGAAATCCCTCAGTCTGTCCAGGAGCTCTTCGCCCAGCAGCTGACGGTTTTTTTCGATGAACTTTTTTCTTATTCTGGGCTCTCTAACCCTCTCTCTCGACTCTACGAAATCGAAACCGTATCTCCCCTTGATACAGAGTTTGCCCTGGCTTACGACTCCATCTTTTTCGGCGAAAATTCTCTCTATATGCCCGTTGGAGACTTCCGCTGCTATGTCACATCCCACACCGCAATATGTGCATACACTCTCTATCTTCGCACTCTCGCTCTTTTTCATCATGATATTTCGCTCTCCGTAGCCTCTTTGTGCAATTTTATCCTATCTTCGGGCGAGATACTCTTCGAGTCTGTCCATCCCCTCTCTCATATCCTCGATATCTCCGGTGAAAGAGAAGCGAAGGTGAGTTTTGGTGCCGTTTTCGCCGAAGTCCACACCGGGTGTCACCGCTATATGTATATTTTCCAGAAGTTCCTTTGCAAAGCTTCGAGAATCGTCGCTGTAACGACTCGTATCGCACCAGATATAGAAAGCTCCCATGGGTGAAACGGATATATCGAAGAGTTTCGAGAGTCTTTGGAGGAGATAGTCTCTCCTTTTGGCATATACCTCTCTGACGCTATCGAGATATTCGTAGTCGAAAGCTTCCAGTGCCGCGTATTGGCTTGGAGTCGGTGCCGAAATATAGAGATTCTGGGCTATGATTTCCGCCGCTCTGCAGAGTTTTTCCGGTACGATTATCCAGCCCAGTCTCAGCCCTGGCATACAGAAATATTTGGAGAAGCCGTTTATCACCAGAGCATCGTCGAAATACTCCAGCGCACTGTGCGCTCTGCCCTCGTAAACCAGACCGTGGTAGAGTTCGTCGGAAATCAGGCTTATCCCCCTTCGTTCGCACTCCACACACAGAGAGCGGAGTTTTTCCGGCGGATAGAGGGTGCCGGTGGGATTGGAGGGCGAAGATATGTGCACGACATCTGCATCGTACTCCTCGAGGGCAGACGCCTCTATGCAGTATCCGTTTTCGACTCCCAGAGGTATCTGCAGGGCTTCGCAATCGACCATATATGCGAAATTTCTGTAGCATGGGTAGGAGGGGTCGCCCATGGCTATTGAATATCCGGCCTCCGTCGTGAGCTGATATGCCACCATGAAGGCGATACTACTTCCCGGTGTCAGCAAAATCCTGCGAGTCTCTATCTCCAGAGCGTAGCTCCTTCTGTAGTGTTCGGCTATCTTTTCACGCAACGGAGCGATTCCCATACTGTCGGTATATGAGAAGCCACCTCTCTGCACGGCATCTGCAAGAGCCCTCTTTACACCCGGCGGAGGAGGAAGGTCGGGTTGACCTATTTCGAAATGTATCGCGTCATCATACTTCGCCGCCTCCGCGACTATATCCATAACCATAAAAGGGCTCATTTTATCGTATCTCACACTATCGCTCCATCCTTTTTTCGCTACACCTACATTTTTACAATACACTATTGTATCGACAATTATATTCGATACAATAGTGCATGGATAAAGAGATGAATAGTATAAAGGAAATGGGAGCGGGGTCGCTGATAGCCTTTTACACTGTCGCTTTGCTTCTGCTCTTCGTCTATGCCGCGCTTCTTCTGCCGAGTGCGGATATTGCCGTAGAGAAGGGAGGGCGATGGCAAGCCCTCGTGCCGCTGCTGCTCCTCTCCCTTTTGTGGCTCTACACCTTTTGGAGGGCCCGCACTCTGCTGCTCTCCCAAAGATATCTACAGGCCTATGCCTGGCTTTTGGGCGGAAACGCTCTGGGGATAGTACTGATGCTGAACTATCTTACAATGCTTTCGTAGCCGAGTTTATGGAAAGGAGAAAGAGTATGAAAAGAGGAGGATACAGCCTTGTCGGTATCGGCGCATATCTCGTTTGTGCCGTTTCGGCATTCGCGGGAGCTACGCTCGAGATTTACGAAGATGGCGCCATATACAGCCATATTCCGTCGGGGCGCTATGTCGGATTCGTCTCTTCGGAGACTACGGCCAGGTGCGACGGGAGGCTGGTGGCACTCGGGACGGAGGGTGAGTGTCCCGACAAAAAAAGACTCTGCCAGGAGAGGAGAGAGATAGAGAAGAGTATTCGAGAATATGACAGGAGCAGATTCGCTCTCGAGAGTCTCGAAACGATTCTAAAGAGGGTGAAACCTGGCATGACGGATGCAGTGCTCCTTATTGAGAGTGCGCAAAAGATAGGAGAAAAAAGGGCCGAACTCTCGGCACGCAGGAGAGAGTTGAAAAGGGTTTTACAGGGTAAAAGAGAGGCGTTTATGAATAAAAGCTCCTCGATGGAGCCCCGTTTTCTGGAGAAAGAGTGTGCAGGAGAGTTGCAGCTGACTCTGCCGGCGTCGGCGATAGAGCTCGGGATGGAGCAGAAGATAGATATTTCCGACACTGCCAAGATGCATATAGAGCGCTCTTTGCTCCTTAAAAACAGAAGCGGTGTCGATATAGCGGCGAAGAGCGCTTTTGTATATGCCAAAAGATCCCGAAACTACATAAAGGCTCCCCGTTTCAATCCTTGGATAGTGCAACCCTACGAAGCACCCTTTCGCAACTTACTCAAAATGCGCACTTCGCCAAGGGGTGGCCCGATGGCCGGCAGAGCCATACCCGCTCCCTCCCCGGCGCGGGCCAAAAGAGTGGCTTTTCGCAGTTACGATTTGGGCACTGTGCTTCTCCCCTCCGACGGAGAGAGCCACAAAGTGCTGGTGGAAGAAGAGAGAGTCGAAGGCAGGTGCGAAGAGAGAGGCTACCCCTATGCCTCCCACAAGCTATACAGGGTATGCAGCTTCACTCCCACTAAGCCTGTCGAGAGCGACAAATGGATAGTGACGAAAGGGAACAGGGTGGTGAGCGAAGCGGCCTTCGGCTTCTATGAGGGCAAGAGCTACAGCCTCTTCGTAGATATAGACGATTCCGTCGATATAAAGAGGAGGAGGATAGCCCCCGCCGAGAGAGAAGAGGGGATATTCGGCTCCTATATACAAAGGAGAGACGGCTATATAGTAGAAATAGTCAATCGCTCCGACGAAAAGAAGAGGATGAAGTTGACGCAGAGGATACCCCATCCCGTGAAGGATGGAATCGAAGTCTCCCTGCAAAAGGTAGAGGGAGCCAGGAAACTCTCGCTCGATGAAGAGGGAAAACTGCTACTCTATTGCGAAGTACCTCCTCGCAGCAGCAAAAAGATATATGTGAGATTCCTTTTGAGATACAAGAAAGATATGAAAGTCGTATATTGAGCTAAGATTTGATATCATCCCAATCGCTTTGAAAGGAGCAATCGGCCTCCTTTTTTTGCCTTGCCAGTGGGTGTGCCGACATATATTCGCTCATCTTCTTGCGGTTTCCAAGTTTCGTATATATCTGCGTCGTAGCCATATTGCTGTGCCCCAGAAGTTCGCTTACATCCGAAATCCTCGCACCATTGTCCAGCAGATGGGTGGCGTAGGAGTGCCTCAACTGGTGCGGAGTGACCTTGACTCCTCTGCTGCCGAAGAGTTTCGAGACACGATACCTCAACTGTGCACTGTTCATGGGTACGCCACCCTTTTCGAAAAGATATCTGCGGGGCCTGTACGCACGGATATAGCTCTCGAGTATCGTATGGAGCTCCCTAGGTACGGGCAGCTGTCTCGTTTTACCGCCTTTGCCTGTAACGGTAATCCATCGGGGGGTGATATTCTCCAGTTTCAAAGAGGCCAGTTCTCCTATACGCAGACCCAGACCGTAGAGAAGGGCCACTATCGCCCTTTGCATCGTATCTCCGTTTCGGAGGGCCTCGAAAATGTATCTCGACTCCACCGGTTTGGGCAGAGTCTTCGCCACTCTTACGGAATCGTCTCCTTCGAGCAGACTCTTTTTGCCGTAGATATCGTTCATCCACTTCACGAAGGACCTCAGCGCACTCAGCTTTTTGCTGACGGTTCTTTTGGAAAGAGAAGCCATATCCACCCTCATGGCCACGATATCTATATGGAGAGTAGCCTGGGCATCTTCGTATATCGTGGAGAGTGAGAGCATCTTTTCGAGGGCTTCGCGATAGGTCTCTATCGTCTTTTCGCTATAGCCTCTGATACTATAGAGATAGTCCAGATACTCATCCACTCTCTCTTCGACGAACTTTTTCAATCTCTCTACACAATCCTGCCCAAAAGTGTCGTGAGCGTAGCCCTCTCTATCTCGACATCACGAAGAGTCCCGAGGAGCTCTTCGCTCCCCTCCACGAGCACCAGTTTGCCGTCCGCCGTTCTGCCGGCGGCTTTGCCGCCACTTCTGAGCTCTTCGAAATAGACCTCTTCCACCGCCCCTGCACGAGACTTCATCAGCTCTTCCTGAATCTCTCTGTGTCTGGCCTGAAGTCTGCTCAGGCGCGCGGATGCTGTCTGCGAATCGACCTGCTCTTCATATTGCGCCGCGGCCGTATGGGGACGGGGAGAGTATTTGAAAGAGAAGAGCTGATCGAAGCGTACCCTCTCGAGCACATCCATAGTCTCTTCGAAATCCTCTTCGCTCTCTCCCGGAAAGCCCACTATGATATCGGTCGATATGGAGACACCGGGCACCATTTTTCTAATCTTTTCGCATCTGTCGAGAAACCACTCCTTGGAGTAGCCGCGCTTCATCCTTTTGAGTATCCTGCTCGAACCGCTCTGCAGAGGGACATGTATCTGGGGAGCTATCTTCGGATTTTTGGCGAACTCTTCGAGAAATTCGTCATCCATATGCAGAGGATGCGGAGATGTGAACCTTATTCTGTAGAGTCCCTCCACCTTTGAAACCTCTCTGAGAAGCTCGGTGAAGTTTTTCGCTCCGCTCACACCGGAACTGAATCTTCTGCCGTAGTTGTTGACATTCTGCCCCAGAAGAGTGACCTCTTTGGCTCCCGAGGCCACCGCCCTCCTCACCTCCGCCACGATTATCTCCGAAGGTATGGAGAGCTCCTCTCCTCTCGTTACGGGTACGATACAGAAGGTACACCGCTTGTCACAGCCTATCGATATATTTATCAGCGCCTTGTAGGGATTGCTTCTGTATTCGCTGAAGTCATACAGTGTCTCATCGTGGTCGGTAGCTATCTCGACCGCATGTCTTCTGTTTACGACACTGCTTATTTTGGAGACATTGCGGGCCCCAAGTACGAAATCGACCGCGGGGGCTCTTTTGATTATCTCCTCTCCAAGATGGCTTGCCGTACAGCCCGTCACCCCTATTCTGGCACCCTCTTTTCTCTTTTTCTGGAAGACCCCGATTTCGGAAAAGAGCTTGGCTACGGGCTTCTCTCTCACCGAACAGGTATTTATGATGATCAAATCCGCCTCTTCCAGACTTTCGGTAAGCTCGTAGCTCTCCCTTTCTCTCAACTCGGCTACGATATGCTCGCTGTCACGCACATTCATTGCGCAACCGAGCGTCTCTATATAAAGCTTCTTTCTCACTGGACTATATGTACCTCGTAGATATATTCATCTTCGTTCAGGCCGTATTTGACCTCTCTCATATAGACATTGTAACCCTTCTCTTCGAAATACTCCATAAGAGATTTGAGCTCTTTGTGTGAATTGTCCTTGTCGAAGTAGAAGATGGATTTTTTCCGCAGCATCTCTTCTATCTTCTCCAACTCCACACTCTTGGGTTTCGCTTTCAGCGTCGTTCTCGCCAGTTTGAGTTTCATTTAATCGTTCCTTCGCCCCTCTCGGGCATGATTGTAAATATATATTAGCGCTAATTATACTTAATTTACCGTAAAGCTACAATAAGATAGAATCTATATCTTCAAAAAGAACGCAAATCCTGCACAGATTGTAACTTGAGCTGTAATAGATGAGAGCTGATGTTGTGTTACGGAAAACAAAGGAATATCGAAAATGGAAAAGATACTCAATATCATAGAAGCTATGGCGCATGAAAAGGGGATATCGGAAGAGAATGCCCTGCAAGCCTTCAAGGAGGCTCTGATAAATACCGCCAAAAGACTCGGAGGCGAGGATGCACACTTCGAGGTGACGATAGATAGGGAGAATCAGAGCTACCAGATATATAGGGTAGTCACCGTGGTATCGGACACGGACCCCCGAGCCGAAGAGGAGCCCGAAAACTACATCAGTGTCGAAGAGGCGAAAAGTTACGACGAGGATATAGAGGAGGGCGATCAGATACGCACGGAGTTTCATCTCGAAGATTTCGGACGAACCGCCGCATCCAATCTCTTCAGAGAGCTCGAATACCATATACAAAGACGCATAGAGCAGGACCTCTTCGAAAAGTACAGGGCCAAAGTAGGGACTGTAGTCATAGGTACCGTCAGTCGCGTGGACGACAATGAAAACACCTATGTCGAGATAGGTGAGATAAAGGGTATTCTGAGCCAGAGAAACAGAATCAAGGGGGAGAGTTTCAAGACAGGGGATACGATAAAGGCTCTACTGAGATTCGTATCCATCGACCCCAAATACGGAATGCATCTCGAGCTTACGAGAACGGCACCCAAATTTCTCGAAGAGCTTATGAAGAGAGAGGTACTGGAGATTCAGGACGGTACGGTGGAGATCGTGGCCTCCTCCAGAATACCAGGAGAGAGAGCCAAGGTGGCGCTAAAGACCGATAGAGCCGATGTGGACCCTATAGGCGCGGCGGTCGGCCAGAGAGGCGTGAGGATAAACGCTGTAAGCGCCGAGCTCTGCGGAGAGAATATAGACTGTATCGAATATTCGCCGATTCCCGAAATCTTCATCACCAGAGCCCTCTCCCCGGCCATCATCCGGAATGTGAAGATAGAGAACAAAAATACCAGCCAGCAGAAGGCGATAGTCGATATCACTTCGGACCAGAAGGCTAAAGCCATAGGCAAGAGCGGCATCAATATAAGGTTGGCCTCTATGCTGAGCAAATATCAGATAGAGCTCAACGAGGTGGAGGGTATAACGGAGCGATCACCATCCGACAGCGGCAAAGAGCCACAGAAGAGTAACGACATATCCGCACTCGAAAACCTTTTCAAATGATCTGCTATGGTAAAATCCCTTTCCAAATACAATAACAATGGGGCGCTCCTCTTCGCGTCCCGAAGGAGAGTCCCGTGAGGCACTTTTTGACATTGAGCGATTTCGACAGAGACGAGCTGCGGGAGATGATAGACCTCGCTATCGAGATAAAGGCCCAGCTCAAAAGCGGCAGACTCGTTCCCTATATGCAGAACAAGACTCTGGCGATGATATTCGAAAAGAGCTCCACACGCACCCGTGTGAGTTTTGAAACCGGTATATATCAGCTTGGCGGTACGGGGCTCTTTCTCTCCTCCCGCGACATCCAACTGGGACGAGGAGAGCCTATGAAGGATACGGCGAGAGTGGTAAGCCGTATGGTGGATATGGTGATGATAAGGACCTTCGAACAGTCCAAACTCGAAGAGTTCGCCCACTACTCCAGAGTTCCCGTCATCAACGGTTTGACAGACAGCTACCACCCTGTACAGCTCATGACCGACTATATGACCATGCTGGAGTATGGCAAAGAGAATCCGACGGTGGCATATGTCGGAGACGGCAACAATATGGCCCACTCATGGCTCTATCTCGCGGCCATCATGGGATTCGAGCTCAGAGTCGCCACTCCCCGAGGCTACGAGTGCGACCCCGATATCACGGCGGAGGCTATGGAGCTTGCCCGGAAATATGGAGGAGAGCTGATTTTCGGCAACGACCCGAGAGAGGCGGTGGAGGGCTGCGATGTCGTCACCACCGACACTTGGGTATCGATGGGTCAGGAGGAGGAGAAGGAGAAGCGTATCGCGGATTTCCAAGGTTTCATGGTCGATAGCGAGCTCTTCTCTCTGGCGAAGGATGACGCGATATTTCTACACTGCCTGCCGGCATATAGAGGCTACGAGGTGAGCGAAGAGATATTCGAGCGCTTCGCCGATGTGATTTTCACCGAGGCGGAAAACAGGCTGCATGCCCAGAAGGGGATAATGGTATGGCTCGACAGAGAGGTACTCGCAAGCCAGGGAGAGAGCGAATGAGAAGAGATATCTCCATAGATTTGGAAAAATTCAGCCGTTACAGCCGTCCGGGACCGAGATATACCAGCTATCCCACCGCACTCGAGTTCGGTGAAGATTTCGCTTACGAAAGCTATCTGAACTATCTCGAGAGTGGAAAGGGGCCTTTGAGTATCTATATCCATCTTCCGTTTTGCAGGAGTGCCTGCTACTTTTGCGGATGCAATGTCGTATTCACCTCCAAAAAGGAGAAGTTGAGTGAATATATCGAATACCTCGAAAGAGAGATAGAGCTTCTCTCCCGACATATCGATACCGGCAGAGAGGTGATACAGTTTCATTTCGGGGGCGGTACCCCCACCTACTACCAGGCCTTCGAACTCGACAGGATAATGAAAAGTCTGAGGAAGCACTTCCCCAACTGGAGCGAGGATGCGGAGGTGAGCGTAGAGATAGACCCGCGATTCTTCAACGAAGAGCAGATGAAGGTCTTCAGAGAGCACGGCTTCAACCGCATTAGTTTCGGCGTACAGGATTTCGACGAGAAGGTGCAGAGAGAGATTCACAGGATACAGCCGTACGATATCACGAAAAAGGCCGTGGATATGGCCAGAAACTACGGTATAGAGTCGATAAATACCGACCTCATCTACGGGCTTCCATATCAGAGTCTGAAGAGTTTCGAAAAAACTCTCAAATTAGCACGCTCTCTCGACCCAGACAGACTCGCAGTCTTCAACTATGCACATGTCCCGTGGATCAAGAAGACTATGCGCAAATTCGACGAAACCACGATACCCTCTCCAGAAGTCAAACTCTCCATCCTCAAATATACTATCGACTATCTCTCGTCGGAGGGATACAGAATGATAGGGATGGACCATTTCGCCAAACCGCAGGATGAACTCTTCGCTGCCATAGAGAAGGGGGAACTCCATCGCAACTTCCAGGGCTATACGACCAAAGGTGGAGCCAACCTGATAGGTGTCGGGCTCACCAGTATCGGAGAGGGAGAGAGATATTATGCCCAGAATACGAAAAATATGAGAGAGTATCAGAAAGCCATCGAAGAGGGCAGACTGCCCTTCGAACGGGGAGTCGAGCTCGACGACGACGATATCGTCAGAAAAGCGGTGATTATGGAGCTCATGGCCAATTTCAGTATAGATATACCGAGAATAGAGAGAGAGTACGGCATAGATTTCTCCGACTACTTTTTGGACGCTCTACAGGGGCTCAGGGAGTTCGAAGATGCCGATTTGCTAAGTATCTCGAAAGAGAAGATAGAGGTCAAACCCACCGGAACTCTCCTCATACGAAATATAGCCATGCCCTTCGACGCCTATATGAAGAAGTACGAGCGAAGCAAAAAGAGTTTCAGCAAAACAGTCTGACGAGCCCCAATACTCTTGCCTTTCGGAAAATATGAGATGAGAAGTACCCTTGGAAGCGGAGGCTTTATTAAACGCCGAAGGTAATCTTGCCACCCACTCCACAGATAAAATTATGTTATGATTCCAAAAAAGAGCAGAGCGATAATAGAGCACTTTGGCCTTTGCTTGGATTCATAATCTTTACAATCGATGGCAAAGCTTGCAAATAAAAACTCTAAAAGGGGTAAGAGA
>OFBW01000010.1_pt1 | contig 45836 bp, 42 predicted proteins | sample 1520701 | NCBI WGS metagenome assembly OFBW01 (sample SAMEA3696450, study PRJEB22514) | metagenome | biome: water; feature: marine; material: hydrothermal vent | place: Pacific Ocean | collected 2014-08-16 | depth 1514 m
CGGCAACGGCAATCCATTCTACTTCAACGACCTCGGTACTTCGGGACTTGGAATAGAGAAAGTTGGAGATAAGCTTCTCTTCTTTGTCGACGACTTGTCATACGGAAGTTCGATAAACAATCTAATGCTTATGCAGACCAACAAAGACGGTGAAATCTCGTTTGTAAAACATTACGGCACATCTTCACCATATTCATACTTCAGAGGAATGAAAAAGGATGGCTTGGGAAATATATATATAGGTGCTGCCGACTGGGATGTGATAAAAACAGACAGTAACGGAAATTTCATATATAAAAGCAAAATCGGCACAGGCTGGTTCAACTCTTTCACTCCAAACAGTGACGGCAGTGTAAGCTTGACGGGAAACAACGGTGCTTTTTCGACTGAGCCCATTGTTCTCAAATCCAATTCAAACGGAACTTCATGCCAGCAGGAGCTGAATGAGAATATCAGCCCAACAGCTGTTAGTGACGATTTTATGGTGAGTGAAAACCACTCTGTAATCAGTAAAGCTTTCGAAATCGTAGCAGGAAGCGAAAATGAGGTACTTGAGTCAAATCTAGAAACCGTTCACTACTGCCTGATAGACAACGAGTGCAAAGTTAATATTCCCGTTTCCAGATTCGATTTCAGCATTACAGACAAGAGTGATGATGTCGGTTTTGGATATGCCACCAGAAGAATGGAGCTCAAATACAGTGGCAGAGTGAGCGGAATTTTGATCTCTACTTACAAAAGAGATGAAAATAGTGGAAAAGATCTTCCTACATCCCAGAGTGCTGCTATCTTCTTTGGTGGAGAGAAGCAGAAAAATGGCTGTGGGGACAACACATATCCACTATACTATCCATCTTCTATATGTTATGAAATGGGACTGAAGGTAGGCTTCAATGCAATACCAATTTCGAATTTAGAAGAGCCTCTCTACATAGACGGTCATCTCGACTTGTGGACAACACTGACTACTGAAAAGGGCTATTACGCAGATGGTTATTTTATCTCCATACTCAATGAAAACAGAGACGCAACAGTTTTAAAATACGATTTTGAAAGTGCTCGAACCACTCTGGTAAAGATACCTAAAGGCAAGGATAACAATAAAAATAACGAAGAGGTATGGTATTGATTTGGTACCGGACAATAAATAGAAATTATATCAAAGAGTTGTGATGAGTGTAGGCGCCATCCTTATGTGGATACCGCGCCGGAGTTGATGTGGACAGTGCGCCGAGATATAGGTGGGCACTATGCCGAAATAGAGGACTATGCAATAACGATTAGTTAAGCAATCTCGCACTATAGCGCAAGGGAAAAAAGATCATACCAAGAAAATCACGGCTCGAGATACCCGATGGCCATATTGGGCAAGCCCTGGAAGCGGGGATATTCCAGAGAGTCGAAGAGCATCCACTCTCTCGTCACTTCTTCCTGTAAAGTGATGGGGAGGAGTGTCAAACGAGTTATCATTATCCCCAATCCTTCTTCGCTTGCTCTTGCTATTGTATCTGATTGAAAGACAATCGATGTGAATTTTGGGGATATTATAGTCGTGACGCCGGAATCACTCCTCACGATGCTCGAAAGGGACTTTCCCCGTTAGAAAGATGAAATAGCAATACCGTTTATCCAATGAGAAGGCGAAGAGAGCTACCGGGCGATAGCGATAACTCGGATGTGGAATGAGAAAAGTTCATCCAAAGGAACAAATAGCTATGATTTTGTTGCCTGTACTATACAAAAGGAGGCTGAATGTTAGAGATACTCTTTAAGAAACAGCACTATATCTACAAAAAGATAGCTTCACTCACATATAAAAGATATTTCTTCGATATTGTTGATTTCGATGAAAGACTCATAGGGCTCATAGGGGCCAGAGGTATTGGCAAAACCACTTTTTTGCTTCAGTATCTACAAGCACTCGATATCGCAGATGAGAAAAAACTCTACTTTAGTGTCGATAGCATCATCACAAGCAATATGAAGCTATTTGAGATAGCGGAGAGCTTTAGCAATATTGGTGGAAAAATCTTGGTGATAGACGAGATACACAAATATGGAGATTTCGAGATAGAGCTCAAAGAGATATATGACTTTTTGGATATTCAAGTGATTTTTAGCGGCAGCAGTGCGATGGTGCTCGAACACAAAAAAGCGGACCTGAGTCGCAGAGCTATGATTTACAGACTAAAAGGCCTAAGTTTCAGGGAGTTTTTGGAGTTGAAACTGGATAAAAAATTCCCCTCATACTCTCTGGAAGATATCATAAAAAATCATCTCGATATCGTTAAAGAGATTACAAAAAGTATCAAGCCTTTGGAGCATTTCAAAGAGTATCTGCAAGTAGGGTATTACCCTTTTTATTTTGAATCGCGAACGAACTATTGTATAAAACTCGAAGAGACGATAAATACGGTCATAGAGAGTGACTTGCCCATTATCTTCAACATAGAACCATCAAACATACATAAGCTCAAGCAGCTTACAGCCTACATCTGCGGCGCAAAGCCTTATGAGTTGAATCTCACGGCTTTGGCGCAAAAGATAGGTATAAATAGAAAAACGCTCTACCAATACATCCACTACCTGAGTTTAGGTAATATTTTCAGTCGCCTCGAGGCAAAAGGCAAAGGGGACAATATCTTTTCCAAACCCGCAAAACTCTACCTAAACAATCCAAACCTAAACTACTGCTATTGCCAGGAGAATGAGGTGGGAAGCATAAGAGAGGAGTTCTTTTTGAATATGCTTACCTTCAAACATAAAGTTCTCTACCCAAAAAAGGGAGACTTTTTGGTAGATGAAAAATACACTTTCGAGATAGGCGGAAAAGATAAAAGTTTCAAGCAGATAAAGGATATGCAAAACAGCTTTGTTGCAGCAGACGATATCGAGATAGGGTTTGGAGCCAAAATACCACTCTATCTTTTCGGGTTTTTGTATTAGATTGAGAGCGTTTGATATTTTGTATCAACCCGAAGTGGAGCACAATCATACCATATCTATTTTTCTGTACATATGGGTACACATCTGAAATAGCTTTGCCGTCATATACCATCCAATAGCCAATCTATACAGAGAGCTTCGTACAACTTTAAGCTCTCTTTACGGGATTGAAGTCCCTACTCCTTGCCTCCTTTCGCTTCATATCGAGATGGCGAAATCTAACCGATACTGCATATAAAACTCTACCGGCGACTAAAGTCGCCGCCCCCTGTGAGGGTTCTAATTTGTATCATCTTTTTGGGGCCGCGACTTCAGTCGCGGATTTGTCTTGAAGTTCATATGGGCCAACCATCGCTTTGGAGCGCAAAAGTCCACATACTTGGAGCGGAAACCTCTCTTCTATTTCGTAACTTTGACATCACGGGTGACATAGTTCTCAATAGGACCAAAAGACTTCCCAGGAGCTCTCTTTTGCGTCACTATTTGGACATTCGAATTTTGTCATCCTATTATTCCAATCGGTACGGGGCTTTCTGTTTTTATTCAACTCTTCGACACTGCTTGCGGATGATTCTTTCATATAGTCCATATCGAAAACATAAACCGAAACCCAAGCCGTAATATCTCCCATTTTTATCTGCAAAGCGGAAGTCTCCGGCGCGAAGGCTCCCAAGATGAGATTGGGTTTGTCGATTTTGTATCTTCCGGTCAGATGAAAAGGTTTCGACTCCACTCTGATGAGCTTCCATCCCCGATAATAAGGACCGGAAAATTCGTTTAAACACTCATCCTCTTCATCCGAGCATAGATAAAGATAGTGCTCTCCTTTCGGGAAGTTCATCGAGGAATATTTATATCTTGCATTGGAGTCATCCACGATATATAGTTTTATATTGTCTTTAAATTCAAAAGTCAAGTTCTCCGATACGCAATCTTCGTAATCACTTATTACTCTATACATACAACCATGAAGGGTAAAAATCAAAAATGTCAATAATATATATTTTGTCACTTTCAACTCCACCCCCTCTTGCACAACTATCTATCGATAAACTCTCTTATAACAAGTATGGACTTATGCAATCATTATTTGTATCCAAAATCATAAAATCATCGAGAATTTATATAATGAAGAGCGAATATATCACATCAGGGCTCGAACGATATCTTTGGGTTGCAATTAGTCTTTTGTGTCGAGTGAAAGCAAACCGTAATCTATCATAACCTCGGATAGCTATCCAGCCTATCTTCGCAGCAAATGGCCAAACGAGATAGGGCTGGATTTCAGTTGGGGATTGCTTTGATTCAATCTGCTTATCTAAAGCAATCCGGCAGACTTATGCGATATTGTGACGCTGGAGATGTGTCACAAAGATACCACCATGCTTCTTCGGCCTTTTGGCGAGAATCGGGAGTAGCCCAATCTCCCTTTGTCGCTTTTATGGCCTTTTTACCTCTATCTTGTCGGCCTCCTCTCTTCTGAGGGCGATGAGTGTGCCGTCTATCTCTATCTCTATCGTCTGCTTTGCGAGAGAGTGACCTTTGACACTCAGCCTCTCTCCCGCTGCCAGACCAAAAGAGAGTAGTCTGTTTCTAAGTTCGCTGTTGGCATCTATATTCACTATAACGGCCTCTTCGCCCTGTTTAAGTTCGGTAAGTTTCATCGGTAGCTCCTCATAGGAAAAGTTTGACGCTATTGTATGCGATAAAGCTTAACGACCATGCGACAGCCGTGGTCATGAGAAAGAGATAGCCCAGATATCTCCAGCCGCCCGCCTCTCTGACGAATACGGCCATGGAGGCGAAACAGGGGATATAGAGCATTACGAAGACGATGAAGGCTACGGCTGCGGGGAGTGAGATGTTCTTCTTGAGGCTCTCCTGCAAAGAGGAGTTCTCTTCATCTATATCTTCACCCAGAGAGTAGAGTACTCCCAGTGTCGATACCACCACCTCCTTGGCGGCAAGTCCGGTCTCCAGCGCTACTCCCATTTTCCAGTCCATTCCCAGAGGAGCGAAGAAGGGTTCGGAAAATCTGCCGACTATCCCCAGATAACTCTCTTGCATCTTTTTGCTCTGCAGCTGTGCCTGCAGGGACTGCTTCTCCTCCTGCGAAAAGCTTCTTTCTATCTTCTGTTGATATAGAGCCTCCAGTTGGGGATTTTTGGGGTAGTTGCTCGCGAACCATATCAGTATGGATGCCATCAGGATGAAAGTACCGGCTTTGTTCAGATAGTCTTTGGCCTGTCCATAAACCACATGATAGATGAGTTTGAGAGAGGGCATCCTATATTTGGGCATCTCCATGACGAAGGGGTCGTCTTCGCCTTTGAAGGCTGTCATTCTCAATATCTTGGCAGCCACAAGGCCGAGCAGGGCTCCGCCGATATAGATGAGGAAGAGAATGTTCCCTGCATCGTCCCGTGAAAAGAAGGCTCCGGCGAAGAGTACATATATGGGTATTCTGGCGCTACAGCTCATGAAGCCAAGGATGAAGAGGGTTATCATCCTGTCGCTTCTGCTTTTGAGAGTTCTTGCCGCCATATAGGCCGGTACCGTACAGCCGAAGCCTGTCACAAGAGGAATGAAACTCTTGCCGTGCAGACCGAATTTGTGGAAAAAACCATCGAGCAAAAAGGCGACCCTCGCCATGTAGCCGGTGGTTTCGAGAAAGGCTATACCGAGAAAGAGTATCACGATATTGGGCAAGAAGGAGACCACCGCTCCCACCCCTGAGAGTATTCCGTCGGCTACGAGCGAAGAGAGTGCGCTCTCTCCAAGTAGCTCTTTGGACAAGTCGGCCATCCAATCGAAGGTGGCGCCTATCCACTCCATGGGGAGCGCCCCGAGTGTAAATGTGAGCTGAAAGAGCGCCCACATGAAAAAGAGAAAGATGGGAATACCGAGATAGGGGTGAATGAGCAGGTTGTCGATCTTCTGTGTAAGATTGTGTGCCCTCATACTCTTCGTGCTCATGGCCTCCATCTTGGCGCCCTTGGCGAAGGCGAAGTGCTCATCGTTGAATATCTCTTCGATATCTTTTTTGCCGGTATGCAGATAGATATGTTCGAGTGCCTCTCTCAAAACGGGAAGAAGCTCTATCCAGATAGGCTCCTCGTGCATTTTGCGATAGATTGCCGTATCTTCTTTCAGAAGTCTGATAGCCAGATGTCTCAGGGGAATATCGCTTTTGTAGTGTCTCTCCGAGAAAAATCGGACGAGATGCTCTATCTCCTCTTCGATGAAATCGCTATATACGATTTTGGAGTCGGTCTCTTGTTTTTTGTAAACCTCTGCGATAAGTCTCTTGAGCTCGTCGAGACCTTCGGATGTTTTGGCGCTGGTCTTTATGACCGGCACTCCGAGTATCACGGAGAGCTGTTTTTCGTCTATCTCTATCCCCTCCTTGAGGGCTTCGTCATTCATATTGAGTACGACTATCATCTTCCTTCCAAGTTCGAGAAGCTCGGCACTCAGGAGCAGATTTCTCTGAAGATGGGTGGAATCGACCACATCTATTATCAGGTCGTAATCTTCATTGAGGAGAAAATCTCTGGTGACCCTCTCTTCGAGGGTAAAATCTCTCAGGGAGTAGGCCCCGGGCAGATCGACTATCGTGATATCGTATTCGCAACACCCCTCTTCGTCGCAATATCTCGTCTCCACCTCCATCTTTTCGACGGTAACTCCGGCGAAGTTGCCTACATGAAGATGGGCATCGGAGATGGAGTTGATGAGCGAACTCTTGCCGACATTGGGCTGTCCTACCATCGCTACCTTTATAGGAATGTGTTCCATGATTTTGATACTCCTTTTTGATAATTATAATCAATTTCGTAGAATTTTAGCGCTTTTATCTTTAATTTGCCTTGAATCTGCAGGCTGGGGTATAATTCGCTCATGAAAAAAATAGACGAACTCTATGACGGCGACAAGCCGAGAGAGAAGCTTATGAAAAAGGGTGTGAAAGCTCTCAAGAGTTATGAGCTTGTAGCCGCGATACTTGGCAGCGGAGTCAGAGGACGAGATGTACTGGGCATCTCGAGAGAGATTGTGAAGGTGCTGGAGAGTTGCGAGGGCGGTGTTGTGGAGCCGGAGGCTCTGATGCGTATTCACGGCCTAGGAGAGGCCAAGGCTGCACAGATTGCGGCGGCAGTGGAACTTGGCATGAGGAGGGTCGAAAAGGGGAGACAGAAGATAGATTCGGCCCAAAAGGTCTGGGAGGTGCTCAAAGAGTACGGACGCAAGAGACAGGAGTACTTTCTGGCCGTCACTCTCGACGGGGCGTCGGGTATGATAGCCAAGAGGGTCATCAGCATAGGCACGCTCAATCAGAGCCTCGTGCACCCCCGTGAGGTCTTCGCGGATGCCATTGCCGAGAGGGCGGCCGGTATCGTCGTAGCTCACAACCATCCGAGCGGACAGTGCTTCCCGAGCCGTGAAGACAGGAGAGTCACACAAAGACTTGTCGAAGCGGGGAGACTGCTGGGTATAGAGCTTCTCGACCATGTCATAATCACGCTCGAAGGCTACTACAGCTTTTCGGAAGAGGGAGAGATGTAAGTATTTTGTCGAGACAAAAACGGCAATATATTTGATACGAAAGAGGGGCATCAAGAGAAGTCCACAGGGTCCATATCTATCTCCATTCCCTTCGTCTTTACGAGATGGAGGGCGCGAAGCAGAGGTACCCTCTTTTCGGATCTCAGGAGTATGGAGTATCTGTATCTACCCGCTATCCTCTCCACGGGGGCTTTGCCGTATCCGACTATCTCCACATCGGCCACTCTTTCGAGTCTCTCCACCGTCTCTTTCACTCTGTCTGCGGCGATATTCTCCTTTTTGTCGGAGATCAATATGCGTGCCAGAGTTCTGAAGGGGGGATAGAGCTCGCGGGCGAACTCCTCTTCATCTTTGAGAAACTCTTCGTAATCTTCGATATATCGGGAAAAATACTCCTCCCTTGCACTCTGGATTATCACTTCCGCCTTCGAACGCCTGCCGCTTCTGCCCGCTATCTGATGCAGCAGCCCTACGGCTCTCTCCGCGGCTCTGTAGTCCGATATCCCCAGCAGATAGTCCAGACCGGTTATGATGCTGAGGGTGATATTGGGATAGTCGTGCCCCTTGCTGAGCATCTGGGTCCCTATCATCACATCACTCTCTCCCGAAGCTATACGATCGAGAGCTTTTTGCAGTTTCGCCGCCGTAGTGATATGGTCCTTGTCGAAAATCTCCACTCTTATGTCGGGAATATTTTCTCTTATAATCTCCGCGGCCTCCTGAGTACCGATTCTGTCGCTCACGAGAGGTTCATGGCCGCAATATTCGCACTTCTGTACTATTTTGTGGGTATAGCCGCAGTAGTGGCACTTCAGAGCCCTCGCAGCGCGGTGGATACTCATCCCTACACTACAGAAGGGGCACAGATGTGTCTTTCCGCAGTTGCTGCAATAGAGATATTTGAAATTGGCCCTTGTCGGTACGAATATCAGACTCTGGGAGCCTCTACGGTAGTTTCTCTCCACAGCTTCCAGAATTTCAGGGTTCAGAGTCTCTCCGCCTACGAAGCGGTATCGCTTTTCACTCTTTATGTACGGCTCTTTGAGTCTGACACAACTGTTTCTCAGATAGCTCGTAAGCAGGGGTGTGGCGCTTGCCATCCATAGCTGGGCATCTCTCTTGGCGGCTATATATGCGGCAATATCTCTCGCGTTGTATCTGGGTCTGCTCATAGCTTTGTAACTGTCGTCGTGCTCTTCGTCCACAATTATCAGCTCTATATTTCTCAGAGGTACGAAGAGGGCCGAGCGGGCCCCCGCCACTATCCTGACTCTCCCCTCCCGTATGGCTTCGAGGGTCTCTTCCCTTCTCTTCTTCGTCAGTTTCGAGTGCCATATCGCCACTTTGTCACCGAAGTAGTGTTTCAGTCTTTTGTTCATCTGCGGAGTGAGAGAGATTTCGGGCATAAGCAGTATCGCACTCCCCCCTCCGGAGAGGACCTCCGCCATCCTGTGTATATAGAGCTCCGTCTTGCCCGAGCCGGTCACTCCAAAGAGCAGTGCCTTTCTCTTCTCTTTCAGTTGCTCATACGCCCTCTCCTGCGCAGCGCTCAACTTGGGCAGAGGGTGCAGGGCTGCAAACTTCTCTTCGTCGTCCCGGACTCTTTGGGCCGAATCGAAAGGCAAAAAGAGAGCTATCGCCTCTGCGAAAGAGGAGAAGTAGTAGTCGCTTATGAATTTTGCGGTGTTCATGGATATCTCGTCGTAGAAGAGAGTGGATACCTCATCTATCGGGAGCGCTTCGAAATCTTCGGGCTTTTCACAACTCTCCAGCACTACGGCTTTGTGTATCTTTCCTCTGAGAGTCACGCTCAGCAGAGTCCCTCTCTTTATACCCGCTCTCCCCTCGTAGGTCAGCTCGGGAGAGGCCATGCGGATAAGAGCGACTCTGTAATATGCCTTGTCTCCCATCTATAGTCTCATGCCCTCCGGTGCCGCCGAGGCTATCTCGGCTATTATCTCTTCGATATCCCTACCCTCCATATTCACCACGACATCGGCTACCTCTTTATATGCCTTTTCCCTCTCCATATAGAGTTTTCTCGCCTTTTCAGGCTCCAGAAAGAGCGGTCTTTTGGCAAATTTCTTTCTGGCGTTTTTGGCGTTTTTGAGTCTATTGTATATCCAGTCGAAAGATGCCTCCAGCAGTACCACCGTACCGAGTGCGGAGAGATTCTCGACTTTGTAGAAACCGCCTCCGCAGCTTATGAGCGTATTTTGCACACAGCACTCTATCCAGTCGGCGGTCTCCTGCTCCAACTCCCTGAAACGGGCCTCTCCCTCCTTTTTGAATATCTTTTTTATCTCCCTGTTCTCTTTCGATTCTATCAGGTCGTCCGTATCTATGGCATATACTCCGTATCTGGAGCTGAAGGCTCTTGCGGTCGTCCCCTTCCCGACTCCCATGAAACCTATCAATATTATATTGTCCCTCTTTTGCATACTCTCTCCTCTTGCCGATTCGGCGATACTCTTCGTTTCGCGGGCTAATTATAGAATATTTTGTACAATGTGGGTTATAATCGCACATAAATGCGTCGCAAAAGGAGTACAATCGATGGATGGAGGATTGATAATTCCCTATAGAGGTATCGAACCGAAGATAGGAGAGGGCAGCTGGGTGGCTCCAGGAGCTTCCGTGATAGGAGATGTGGAGCTGGGGCGGGAGTGCTCCGTATGGTTCTCGAGCGTCATCAGAGGAGATGTACACCGTATCCGCATAGGGGATCGTTGCAATATACAGGATTTGAGTATGATACATGTCACCCACTACAAAAAGGAAGATATGAGCGACGGATATCCCACCATCATAGGGGACGATGTGACGATAGGCCACAGAGTGATGCTTCACGGCTGCAGGATAGAAGATGCCTGTCTCATAGGTATGAGTGCGACGATTCTCGACGGGGCCGTGATTGGGAGAGAGTCGATAGTGGGTGCCGGGGCTCTGGTGACGATGAACAAGGTCTTTCCCCCGCGCTCTTTGATACTCGGTTCTCCCGCCAGGGTCGTAAGGGAGTTGAGCGACGAAGAGGTGGAGGAGCTCTACGCCTCCGCCCGAAGATATGTGAAATTCAAGGATAGTTATGTTCAGGTATCTGAGTAGAACGCTTCGGGATATTCTGAGTCCTCCGGTACTCTCTTTCGTTCTGAAAGTCGGTATGGCCTCCTTTCTCTTCTGGATATTCGTATTGGCGATGTTCTGGAGCCAATTCGAGAAGCTCGTAGCCTCGTATATATCGATGATTCCATATATAGGCTCTTCGGGCTGGGTTCAGGAGGGAGGGGCTTTCATGCTCGCGATAGTGGCCGGCTACACTCTCGTCGTGCTTACGGTCAGTATCGCCACCTCGCTTTTGAGTGAAAAGCTGCTGATATCTCTCGCACGCAGAGAGTATCCCTCCGTTGCGATAGCGGGCAGTGCATCGATACATCGCTCTATCTACCATACCGTCAAGGCTTCACTTCTCTTCGTGATACTTTTTCTGCTGACTTTCCCCCTGCTCTTCGTTCCCGTGCTCGGGCAGATAGTGATGCTCTGGCTATGGTCGGTTCTGCTGAAAGAGCCTACACTCTACGATGTGGGCTCGCTATTCGTAAAAGATGAAAAAGTCCTGCTCGAGAGAGCCTCCAAGGCGCGAATCGCCGCCCTCGTGGCGGCACTCTTCAACTATCTGCCCATTGTGAACATCTTCGCCCCTCTTTTCGCCCAGATACTCTTCATGCACTATCTTCTCTCCGATGCGGATAGACTCAGAAGCTGAAATCCGGTGTAGAGAACGAAAGGGTGGCGAAGTTGGGGTCGCTGTAACCGGACTGTAGGCTCAGTGTCCGCAGAGCGAGTATATCTCCCTTCGGGTCTATCCCCTGGGGGCAGACTGCCGTACATTCTCCGCAGAGCGTACAGTCCCATACTCCCGAGTTCTGTACGGATGCTACAATCTCCTCTTTTGCGCCCTCTCTGGAGTCGGCCGCATATCTGTAGGCTCTGCTCAGGGCGAAAGGTCCGAGAAAAGAGCCGTCTATAGCGAGTACGGGACAGGCGGAGTAGCAGCTTTCGCAGAGTATGCAGTCGCTCTGTATCTCTGTCTTTCTCTCCTCCTTCGTATCCGGCACGCTCCGCTCATATCGATGGAGATAGGCTCCGGCTTTCGTGAGTTTTTCGAAAGAGTCCTCTCTGCGTACGAGCATATCCCTCTGCACCTCATGATATTCGAGGGGCTCTATCCTGTCGTTCTCCATAGGAGTATGGGAACATGCCAGCCGCTCTTTGCCGTTGACTCTGACGGCACAGGCACCGCATATGCCGCTCCTGCATTCGGCTTCGAAGGTGAATGTGGGGTCTTCGAACTCTTTTATCCTGTAGAAGGCTTCGAGCAGGGTTGCCACTCTGCCCACTTCGAACTCCTCGTACCTTTCGACTCTTTTCCCGTCGAAACGCATTATCTCCAGTTTCATGAGACTACAACCTCCCCTTCACAGAGTCTGCACAGTGTATCTCTACACCACTCCTGTCGCTCATAGGGAAAATCGCTCCTGTAGTGCGCCCCTCTGCTCTCCTCTCTCGCAAGAGCGGAAACGAGCATCGCCTCCGCCGCCATGAGCGATGAACGAAGCTGCATAAAGTCGATGAGATAGGTGTTGAATCGGGCGGATTTGTCGGATGATACGGCCTGCGAGAGTCTCTCTCTCATGGCCGAAATCTTCTCCATCGCCTTTTCGAGTCCTTTCGCATCTCTGTGGATACCCGCATCTTCGAAGAGTATCCTGCCCGCTTCTCTCCTCATGGCATAGATATCGCACTCCTCTCCTTCACTTCCCAATATCCTCTCCAATTCGGCTTTGGCTTTGTGCAGAGTCTCTCCCGTATCTCTACAGACTCTTTTGTCGCTCTCCAGAGCGTTTACAGCCGCCATACGGGCGAACACCACTATCTCGAGCAGCGAATTGCCGCCGAGTCTGTTGGCACCGTGCAGATGGGCGTTGGCACACTCGCCCGCCGCATAGCAGTTGTATAGACCCGACACACGCAGTTGCCTGTCGCACTCTATTCCGCCCATGCTGTAGTGTGCGGCGGGAGAGACCGGTACGAGCTCCTCCACAGGGTCGATACCGGCGTGCAGACGACATAGATGTAGCTCCTGCGGCATCAGATGCTCCAGCTTTTCTCTGCCCAGATGTCTGATATCGAGGAAGACTCTGCCTCCTCTCTCTATTTTGGAGAAGATGGCTCTGCTCACCTCGTCTCTGGGTGCGAGTTCGTTCGTGAATCTCTCTCCCCTCTCATCTATCAGATAGCCTCCTTCTCCCCTTGCACTTTCACTGATGAGAATAGCCGAGCCCTCCAGAGCGGTGGGGTGAAACTGTATCATCTCCATATTGCTCAGATATCCTCCGGCCTCTAGGATGGCGGAGTGCATATCCGCACTGCTGCCGTAGGCGTTGGTGGTATAGCCGTGATATATGGAGGAGAAACCTCCCGAAGCCACTATCGTGGCCGAAGCTCTTATCTCTTTCAACTCTCCCGATTCGATATCGAGAAAAAGAGCCCCGGCGCATACACCCTCTTCGTCGTGTATGAGGGAGAGTGCGAAGAGTCTCGTACGAATCTCCACTCCCATCGAAGAGGCTTTGTCGTATAGCGTATGGACGATTTTCAATCCTGTATAGTCCTGTGCATAACATGCTCTCGGGGCGCTCGCACCTCCCAGTCTTCTCTGGGCTATCGACTCCAGGGGAGTTTTCGCACCGTCGATACGGGAGAACGGCACTCCCAGCCTTTCGAGCCACTCTATATTGGAGGGAGCCTCTTTGCAGAGTACTCTCACACTCTCTTCGTCGGCCAGTCCGCCGGAGGCTTTGAGTGTATCTTCGATATGCGACTCCACGGAGTCTCCGCTTTCGTGCAAAACAGCGTTGATACCGCCCTGTGCCATGACCGTCTGGGACCTGGTGGGAAGAGTTTTGCATACCATCAAAACCTTCGCTCCCCTCTGCATAGCCTCTATGGCGGCGCTGAGTCCGGCACCGCCGGCACCTATTATCAGAAGATCGTAATTCATGGCTGCCTGCTCCGTCGCTTCTGTGCAGAGAGGAACTCTTCCATATTTTCAGCTATACCCTCTATCAATCTTTTTCTGGCTTCGACAGATGTCCAGGCTATATGGGGAGTTATCAGTACTCTGGAGGAGAGTGAGGGTTCAAGCAGAGGGGACTCTTCCGGCAGAGGCTCTATGGAACAGACATCCAAAGCGGCATAGATTCTACCTCTGGCGAGCTCTTTGGCAAGAGCGTTTTCATCCACGATACCTCCTCTTCCGAGATTGAGTATGAGCGCATCCTCTTTCATGAGCTTCAACTCTCTTTCGCCGATGAGATTCTTCGTCTTTTCGTCGAGAGGGGCGTGAATGGAGATTATGTCGCTCTCTCTCATCAGCTCTTCGAGAGAGAGCCTTTCGTATCTGTCGCAGTGGGATTTCCCCCTCGTGGAGTAGTAGCTCACTTTCGCGCCGAAAGCTTCCGCTATATCCGCTACTTTCCGTCCAATGCTTCCGAGCCCCACGACTCCCCAGCTCTTTCCTTCGATTTCGTGAAACGGACGCCCTATATGGGTGAATATAGCGCTGCGGCTCCATTCGCCCTCTTTTACATAGCTGTCGTAGTACGGCAGCTTCTCCAACAGATAGAAGAGCATGGCGAAGGTGTGCTGGGCCACACTCATGGTGGAGTAACCCGCCACATTCTTCACCTCTATACCGTACTCCTTCGCAGCCTGCAGATCCACATTGTTCATACCTGTGGCCGCTATGCAGACAAGTTTCAGTTTTTCCGCACTGCGCAGAAGCTCTCTGTCGAGTACGACCTTGTTGCTTATTACGATATCCGCGTCCGCGATTCTCTCCCGCGTCTTAGAAGGGGAGGTGCGTTCGTATATATCGAGTCTTCCGAATCTCTCTATGGGAGTGAGGTCGATATCCTCTCCGAGTGTGACGGCGTCGAGTAGAACGATTTTCATCTTCAGTCTCCGATCAATGTTATTAGAATCTCTCTGCTGCTACCGTGCTCCCTGTGTTCGAGCAGATATATACCCTGCCACTCTCCGAGAGCGGGGAGATACTCTCTTACGGGTATGGTCAGCGAAGAGCCGATAAGTATATTTTTCATATGTGCGGGCATATCGTCGCACCCCTCCAGCGTATGTTCGAAACCCTCCCAGCAGTCCGGGACGAGTGTTTCGAGAAATCTTCGGCAATCCCTGCGTACGGCAGGATCGTAGTTTTCGTTGATGGCCAGAGAGGCCGAAGTGTGTCTGAGAAAGATATGGGCTATACCGTTTCGGATACCCTCTATCTTCCTCTCTATCTCGTCGCTTATGAGGTATATGCCCCTCTTCCTCGGCGGAAGTATCAAAGTGTTGGTAAGTGTCAATTTCCATCTCCTTCGGAGCAGGATGAGCTTTGCAGAGGAGATATGCTGCACCCCTCCTCCTGCGGGTTGGCGTAGATATCCACACTCTGTGTCGCTTCCTCATCCGCCGCTTCCGCGCCGCTTTCGAATCTCTCCATTATGGCTCTCTCCCCTCTTAGGATCTCTATCTTCTCCCCTTTCACGACAAGGGCTATCGGTATCTCCCCTATGCCCAGAGTGCTCGTCATGGAGCGTGCGTTGGGGTCGGATATCCCGATGGCTCTATATCGTATATGCTCTTTCGAGAAGTACTCTTTGACTCTCCTGCAATGCGGACACTTCGGAGAGTGTATCAGATAGATTCCGTCACCCTTTACAAGTGCGTCGTTTTTCGGTATCGACAGCGTACTCATGGCGGCGAAGAGGGCTATTATGGCGGGCAGGGCCATCATGAAGTATCTTCGTTCACTCAGAAGGGCCGTAAGCAGCAGCATGGCATAGACTCCGAGACAGAAGAGGCAGATTTCGGGATTGGCGAAAAACTGATAGGCTATCATGACACTTTCAAAGGCGATTGCCGTATAGAGTACAATATAAAAGAGGAGTTCGAATATGGCGCTCCTGAGTGAGAGTATACCCGTTATGAGTATGGACATCGCGGCCACGAAGCCAAGATAGTCGAGATAGATTGCGTCGAAATTGAGCAAAGATGCCGCCAGTTTGCAGCCTGTGGCCGAGCAGAGAGAGGAGTGTTGGAGTTTCATCCAACTCTCTGCGGCTATATATATCATCAACAGCGACGGCATCAGGATTCTGGCGAAAAATTTCATGACCTAATCCTCCTTGCTTGAAATCTTTAAAATCGGGGCAATTATACCAGAGTGAATATAGCCGAAGTAAAACCTCTCTCTTCTCGTTTCACGCTCCATCGGCGACGAAAGGGGGTAGGTTAATCTACACTTAATCCAAATCTCTCTAAACTTAAATCATTCAAATCGATCGGAAGAAGGAGAAGATATATGAAAAAAGTGTTGGGACTTTCCATAATTGCAGCACTCTCGGCAGTGATGGTGCTCGATGCCGGTACGCTCGAAGATGTCAAAAAGGCGGGTATCCTCAAGTGTGGAGTGAATACGGGTCTTCCAGGTTTCAGCGAAGCCGACTCCAGAGGTCGGTGGAGAGGGCTCGATGTCGATTACTGTCGTGCGCTCGCAGCTGTGGTTCTCGGAGATGCCAAAAAGGTCAAGTTCGTTCCCCTCAACGCCAAAGAGCGCTTTACGGCTCTTCAGAGCGGCGAGATAGATGTATTGTCGAGAAACACTACCAATACCGAAACGAGAGATAGTGCGCTCGGTATCAACTTTGCGGGTGTGATGTATTACGACGGGCAGGGTTTCATGGTGCCCAAGGCTCTTGGAGTCAAGAGCGCTAGGGAGCTCGACGGAGCTACCATATGTATTCAGGCCGGTACCACGACCGAGCTCAATCTCGCAGACTACTTCAGAACGCACAATATGAAGTTCAAAGCCATCACCTTCGATACCAACGACCAAGTGAACAAGGCTTTCGAAGCTGGTAGATGCGATGTCGTGACTACGGACGCATCCGGCCTCTATGCCGAGAGGACCAAAATGAAAAATCCCGAAAAATATCTGATTCTGCCCGATATCATCTCCAAAGAGCCCCTCGCACCGGCCGTCAGACATGGAGACGACAGATGGTTCGATATAGTCAAATGGACCAGAAACGCTCTCATCACTGCCGAAGAGAAGGGTATCGGTATGAAAAATGTGGATGAAGCCAAAAGCAAAAGCAACGACCCCGAAACAAAAAGACTGCTCGGTGTGGAGGGCGATATGTGCAAAAACATAGGTCTGGACAAGGAGTGTTTCTATCGTGCCATCAAGCAGGTGGGCAACTATTCGGAGATTTTCGAGAGAAACATAGGCTCCAAAACACCTCTCAAGATAGAGCGCGGTCTCAATGCTCTGTGGAACAAGGGCGGAATACTCTACTCCCCTCCATTCAGATAGTTTTTGCATATCGCCATGTCGCGAAGAGGAGTCGGACTCCTCTTCCGGTTTTGGTCGAAATAGTTTAGAAGAAAAGGGAAGGAGCTCTATATGCTGGCATTTTTGAGGGATGAGAAGATAAGAGGAGTGATATATCAGATTGTGGCGATAGTCCTCTTTATGGCTTTTCTCTTCTATATCGCGCAGAATACCTCTTGCAATATAGAGCGCAGAGGCATCAAGACAGGTTTCGCTTTTCTCGATGCCACAGCCGGTTTCGATATCACGGAATCCCCCATATCCTTCTCCCCCGCAAGTACACATCTGAAGGTTTTCGAAGTAGGAGTGCTCAATACGCTGATAGTCTCTTTCTGGGGTATAGTCTTCTCGTCGCTGCTGGGGCTTCTCATAGGTGTCGGGAGACTCTCCTCCAACTGGCTCATAAGCAGGCTTTCGGCACTCTATATAGAGATATTCAGAAACATTCCCGTACTCCTGCAGATACTCTTCTGGTACAATGTGGTACTGGCCACTCTGCCTTCGGTGAGGCAGAGTATCGATATTTTCGGAGTTTTCCATATCAACAATCGCGGTCTCTTCATGCCCTCTCCCATATTCGGGAGCGGAGCCTGGATTGTGCTCGCCTTTTTCGCGGCAGCCGTAGCCATATCCTTTTTCGTGAAGAGATGGGCCCACAGGAGACAGGATGAGACGGGAGAGCAGTTTCCCGTAGTTTTGTTCAGCCTATTCGTTTTGATACTCTTTCCGATAGTGGGATATTTCGTAGCGGGCCAGCCTGTGGAGTTCGATTATCCCTCACTCCAGGGTTTCAACTTCAAAGGCGGGAGAAGTTGGACTCCCGAATTTATGGCTCTACTCTTCGCGCTGAGTATATATACGGCCACCTTCATCGCCGAAGCGATACGAAGCGGTATCGAGGCGGTACCCAAAGGCCAGAAGGAGGCGGCCAAATCTCTGGGGCTAAGCCCTTTGCAGGAGCTTCGTTTCGTCGTTCTCCCCCAAGCGGTGAGAATCGCCATACCGTCAATCATAAATCAGTATCTCAACCTGATCAAGAACTCCTCTCTCGCGGCCGCCATAGGATATCCGGAGCTCGTCACCATATTCGCGGGAACCAGTCTGAACCAGACCGGACAGGCTCTCGAGATACTTCTGATAACGATGCTCACCTATCTGCTCATAAGTCTTGTGGTCTCTGCGATACTGAACTGGTTCAACGCCAAAATGAAAATCAAGGAGCGCTGAGATGGTATATCCTCCCAAAGAGACGAAAGAGCCTCCCATACTCGAAAGGGGTGCGATAGCCTGGATACGCAAAAATCTGCTCTCCAGCCCTTTCAATATCTTCTTCACGATTGTGGGAATCGCCGTTTTGTATATGATACTCCCCCCATTCATACACTGGGCCTTTCTCGATGCCAACTGGAGCGGAGCGAGCAAAAGCGACTGTACGGGCGAGGGGGCATGCTGGATATTCGTAAGAGAGAAGCTCAATATGTTCATTTTCGGTTTCTATCCGCAGGAGCAGCTATATCGACCGAAAATCGTCATGGGAGCTCTCGCGGCGCTTCTGATACTGCTTGGCACTCTGAAAAAGTTCAACGGGCTCAAGATAGCGCTTATCGCTCTCTTTCCGATATTCGCCTATACGCTCCTTCATGGCGGATATTTCGATATGCCTGTGGTGGAGAGCAGCAAATGGGGAGGCCTCCTGCTCACTCTGGTCATAGCGTCGGTGGGTATCACCCTCTCCTTTCCTCTCGGTATCGTTCTGGCACTCGGGCGACAGTCCAGACTTCCCATTATAAAGTCGCTGAGTCTCTTCTATATTGAATTCGTCAGAGCTGTTCCCCTGATTACGGTACTCTTCATGGCCTCCGTGGTACTGCCTCTCTTCTTCCCCGAAGGTGTCGATTTCGACAAACTCGCCAGAGCGCTTATCGGAATCACACTCTTCGAGGCGGCCTATGTGGCCGAAAACATTCGTAGCGGTTTTCAGGCCATACCCAAAGGGCAGTACGAGGCCGCCGATGCCATGGGGCTGGGATACTGGCACAAGATGGCTCTGGTCATACTCCCCCAGGCTATACGCATCACCATACCAAATCTCGTAGGTACCTTCATCAGCCTCTTCAAGGATACCTCTCTGGTGATGATAATAGGTCTCTTCGACCTTCTGGCCATGGTTACGGTTACGGCGAACGACAGGGACTGGCTCGGTATGGATACGGAAGGGTATGTTTTCGCCGCCTTCCTGTTCTGGATATTCACATTCAGCATGTCCAGATACTCCAAGTATCTGGAGAAGAGACTCGATAGGAGCAAAGGAGAGTAGATGAGCGAAGATAGGAAGATATCCGAAAAGATGATGATAGAGATAGAGGGGGTAAACAAATGGTATGGAGATTTCCATGTCCTCAAAGAGATAGATTTGAAGGTGAAGCAAGGTGAGATAGTCGTCATCGCCGGCCCTTCTGGCTCGGGTAAATCTACACTGATACGCTGTATAAACCGTCTCGAAGAGTATCAGGAGGGGACTATAAGAGTGAAGGGAACGGAGGTCAACAGCGATTTGAAAAACCTCAGAAAGATTCGTTCCAATGTAGCTATGGTCTTTCAGCACTTCAATCTCTTCCCCCATATGACGATACTGGAAAATCTGACTCTCGCACCGGTATGGGTCTATAAAAAACCGAAAAAGGAGGCTGTTGAGACGGCTATGCACTATCTGGAGAGGGTCAATATAGCCGACCAGGCCCATAAATACCCCAATCAGCTCTCCGGTGGTCAACAGCAGAGAGTGGCCATAGCCAGAGCGCTCTGCAAAAGCCCCGATATCATGCTCTTCGACGAACCCACCTCCGCACTCGACCCCGAGATGATAGGAGAGGTTCTGGATGTGATGGTCTCTCTGGCGAAAGAGGGCAAGACGATGGTAACGGTCACGCACGAGATGGGCTTCGCCCGCAAGGTCGCCGACAGAGTCATCTTCATGGACGGGGGACAGATAGTGGAAGAAAACGACCCCGAAAACTTCTTCAACAAAGCTCAGAGCGAGAGATTGAAACTCTTTCTCGCTCAGATTCTCAAGCACTGACACTCCCGATATTGCCACACTCTGTAAACTGTGTGCCTCTGCGCTCGAGGCGCACATCCGCCCATCGAGAGCTCTATAGGACAAAGCTTCGATTTTATCCTCACGCTATGAAGTGAGAGGAGTCGAGAAGTAGGGACTTCAATCCCGCTAGGAGAGCTTGAAATGTAAAGATGTACGAATCTCTCTGTAGGCATTGCATATAGGTGACCCGGGCCTGATTCTACTTTTGGGAGTGATGGAAAATGGGTGGGTTACTGGGAGTTTGGAGAGTTTAGGAGTAGGTGGATGGTACTGGAGGAGATGGGTAGGTTGGAAAGATGCTATAATTTTAGAGGGGGGGGAATATATGGAGGCAAATATTATAGACGAATTTGAAGGTGAACAAAGTGTAACGGTGGGTGATGAATCAGAAGATATTCATGAGATTTACCCTGTAACTGTGAAAGTAACCAGAGATGTGTACTCCATCTATGAGTTGAAGAGAAAATACGAAGAGAAAAAGACAGTTATTCTTGATCCTGAATTTCAAAGACATCAAGTGTGGAAAACAAAACAAAAATCAGAATTGATTGAATCCATACTGATGGGTATTCCTCTTCCGCTTATTTACTTGGCCGAGGATAAGATAGGCAATCTTCAAGTTATTGATGGCAGACAAAGACTAACTGCATTATTTGAATACTTAAATAACGATTTTAAACTGCAGTCACTCTCCATTATGGAACATTTAAAAGGTAAGCAGTTTAAAGATTTAGAGCCTGCAGAACAATCCAAGCTTGAAGATTATCAGTTGATCGTATATGTTATTAAACCTCAGACACCTGATAGGATTAAATTTGATATATTTGATAGAGTTAATCGCGGGGGGACCCAGTTAAATAAACAAGAGATGAGAAATGCGTTATATCAAGGAAAATCTACGAAGCTTTTGAAAAAGCTAAGTAAAATGGATGAGTTTCTTAATGCAACAGGCAGGGCTATTAATGGTAATAGAATGAAAGATCGATATCTAATCCTTAGATTTATAGCATTTTATATGTGGAAACACAACATGTTGTTTTACAGTAAAAAGAAAGTAGAATACAAAAGTGATATTGATGATTTTCTTGGTAAAACAATGGAAGCTATCAATAATTTGAATGACAAAGAAATAAAAAATATTGAAAATATTTTCCGAAAAAGTATGTCTAATGCTTTTGATATTCTCGGAGAAGATGGATTTAGAATACCAAGCACTGATAGGAAACGACCAATAAATATGGCGTTATTTGAGACTTTTGGATATTTGATGAGTCATGATGATGTTCTATTAGATAAAAAGTTTACAAAGGAAGTATTATTTGATATGTTTGAAGATGAAAAGTTTGTTGAATCTTTGACAGAAAGGGTTGATAGCTCTCGAAGTGTTAATACTAGGTTTGAAAAAATGGATGAAATTTTGGAGAAATTGGAATTATGCTTAGTGAAGTGACAGTCAAAAATTTTAAATGTTTTACGGAAGAGACAATTGAGTTTAGGAGACTGACAATTTTGACAGGAGAAAACTCAAGCGGTAAGTCAAGTTTGGTTCAAGCGCTACTTTACTTGGGACACAATCCCACCATTGGCACTCCTTTTGTAGATGAAATTAATCGATTTCTGTTTACTCTTGGGACAATCAAGGATGTAAGTAATAAATTTCAAAATGCTAAAGAGTTTTCCGTTTCTGCAAAACTGGAAAATGGTGAAAATATGGATGTGACTTATTCTGGAGACTCTGGGAAAAGTATTCATATTGATATGATTGAGTTTCCAAATGAATTGACATATGTCCACAATATGTTTTATCTTAATGCAGATAGGGTACAACCACAAAAAGAAAACCCATTTATACAAGATATAAAAGATAAAGTATTTGGCATTATGGGACAATATGTTCCGAGCTATTATGAATTGCATAAAAGTGAAGTGATTGAGGAGGATTTGATTCGAGACAATTCAAGCTATACTCTTGAAACTCAAGTTAATTACTGGCTTAAAAGAATTACAGGCATTGATGGGATTGATTTCAATACAGAAAAAATATCTTCAACCAGCGTAAAGTCTTTTTTTAACCATAAAGGCTTTGAATTCTCTCCAGAAAACATAGGTACAGGTATTAGCTATCTTGTTTCTATTCTTGTTGTTTGCCTTTCTGCAAAAAAAGGAAATATTATTATTATAGAAAACCCAGAGATTCACTTGCACCCAAAAGCACAGGCTGGAATAGGAGAATTTCTATCATTCATAGCATCAAAAGATATTCAGCTAATTGTTGAGACACACAATGACCATATTATCAACAAGATATGTTATGAGGGATATAAACAGCATATTAAAAATGAAGATATTGTCATTCACTATAAAAAAGATCAGTTTACACCTTTTGAAAAGATTGAAATTCGTGAAGGTCAGTTTTGGAATGAACAAAATGAAAACAGGTTTCCTGTAGGATTTTTTGACGCAACATTAAAAGAATTGTTTGAAATTAATGGATAGCATATGTTAGCATTAAATAAGAGCTTGTTAAATAAGTTTATAGAAATTTTTATTAAAAAAGATCCTTTTGTTTTAGATGAAACAACTTCTAAACTAATAAAGTATCTACAATTACCTGTAGCAGTATCTACGCATCAAAATCATCTTTTTGCACAACCCCAGATCGCCAGCCAACAGGGGAATCTTTTTAAAATACATAAAAAAAAGACTGATGATGAACTTGTTGCATCTACGGCTTTAAAGCTAATGTTGGTGGATACTTTTGCTTCCACAAGTTTTATAACTGTAAATATTACTGATCACTTGGAGATGCTTGATATCCGATATAGTGCAACATATAGATCAGGACGATCTCGAGAAAAAGCAAAGCAACACATAAAAGCATTGTTAGAAGATGCACACTACATTACAATAATAGATCAATTTATAACCTCTTCTGCTTGGAATACAAATAAAAAGATTTTGTTTGATATATGTCCAGATAAAAGTGTGGATATAAAACTATATTCCGAACCTCAAATTACACAAGATCAAAAAAACGAATTAACCACTCATTGTTTTGACTGGAATATTAGTGGAGGTAGGTTTGATAGAAGCAGGATTCACGATAGATATATTGATACAGATAAGTTTGAAATTTTATTGAGCAGTGGGTTGCTATATTTGCAGGAAGATAGTAAAGATTTTACCTATACCGTGAAATTAAAGTGATGATCTTGTTATTTTTTAATAGATTGTAAGCAGTTGTTTGTTGGTTATTTTGGAACTATAATGCCCCCAAAATTCAGGACAACAATTTCACCGATTGTCTTTCACTCAGGTACAATACGCAAGAGTAAGTGAAGAAGGGGAATCAAGATGAGCAAAAAGAAAAAGAGCTATAGCGCCTAGCTCGAGAGCAAAGTGGTGTTGGAGCTTCTCGAGGATGAAGAGCCGGCTTCGACAATTACTTCTCGTTGCGGTGTTATAGTACCTATCAGGCAAGAGAACTCTTGCTGACTCCAAGCTCGATAGACTCCACATAAGGAGACAATGCCAATTGCCGAGCTTGAATCGTTCCAGCTTCTACTATTAGCCAATACGATGAAGGACAAGTCATCGTAGAAAAAGCCAAGCAGGTTTGCAGTGGTGAAATCACCTATATCCCTGTCAAAGGAGCCTTCATGTATCTTGCCGCCATTATCGATTGACACTCCAAAGCCCTGCTGGCATGGAAGCTCTCCAATACGATGGATCTCTCTTTGGCAAGCGATGTCCTGCAAGAGGCTATCTCCAGATATGGCACACCCGAAATATTCAATTCGGACCAGGGTAGCCAGTACACGGCCAAAGAGCATACCGAAACAGTTCAAAAGCATAATCACTATTTCCATGAACGGCAAGGGATGAAGATTCTTTAGAACTCTCAAGTATGAAGAGATCTATATCAAGGAGTACAATGGAGTAGTAATGAACATACTTGCACTCTTTGCGCTTGTCGGGATCTCCTATGCCGTGTATCAAACGCTTACACACGATAGCAAAGTGAAACATGAGCATTGAGAAGGAGGCGCTCTCGGTAGGAGTGGATACGAGAGCATGAGCCGGCAGAAGCTCGCCACCTCTTCCCTTCTCAACTATTTGGGGCGCTGCTTAGGGTGAGAGTCTGGTGTCGCCCTTGAGCATATCCACGATGGTCGTGGCGTAGGAGCCTTTGGGTAGATAGAAGGAGAGCTCGTAATGTGCCCTCTCTTCGATATATCTCCTCTCTATATCCTGCGGAAATATCCAGGCATAACGCCTCGAACCGCGGGCTATCTTTATCTCCTGTGAAAATCTCTCCTCCAGGGGTGCCGCACGCAGGGAGGCTCTCTTCATCTTCTTGCCGAATATGGGCCCTGTGGGAGAGATATCCGCAAGCAGAAATCTCCGTCTCTCTTCGTCGATATCCTCTACATGGAAGATTCGACCATACGGATAGTGCATCATGATATCTCCCTCGAGAAGTTTGAAGAACTGCTTCTGCCCGGAGACTCCCGTAAGCGTTCCTGTGGGGAGTTGGAGAATCTTTTCGCACTCTCTTTCGGAAAAATCCTCCAGAAGTCTGCCTATCTCGATACGGAGGCTCAGCCAGGAGTTGAAGAGGTAGCTCTGATAGGCGCTTACGAGAAATTCACTCATCTTTGCGTTTCTTGGTCTCTTTCTCCCCTCCGCTATATCCTTCCCCTCCAGCCAGTTGTCCGAACTTCTGCCAAATCTCTGCATGCCGAAGTAGTTTGGAGAGCCATTCCTCTCTATCCAGTCGAGTACCGAATCTATCTTCTCTCTCTGGATGCCAAGAACCTTTTTGAACCTGAGCCTGAATCGATTCCCCTTCAGATGCCCGACTCTTATCTTGCTGTGGTGTCTGTAACTTTCGAGTATTTTGATTCTCTTGTCATCGAAAGTGGCGAGAGCCTTTTCGTATTTTGCCGGCAGAGATATATACTGGGTAGTCAGGGCATATTTGTCTTTCAGTCCGGCATAGCCTATCTCTCTCTTCGCTATCCCCAGAGAGGAGCTTAGAATATCGAGCATCTCCCATGTACTCAACTCCTTTTTGCGAATATGCAGAACCAGATGTTCACCTTCGCCGCTGAAGTCGTAGAGTGGAACTTCATGTACACTGAAATCTCTCGCAGAGGCTTTGAAGTGAAAGTCGTTGCTGTGTGAAAGCGGCATGAGCCAGCGGATACTCTTTTGCATATCAGGAGGCTCTCTTTTTTAGCAATACGCCGCATTCCATATGGGCAGTGTGGGGGAACTGGTCGAAGATGGCGGCTTCGACCACCTCATGGCCGCGAGAGAGAATAGCCAGGTCGCGCGCGAGAGTTTCGGGATTGCAGGAGATATATAGAATGTTCTGCATGGAGGAGGCGAGATCGAGGGTGGCTTCGTCCAGACCGGCACGGGGAGGGTCGACGAGTATGGTTTTGAAATCGTACTCTTCTAGGGCGATATCCTTCATCCTTCTGAACTCTCTGCGTTTTTCGATAGCCTCTGTCATCTCGAGCGAACTCATTCTGATGAACTCTATATTCTTTACAGAGTTGAGGGCGGAGTTCTCTTTGGCGGCTCTGATGGAGTTTTTGCTTATTTCGGTAGCCAGAACTTTGTCGAAATTCCCGGCCAGAGGGATAGTGAAGTTGCCCAATCCGCAGTAGGCTTCGAGCAGGTCGGAGCCTATATCGGCACTCACTCTCTTCGCCCAGGAGATCATCATGGTGTTGACAAAGGGATTGGGCTGGGTAAAGCCCCCTTCGTAGTGGCGATAGATATACTCCCGCCCCTCTATCTCGAGTCTCTCCGTGACATAATCTTTTTCCAGTACGATTTTCTGCTTCCTGCTTCTTCCTATAATGCCTACTCCAAGCCTTGCTGCCAGAGCTTCGGCTCTCTTTCTCCACTCTGTCTGCAGCTTTCTGTGGTAGAGCATACTGACGAGCGTCTCTCCGGCAGTGCCGGAGAGAAACTCTATAGCGAAAAGTTTTTTTCGCAACTCTTCATCATACCCGATACTCTCCATGAGAGCCCCCATCACTTCGGCTATAGGCTCTATGACTTTGGGACAGCTCCCTATTTTCACCACCCCTTTCGTACCTGCTCTATTCATGGCATAGCTGCATCCCTCTTCGTCGTGCCATACACGAAACTCCGCCCGCGCCCTGTAGTGACTCTGCGGTGACGGGAATATCTCCGTTTCCGTATCGATATACTTTCCCAACAGTCTGTCGAAGTTCTCTTTTTTGTATTCGAGCTGGCTTCTGTAATCCATATCGTAGAGAGTACAGCTTCCACACTCTCCGAAATATCTACACTCCATATCACGACCCTTCCATCGGCGGCTTGCTTTTGCGAAATATTTTCGATGTGGATTGTATCGTATGCTCGAGGAAAAGGAATTGAAAAAGCGATATCATCTTCGATAATAGTCTCGACTACGAGTTGGCATTGTTGAACTTGCAAGCGTGTTTTGCAATAGGGTATGAGAGTTGTCTCGAAATAGTGTTATAATGCCGTCAAAAATATGATGTGTAAAAGAGGTGATATTGTGAAACTGTTCGAAGATGATGATGACTATATGGTGGATACACCGAAGGAGAACTTCTTCTCGATAGTCCATAGCGCCAACAAAAATATAGTCGATATGGAGATCGAGAAGCTGATAGAGAGGCTGGCCATAGCGGAGAAGCTTCTCGAAGACAATGGCCTCGAAGAGGAGTACGAGAGGGAGGTGAAGACCTTTCCCTTCAGCAATCCCGGCGAGATGGAAGAGCGCAAAAACTCTCTCTTCATCGAGACGGTGGGGGCTATAGTCTCCAAGTGCGAATAGGAGCTGTCGTGCTCGAAGCTGTAGAGAGAAAGATAGAGCAGTATATAGCCGAGCTCGACGAGAGGGATGCCATCGAACTCTATCGCCGACTGCCTGCGGGCAAGAGATTGAGAGCGAAGCTGATTCTCATCATCGCCGGAAACACTCTGGCGGCCGTCAAGACCGCCGCGATAGTGGAGATGATACATGCGGCGAGTCTCCTGCATGACGATGTGATAGACGATGCCTATGTCAGACGGGGCAGACCATCCATAAACGCACTCTACGGAAACAAAACATCCATAATGTTCGGTGATGTACTCTACTCCAAGGCCTTTCATGAACTCAACGATATAGACAGGGAAGTCTCCAAAGTGATATCCGCGGCTGTAGTCAAGCTGAGTCTGGGAGAGCGAAAAGATGTACTCCTCTCGAAAAGCTTCAACGACGATGTGGAGGCGTATAGGGAGATGATTTATCAAAAGACCGCCTCGCTGATGGAGGCTGCCGCGGAGTCCGCCGCACTGCTTTGTGGCAAGAGAAGAGAGGCCTACAGGATTTACGGAAGAAATCTCGGAATGGCCTTTCAGATGATAGACGACATTCTCGATATCACCCAGAGCAGCGATGTATTGGGCAAACCGGCCATGCACGATTTCGAAGAGGGCAAGAGTACACTGCCCTATATCTATCTTCACGATGCCATGGACGCCAGGGAGCGGGAGAGACTGCTATCTCTGCACGGCAGGAGGATAGCGGCCGAAGATGCGGCATGGATAAGAGAGAGGATGGATGACTACGGGGTATTGAAGAGAGCCTACGAAGAGGCGGCCGGACTCGTGCATGAGGCTGTGGCGCTTATGAAGGCCGAGGGTGAATCGAGACTGGAAGAGATAGCTTCCAAAATGATAGAGAGGAGCTACTGATGCACTATCAGGTGGTCAGCTTCAACTACAAAAAGTGTGATTTACAGCAGAGAGAGGCTTTGGCTTTTCGTGACGAGGAGGAGATAAAGAGTTTTCTGGACACTCTGGTGGGCTTCGACTTCATGCTCGAAGCTTTCGTCATAAATACATGCAACAGAGTGGAGATTGTCACGGCCTCCAAGGACAATTTCGCCACCTTCCATGCCATTTTGGGGCTTATTAGCCGAAGAAGCGGGGTGAACTTCTACGAGTTGGAGAAGAGTGCGTTCAAGTACGAAGACGACGAGGCTGTGGAGCATCTCTTTTCGGTAGTCTCGTCTCTCGATTCGCTGGTGATAGGGGAGGCCCAGATAACGGGACAGGTCAAACAGGGCTTCAGACTCTCATATCTCAACGGCACCGCGGGAAAAGAGCTCAACAGGGTTCTCTCCTATGCGCTGAAGTGTGCCGCCGAGGTGAGAAACGCCACGAACATTTCGGAAAATCCCGTATCGATAGCCTCCGTTGCCGTAGCTCAGGCACAGGAGTCGATGAACGGTTCTCTGGCCGGAATGACCGGAGTCGTGGTGGGGACGGGCGAGATGGGTAGGCTTGCGGCCAAACATCTCCTGCGCTCCGGCGCGGATGTGGTGCTCATCTCCAGAGATATCGAGAAGGCGAGACAGCTGGCCGAAGAGCTCGGAGAGAATGTGAGGGTGGACTCTTTGGAGAAACTCGAAAAGTATATCAACAGATATAGGCTTCTCTTTACCGCCACGGCTTCGGCGGAGCCGATAATAACGATGGACATGGTGGAGGATAAGGAGCTCGACAGAGTCTGGTTCGATATGGCCATTCCCAGAGATATAGAGGATATAGAGGGGTGCGATATCCGTCTCTTCAGGATAGACGATCTTCAGAATATATCGAGAAACAACCACGCACTGAGGCAGGAGCAGGCTCTGAGAGCCTCGGAGATAGTCAAGAGATACAAAGAGGAGTTTTTCCTCTGGCTTCAGGCTCTCTCCGTGGAGCCTGTAATCAAAAGAATGAGACTCGATATAGCCCAAACCGTCGACCATGAGGTGGAAAGAGCGGTGAGGAAGGGTTTCATACCCGAAGAATATGCGCAGAATCTCCGTTATATGGTGATGCAGACATTCGACAGATATCTTCACGAACCGACCAGAAACATGAGAGAGGCTTCCAAAAGAAGCGACGGAGGAGCCGCCATCGAGGCGGTGAGAAAGATTTTCGCCATCGACCTCGGCGATGTCGATCCACAAATATACAAAACGAGCAGTATGAAGGATAAAAAGCGATGAGATTTTCCAGACTCCTTATTCCCACTTCCAAAGAGGTTCCGGCAGATGCGGTACTGCCCAGCCATATCTATCTTCTGAGAGCCGGCTTCATCCGGAGTGTAGGAAGCGGTCTTTACAACTTTCTGCCGCTTGGCAAGATTGTACTGGACAAGGTGCGCGCCATAGTCAAAGAGGAGCTCGACAAAGCGGGATGCCAGGAGGTGGAGCTCTCTTTCGTCACACCCGCTTCGCTCTGGAGAGATAGCGGACGATTCGACAAGTACGGCAAAGAGCTTCTGCGTTTCGAAGACAGAAAAGGCAACGAGTTCGTATTGGGTCCAACCCATGAGGAGATGATGGTCGAGCTTGTGAAGCAGAGTGTCAGAAGCTACAAACAGCTGCCGCTGAATCTCTATCAGATAAAGACGAAATTCAGAGACGAGATACGCCCCCGTTTCGGTCTTATGCGCGGGCGCGAATTTCTCATGAAAGACGGCTACAGCTTCCACAGGGACCAAGAGGATATGAAGAGGGAGTTCCTCAATATGCAGGAGACCTATAGTCGTATTTTCGAAAGACTCGGGCTCGATTTCCGTATAGTCGAGGCGGACAGCGGAGCTATCGGAGGGAGCGGCTCCAAAGAGTTCATGGTACTTGCCGATAGCGGAGAGGATACGCTCGTGGTCTGCGAAGAGTGCGACTACGGAGCCAATATCGAAGCGGCCGTCAGAATGCCGGCAAAAAGCGATGCCCAGGAGCCGGAGAGAGGTCTCGAAGCCCGCTTTCACACTCCGGGTGTCGAAACGATGGAGGAGCTTTCGGACTTTTTCCATATAGATCCTTTCTTCATGGTAAAGACAGTGGCGAGAAAGGCTCTCTACGACGGAGGAGAGGAGAAGATAGTCCTTTTCGCCATTCGAGGCAGTGACGAGCTTCAGGATACCAAAGCCTGCAATGCCGTAGATGCCAACGAACTTGTGGAGCCAAGTGCCGACGAACTGGAGAGTGTCGGTCTCGTCCCCGGCTATATGGGGCCTTTCGATCTGCCCGAAGGTGTGCGCTGCGTGCTCGACAACGAGCTTGCGCAGGCTTCCGGAATGGTCTGCGGAGCCAATATGAAAGACTACCATATCGTCAATGTGGATATGAGTCGCTATGATGGAGAGTTCGGTGATTTGGTGGCTGTGAAAGAGGGTGACAGATGCAGACGGTGCGGAGGAAGGCTCAGATATACCAGAGGTATAGAGGTGGGACATATCTTCCAGCTCGGTACACGATACAGCGAAGCTCTGGGTGCGGTTTTTCTGGATGAGAACGGCAAGAGCAGGCCCTTCGAGATGGGTACCTACGGTATAGGTATTTCGAGACTGCTCGCCGCCATCATAGAGCAGAATCACGACGATAAAGGATGTATCTGGACCAAAGCGAGCGCTCCTTTCGCCGTGGAGATAATCGTATCCAACATAGGAGACGAGAAACAGATGCAAGTGGCTGAAAAGCTCTATGAGGAGTTGCGTGACATGGGTGTGGAGGTGCTCTTCGACGACAGGAAGGAGCGCTTCGGATTCAAGATGAACGACTTCGAGCTCATAGGTATCCCCTATGCCGTAATCATAGGCAAGAAGCTCTCGGAAGGCTCTGTCGAGCTGGTGAAGAGGAGAGGACTCGAAAGAGAGAGTGTCGCTCTGGATGAGATAGTCGCACTCCTGAAGGAGAGGATAGGGCTATGATGCTTCTCTTCGTTCTTCTGGTGATGGCCGACTTTTTCATCTCTCTGAAGGTCGGTATCGAGATAGGCTATCTTGCGAGCGTAGTCTGGATAGTCTCTTCGGCGATAGCAGGGATAGTGCTCCTGAGACTCTCCCCCTATGCCCTGATAAGCAATTTCCAGAGTTTCAATTTCGGCGAGTTCGATATAAGAGATGTTCACAACGCATCCATGGCATATCTGCTCGGTGCCGTTTTGCTGATTGTCCCGGGAGTTTTGAGCGATTTTGCGGGTATCGCCCTGTTGGCCTACACGCTATATTTACATTTGTTCGCTAAAATGCGGCACAACGAGAGAAAAGATAGAGAAAAATTCGAAGGAGTAGATAATGTCATTGATGTCGAAATTGTTGATGAGTTCGATAGTTGCCACCTTGATAGTAGGGGCAAGTGAAGCACCCAAAGCAGATAGTGCGGCGCCATCGGCTCCGGCAAAAGCTGGAGTCGAAAAGAAGAGTTTCGATATAGAAAGATTTATCAAGAGAAGTCTTATCCGAAATCCGCGCGTCAAAGTCAATAGTGTCGAGGTGATAGAAAAGAGAAAACTGCCCAACACTCCAGAGTGGGAAGCCTATATGGTGCTCATGGATCTGAGTTTCGGCAAAAAAAATAGTATAAAAATACCTGAAATCATCTTTGTGGATAGTAAAAATTCGCTTGCTACAAGTAAACTCATAGATATTAAAAGCGGTATGGATTTGTCGAGAAACATAAAGCCGGATTTGGGGTCCGAATATTATAACGACGAACATCTCATAGCCGGAGACAAAAATGCGAAACACAAGATGGTGGTATTCTCCGACCCTCAGTGCCCTTTCTGCAAGAGTTTCGTCCCCTCTATGCTCGACGAGGTAAGGAAGCATCCCGAAAAGGTCGCCGTCTATTACTACCATATGCCTCTGCTGAGACTTCATCCCGTCTCCGACACTCTGACCAGAGTGATGCAGAAGCTTCAGAAAGAGGGTAGAGTGAGCGATGCGATGAAGATGTACGATCTGGATATAAATCCGAGGCTCAAGGATGAGAAGAAGATTTTGGCGAAGATCAAAAAGCAGTTCGGTATAGAGCTCAAGAAAGAGGATATAGATAGCAAAGAGATAAAAGATGCCGTCAAGAGGGATAGAGAGATGGGTAACCGTATGATGGTGAGCGGAACGCCGACCGTCTATTTCGACGGCAAATACGATGCAGGCCGAAGTGAATACAAGAAATACCTGAAGTAGCAGGATAGAGGATGCAGAAGATAAGGATAGCCACCAGAGCCAGCCAACTCGCTCTCTGGCAGGCGAATTTCGTAAAAGAGAGTATCGAGAGAAGATTCTCCGATGTCGAAGTGGAACTGCTCGAGATTACGAGCAGGGGCGACAAGATACTCGACAGACCTCTTGCGCTCGTGGGAGGCAAGGGGCACTTCACGAAAGAGCTCGAAGATGAGATGCTTGCCGGCAATGCGGATATCGCTGTCCATTCTCTAAAAGATGTTCCTTCGTTCATTCCCGAAGGCTTGGAGCTGGCGGCTATCACCAGAAGAGAAGATCAGAGAGATCTCTTCATTTCTCACAAATACAGATCTCTGGATGAACTGCCCGAAGGTGCGGTGGTGGGTACCACGAGTCTGCGCAGAAGAATGCAGCTTCTGCATAGAAGAGGGGATCTCGATGTAAGAGATCTTCGCGGAAATGTCAATACGAGACTGCGCAAACTGGCCGAGGGGGAGTATGATGCCATCATTCTCGCCTATATAGGTCTAAAGAGACTGAATCTGCTCAAAGATATACCGCATATGGAGTTTATGGAGTTCATGATACCACCAATGGGGCAGGGCGCTCTGGGTATAGAGATAGTCAGCGGCAACGAGAGAATCAGGGAGATTGTCATGACTCTCGACGACCCGGATACACATCTTTTTAGTGAGCTCGAGAGGGAGTTCATAGCCACGATAGGCGCCGGCTGTTCGGCACCTGTCGCCGTAAATGCCAGATGGGATAGTATCGAAGGCATGGATAGGGTGGAATTCAGGGCGCTGATAGGTTATCCCAATGGTAAAAGAATGATGGGCTTCAGCAGATATGCAAAAATCGGGGAGGCCAAAGGTCTGGGTGTGGCAGTGGCGGAAGATATGATAAGACAAGGTGCCATGGAGATTCTCGAGGAGGCCGAAAAGATGGCCTACAAAGATGAAAGGCCGGATAGACTCTGAGTCCGCACTTGCGATAGAGTCGCCGGAGAGAGGCGAAGGGGGCTCTTCGCGGCAGCGCCGACGCTTTAGATAATCCCGACAGCCTCTCTGACTATCTCCATTTTGGCCGAAGCTATTTTGCGTGCCTTCGCCGCACCCTCTTCGAGTATTTCATATACCGTATCGGGATTTTCCATATACTGGGCGCGCTTTTGCCTCGCCTCTTCGAAATGTTCCCATATCAGAGATTTGAGATACTTTTTGAAATGTCCATAGCCCTCTTTGCCGCTTCTGTATCTTTGGGCGAGCTCACACTTTTGCTCCTCATCCAGAAAGAGTGAGCAGATTGCGAACACATTGCAGTTTTCGTGGTCGAGAGCCTCACCCATTGGTGTAGAGTCGGTCACTATCTTGTTGCATCTTTTCTGTAGAGCCTTCTCCTCCATGAAAATCTCTATGGTGTTACCGTAACTTTTGCTCATCTTGGCCCCGTCTATTCCCGGGACGGTAGCCACGCTCTCTTCGACATAGGCTTCTGGTATGGTGAATATCTCTCCATGCTCGTTGTTGAACTTTATGGCTATGTCCCTGGTCATCTCGAGATGCTGTATCTGGTCCTTGCCCACAGGTACCTTCTGTGCGTCGAAAAGCAGAATATCGGCCGCCATGAGAACGGGATAGCTGAAGAGTGCGTGCGAAGGAGAGATTCCCTTGGCAGTCTTGTCTTTGTAGCTGTGGGCTCTCTCGAGCAGACCTACGGGGGTGTAGCGCGAGAGTATCCAGTAGAGCTCCAGCACCTCCTTCACATGGCTCTGGACCCAGAAACAGGTCTTTTGAGGGTCGATTCCGAGCGAGAGGAAATCCACCGCCACTTCGAAGGTGTTGTTTTTCAGCTGGGCGAGGTCGGCCCCTCCGCTTAGAGCGTGATAGTTCGCGATGAAGGCGAAGAGTTCGTTCTCCTCCTGAAGTTTCAGCATCTGAGCTATGGCACCGAAATAGTTGCCTATATGTAGTTTGCCCGAAGGCTGTATTCCCGAGAGTACTCGCATAGTCGTCTCTTCCTTGATTTTTTTCGTGATTATAGCAGGATGAAACATAGATAGAACAATGACGAGCGAATAAAGCTTTTTCATAGCTTCATTCGTGTATAATCGCGGCTCTTCGATACTCTCGAAGAAATACTCACACTGTTATTCCTTGACAGGTTGTGCCTGTGGGCATTGAGGGCAGTGGAGGTTCAAACCTGAGGTGATCGCCTGACGATTCCAAATATAGCTTTATTGTTCAAGGAGACGAAACAATGGTAACGATGAAAGACCTGCTCGAGTGCGGAGTGCACTTCGGACACCAGACTAGACGCTGGAATCCCAAGATGAAGAAATTCATCTTCAGCGAAAGAAAAAATATCTATATCATAGATCTTCAAAAGACACTCAGATATTTCAAATATACCTACAATGTAGTCAGAGATGCCGCCGCGGAGGGTCAGACCGTACTCTTCGTAGGTACCAAGAAACAGGCCCGTGCCGCTATCAAAGAGCATGCAGAGCGTGCAGGTATGCCCTATGTGGCCACGAGATGGCTCGGCGGAATGCTCACAAACTATCCGACTATCAAGAAGTCCATCAGAAAGCTGGAGATAATCGAGCAGATGGAAGAGAGCGGTCAGATAAATCTGCTCACCAAAAAAGAGGCTCTCATGCTTCGCCGCAAGAAAGAGAAGCTCATAAGCTATCTCGAGGGTTACAGACATATGAAGAAGCTTCCCGACATGATGTTCGTAATCGATGCGGTAAAAGAGAATATTGCAGTCAAAGAGGCGAGAAGACTCGGTATGAAGGTCGTCGCTCCTCTGGATACCAACTGCGACCCTGATTTGATAGACTATCCCATCCCCGGCAACGACGACGCTATCCGCTCCATAAATCTCTTCTGCCGCGAAATGGCGGATGCGATACTCGAAGGTAAGGCGATATACGAGGAGAAGAATGCGATAGCTTCCGAAGATTCCGCAGAGGGTGCGGGTATGGACGATGCAGCCGCCGCCAATGTCAGCGAAGAGGAAGTACTCGAGGTGGTCGAAGAGGCCAAAGCGGAAGAGAAGAGCGAAGAGAAGGGGGAGTGAAATGGCGAATTTCGGACCTAAGGATATAAAGAAACTCAGAGAGATGACCGATGCCGGTATGATGGACTGCAAGCAGGCACTTAGCGCTACCGATGGAGATATGGATGCCGCTGTCGAATGGCTACGCAAAAAGGGTCTCGGTGCGGCCGCCAAAAAAGCGAACAAAGTGGCGGCTGAAGGCTCCATCGTCATGGAGATAGGTGAGCACAAAGGGATTATGATAGAGATAAACTCCCAGACCGACTTCGTGGCCAAGAACGACAAATTCAAGGCTTTCGCCGATGAAGTGCTCAAACATGCTTTTTCGAGTGGTCATGCCAGTGCCCAAGAGATTCTCGAGAGCGAAATAAACGGTGAGAGTTTCAGCGAATATCTCTCTCTTCAGATAGCCACTATCGGAGAGAATCTCGTAGTACGAAGAGTGGCCAAAATCGAGGGTGGCGAGAATGTGGCTATCAACGGATATGTCCATGCCAACGGAAGAGTGGCCGTACTCGTAGCGGCAGAGTGTGACGATGCGGCGGCCTGTCCGGCCGTAAAAGAGGCTCTCAAAAATGTAGCCATGCATGCGGCGGCGATGAATCCCTCATATCTCAATGAAGCGGCGGTACCCGCGGAGGTAATAGAGAAGGAGAGAGAGATAGCCAAAGAGCAGCTCATCAAAGAGGGCAAGCCCGAAGCGATTCTCGAAAAGATTCTTCCTGGAAAAATCAAGAGATTCCTCCAGGACAATACGCTCGAGAATCAGAAGTTCGTTATGGACGACAAGATAAGCGTGGGCGAGTATGTGGCCAAAGCCGCAAAAGAGGCCAGCTCGAACGCCAAACTGGTGGACTATATAAGATTCGAACTGGGTGAAGGTATAGAGAAAGTCGAAGAGGATTTCGCTGCCGAAGTCGCCAAGCAGATGAAATAGAGAAGCAGCAATCCTCTCTCCTGCCCCATCTCGATAAGAAACGATTCTCCGGCCTGTAGCGAAGAACTTTTTCACTTCGAGGTCGGAGATATAGAGTAATGTAACATCGAAAAAATCGCTATCGGGAGCTATAGTTGCGTGTGATACCTATTTCTCATCGATTTTTCACAATCGCCGAATAAAGCACCAAGCACTGATAGCTGTATGATTGCTTCGAGAGTTTTGGTGTTGCTCTCCTGCTTTGGGCTCAGCTGGGAGGATACGGCTATCACATGGCGGTAGAGCTCATGGGTAGAAATTCCGTAAGACCTTTTGCTATGTTCTGTAGCGGTGTGAATCTCTCTTGAATTTATCTTCGAGCGTCGCTATAATTCCACTCCTACGATATGGAGAGATGGCAGAGTGGTCGAATGCGGCGGCTTCGAAAGCCGTTGTCTGGGCTTCCTGGACCGGGGGTTCGAATCCCCCTCTCTCCGCCACCCCCTCAAGCTACAAGATAGATGATACTTTTTGCTTTGGCTTGGAACTATTTTCGGAATAGATTCGGGCTTCGGGAGATGGGTATGATATCGGAGGTATAAGAGTCGCAGAGTGACTTTCGCTTTTGTCGAGAGGAAGGCCTGCTTTCTTGAAGATAGGAGGATTGAGGGATTTGGCGAACGATATGAGTTTTGAGAAGTTGCTCGAAAGAGCCATTTGGGTATAATCGCACGACAATCATATTCAGGAAGGATAGTAGAAATGGCACTCAATGTATATTACGACAAAGATTGCGATATTGAGATAATCAAAAGCAAAACGGTAGCGATGATAGGTTTCGGCTCGCAGGGGCACGCTCATGCCGAAAACCTCAGAGATAGCGGTGTGAATGTAGTCGTGGGGCTCAAAGAGGGGGGTAATAGTTGGAAGAAGGCTCAGGCCAAAGGTTTTGAACTGCTCAGTGTAGCCGATGCCACTGCCAAAGCCGATGTGGTCATGATACTCCTGCCCGACGAAATTCAGGCCGATGTCTATAGCAACGAGATAGAGCCCAATCTCAAAGAGGGCGCCACGATAGCCTTCGGTCACGGTTTCAATATCCACTACGGACGCATAAAGCCCGCCGCCGATATCAATGTGATGATGGTAGCTCCCAAGGCTCCGGGACACACTGTCAGAAGCGAATTTGTAAGGGGAGGTGGTATCCCCGATCTGATAGCTGTCTTCCAAGACCCCTCTGGTACCACGAAAGAGCTGGCACTCTCTTACGCTTCCGCTATCGGCGGAGGTAGAACCGCTATTATCGAAACCACCTTCAAAGACGAGACCGAAACCGACCTCTTCGGTGAGCAGGCCGTACTGTGTGGCGGTGTCACATCTCTCGTACAGGCAGGCTTCGAGACTCTCGTAGAGGCTGGGTACGCTCCCGAGATGGCATATTTCGAATGTCTGCACGAACTCAAGCTCATCGTAGATTTGATGTTCGAAGGAGGCATAGCCGATATGCGCTACTCCATCTCCAATACAGCCGAATATGGCGACTATGTGAGCGGTCCGCGCGTAATCAACGAAGAGAGCCGCAAAGCGATGAGAGAGATACTCAAAGAGATTCAAAACGGCAAATTCGCCAAAGACTTCATCCTCGAAGGTCAGGCGGGATACCCCAGAATGACAGCCGAGCGCAACAATGCCAAAGCCTCTCTCATAGAGCAGACAGGCGAGAAACTGCGCGATATGATGCCTTGGATAAAAGCGAACAAGATTGTGAATCAGGAAGAGAACTGATGAGAGCGCCCCTTCTGGGGCACACCCCTGCAAAATCCACGAATCGGCCCATGACGGGTGAGCGGATATCCACGATAGGTTGAGAGATGAAAAAACGACGCCTCCGGGCAATCCCCACACTTGCGCGCAAAAGTCTGCATAGAACACTCTTGATACTATTTCTCTTCATCGCCGGCGGAAGCCTGTTGTGGTCGTTTAGCTTTTTCATAAGCGATAAAAATACAAGTGTGGAGAAAAAAGCTGAAAAAGAGAGCGGCGTTTCGATACGCAAAGAGAGTGCCGACAGTAGAGTATCGGAGAAAAAAGGCGAAGACAAGAGGAGAGTATCGCACAAGCAGATGCCGGAGATAGGAGAGGAGTATCCGAAGGATGAATCATTCTCTCTATTTCATTTCATAAAGAGAAGCAATAAAGAGAAGGTACCCAGAGACAGTGAAAAACCGATGCTGGCGATAATCATAGACGATGTATCCAATGCCTCGCAGATAAGAGCCATCCGTGCCATACCCTATCCTGTGACCCCCTCCATCTTCCCACCCTCTCAACTATCCCCAAAAAGCTACAAACTTGCCGAAAAGCTCGAACACTTCATGGTACATCTGCCTATGGAGTCTGCAAGCAAGGCCTTCAACAGGATGAGAGGAACACTCTTCGTCAAAGACAATCGAAGCACCATAAAAAGGCGAGTCGAAGAGATACGCAGACTCTTCCCCAAAGCGAAATATATAAACAACCACACTGGAAGCGTCTTTACATCCAACTACAAGGCGATGCGCACCTTGTACAAGGCCCTCAAAGAAGAGGGATTCACCTTCATAGACAGCAGGACATCTTCCCATACGAAGGTCGGTGCAATAGCCAAAAGTTTCGCAGACCGCTATATAGCCAGAGATGTATTTCTCGACAATCGCCAAAGTATCCCATATATTCTCTCACAACTCAAAAAGGCGGTAGCCATAGCCAAAAAGCGCGGCTACGCCATAGCCATAGGCCACCCCCACAAGGCTACGATGGAGGCTCTCAAGAGGGCCAAAAAACTTCTAAAGGGTGTCGAAGCTGTCTATATCGACGAGCTTTTCAAATAGACTCGTCCGACACTCGGTGGATTGTTCTCGGCGCTTTGGTGTATAGACTCCCCGGCTGTGGCTTTTTTCGGATTTTCGGGCATTTTCGACTCTTTTCAAAAGGTAATATTTTTCTCTCTCATGGAAAAATTTGAATAGAATTATACGAAAAAGGATATCCATGTCCATAGAAGAGGCTCCATATATATCCGCACTCGAAGATATGAAAAAATATCCCCCGAAACTCTGGTACAAGGGCAATCTCTCTCTACTGAAGCGACCGAAGGTGAGTATAGTCGGGACGAGACGACCATCGGCATATACCAGAAGATATACCAGAGAGCTCGCCTTCGCTCTCGCCAAAAGGGGTGTGGCGGTCGTGAGCGGAGCGGCCATGGGTACCGATGCGGTGGCCCATATGGGTGCTGGTGCTGGCAATACCATAGCGGTGGTGGCCAATGGGTTGGATATCAGATACCCTGCTGTAAACGGCTCTTTGATAGAGAGTATGGAGAGGGAGGGGCTGGTATTGAGCCCGTTCGAAGAGGGGCGAAGGGCTGCCAACTGGAGTTTCGTTGTAAGGAACGAAATAGTGGTGGCTCTCGGGGAGATTCTGATAATAGCCCAGGCCGACGCCAACAGCGGTTCCATGAAGAGTGCACATTACGCTTTGAAGATGGGCAGAGAGATATTCGTACTTCCACAGAGGCTGGGAGAGAGCGAAGGTACCACCTCGCTACTGAAACGGGGAGAGGCCCGGGCCATCTACGATATAGAGAGTTTCGTTTCGAGATTTGGAAGAGAGCCCGCCGTAGAGATGTCCAAAGATGACTTTTTCTACTTCTGCCAGAGCAATCCCACTCTCGACGAAGCTGTGAAAAAGTTCGGCGAAAGAGTTTATGAAGCCGAACTGGAAGGGAAGATAGTCGTCGAAAACGGAAAGATATTCATAGCATGAGAGCCACCCCGAAACGGGGTTTCAAGCGTTGAAGGAAAGCTCTCTTTTTACTTGCTGGCGTTTTTCTCGTCTCTCTTTTCGTCCGATTTTTCCGAAGAGCTTTTTGCAAGAAGTCCTTTTACCAGCTTCTCGAGCCCCTCTTCGTCGAGAAGTCCTACTTGCATTGTAACTACATCACCCTTCGTATCGAGAATCAGTAAAAAGGGGATACTCCCCTGCCATCCCGCTCTGCGCGATATGTAGTTTACCAGCTCCACCGAGTCTTCGTAGCTGGCCACATCGTAATTTATTCCGTGCTCTTTGGCGAAAAGTTTCAGCATCTTTTTCGGTGTATTTTGAACCTCTACTGCGAGCATTTGCAGGGAATCTTTGAATTTGTTTTTGAGATTTACATAGTGAGATATGGAGATTCTGCACGGAGGACAGTGTGTGCCCCAAAACTCCATGAAAATCACTTTGCCTTTGTATTCTGGTATCTCCAGTCCGTTTTTGGTTCCTTTGATATGAATCTTCTTGCCCTCTATTGTGGGTATTTCGAACATCTGCTGATCCCCCGCATTGAGTATGGCAAAAAACAGAGGTAGCAGTACGAAGAGAATCTTTTTCATCTTTTTCCTTTCATGATGAGCGTTTGGCGGGGATTATACCATATAAGGCTTAGTGAAGATTCCCTCGATACTGTATAATCTCTATATGCCATTTTAGTGAGAGCAGACGGAGGTTTGTCATGAGGTTTGCAAACAGAGAAGAGGCGGGCAGGAGATTGGCGGATATGCTCCTGCACTACGAAAGGAATCCCGATACGGTGGTGCTCGCTCTACCAAGAGGAGGAGTCCCCATAGGCTACGAGCTCTCTCGCAGACTCGGGCTCCCTCTCGATATATTTTTCGTCAAGAAAATCCCGAGTCCCTACAACGAAGAGGTCGGTATAGGAGCGGTGAGCGAAAACGGCCATATAGAGCTCAACGAAGATGCCGTGAGGGCATTGAGAGTGGAAGAGGAGTATATACGACGACGAGTGAGTGAAAAACTCGAAGCTATGAAGAGCAAGAGAGCGCTCTACGCCAAGCCCCTCCCAAATTTTGATGGGAAAACGCTTATCCTCTGCGACGACGGGATAGCTACAGGCTCGTCGATGTTGCTATCAGTCGATGCCGCCGCAAAGGCCGGAGTGAAAAAGGTGGTGGTTGCAGTCCCCGTAGCGCCGTTGGCACTGCTCGACATTCTCGAAGAGGTAGCGGATGAGGTATATGTGCTGGAGCCTGTAGAGGAGCTCGTGGCTGTGGGTTACTACTATAGCGACTTCCATCAGCTCGACGATGAAGAGGTCATGGACTATCTCGACAGGAGTATGGCGCTATGAAGATAGCCGCTCTCGATATAGGACTCAAAAGGATAGGAGTCGCCTACTCTCCCGACGGGAAGATGGTCTTCCCCCAAAATGCGCTCATAAGAAGAGGCCGTAGAGAGGCGGCGAGAAAACTGAGCGCCCTCCTGAAAGAGTTGGGTATCGATACGGTGGTGGTGGGCATACCGCGCGGCGGCTCGAGCGAAGAGGAGATGGAGCGTAGAATCAGACACTTCGTCTCTCTGCTCGAATTCGATGAGGGCGTAAGACTCTTCTACGAAGACGAAGCCGGCTCCTCCGCAGAGGCCAAAGAGTTGATGCGCGGCGAAGTGAAACAGAAAAGAGACGGCCGCATAGACTCCATAGCCGCAGGTATCGTTCTGCAAAGATGGCTCGATAGAAATAGAGTTCTACAGTGAATATGGGGACAAAGAAGCTCGCTCTTGGTTCCCAGCTGGCAAAGAAGAGGTGTGGATATCATATGGACTCCTCCACACTCTCTGGAGTCGAAAAGAGAGTCGTCGAAGCATAGATGAGCCCCGAAAGGTATCTCGACACTCCGCTCTGAATTCTTGCAAGAAGAGTCCGAAAGCGATATAATCCGTGCGAAGGTAGGTGGACGGCTGCTCGCGCCTGTGCGCGGGAGGAAAGTCCGGGCTGCAGTGAGGCAGGACCCCACCTAACGGGTGGCCGGAGCGATCCGAGGGCAAGTGCAACAGAAAGCAGACCGCCCGCTATCTCGCGGGTAAGGGTGAAACGGCGGTGTAAGAGACCACCGGTCTCTACGGCAACGCAGAGAGCCAGGTAAACCCGGTCCGCAGCAAGAAGCACCAGGTAAAAGCCTCACATTCGTGTGCTTCGCTCGAGCGTATCGGCGACGATACGCCAAGATAAATAGTCGTCCAAGACAGAACCCGGCTTATAGCCTGCCTTCATCCGAAAAAGATACCTCAAAACTTTACTACTACAATTAATGTAATTTATTTTGCCATTTCCAGATATAATCTTTTCGGATATCAAGTTTCGTCGAGAAGGAAGATATTATGGTGCTCGTTACTATAGTCCACAAAAAGAAGATGAATCTCATTCCCGTAATCTACGCATTCAGAGAGAAGGTGAAGAGTTTCGTGCTCATATACGATAGAGAAAAAGAGGATATAAACAGCTATGTGGAGCTGAAGTACGGAATTTCGACACTGATTGATAAATATGCTCTGAATGCCGATATAGACTCCATAGCCATAGACGAGGACAATAGGAGCGAAATCGAGAGCATAGCTCATTCGATAGTGAAAAAATATAGTGCTTCTAGGATAATTCTCAATGCCACTGGAGCGGATACGGCCCTACTTGTATATTTTTCGAGATATATCATCGACGCTGGAGGCGCAGTGGTGGCTTACGATATCAGAGACAACAGCTACAACCTCATAGATGCTCAAAATTTCGAAAACAACAAAATCGAGATGAACATGAGAATCTCGGACGCCTTGATACTTCTGGGAGAGAAGAGTCTCGAGAGCGAAGAGAGACTCACCGCATGGCAGCAGTATGACGACCTTTCCACCATCTTTTCAGATACCAAAAGAGTTTTTAAAATCAGGAAGATTCTCGCTTCACCCGATGCAAAGGAGAAGGTACAAAAAAAATATCCGCAAATTTACCGCGCTTTGAAGAGGGTCGGATTTTTCGAAAATGGTAGATGCAATATAAATATCTTCGGAAGGCTCTTCGAAAGATACCTCTTCACCATTATGGCTCGATACGATTTCGACGATATAGAGATGGGGAGCAAAATAGCCTTCGAATACAATCAGCAGGAGATGAGCGAAAAGGAAAGTGTCATAAACGAATTTGACATACTCTTAATCAAGGAGAACCGAATATATTTCGTGGAGGCCAAATTCGGAAGTCTCAACTCGCTCTCACCTCTGTCGATCATATATAAGAGTGATGCGCTGATGGACTATTTCGAAGACGAGTGCAAAAGTATGATTGTCTTCGTCGAACCGCCCACGGAGAAATTGAAATTTGGTGAAAACTCCAGACTTAGAGCCTCGAGCAAAGGAATAGAGCTACACAATACCTATGATTTTTCGTTGAAGAAGTTTTCAAAAAGTGTAAAAAAGAGTTTTTCTGTCAGAGAGAGGCACTTTCTGCTTGGAGGGCACGACCTAGAGATGAGAACGATTCGCGACATCCTGAAAAAATGCAATCAGAAATATAGCGACAGATCGTTGAGTTGGGGGGCGAAACTGAGCGACTATGCCGATATTCTCGATGACAGGGACCATTTCTATGCCATCGAACTGCAGATAGATATAGAGCCACCGAAAAACTTCACACTCATAGATCACCACAACGAGATGCAGGAGAGAGCCAGTTCACTCGAACAGGTGGCCGATATCTTACGCTATCCTATGGATAGATATATGAGACTCGTGGCATTGAACGATAGCGGATATATTCCGGCTATGAAAAAGTTCGGCGCAAGCCAAAAGGAGATAGAGCATATCAGAATGTTGGACAGAAAATCACAGGGTGTCACACAGGAAGAGGAGATCGAAGCACAAAGACTCGTCGAAGAGTCTGCTCTCGATAGTGAAGGATTGATATCGATCGAGTCCACTATCGAACATTTCTCTCCTATCGTGGACCGTCTATATGGCAGAGAGCTTCTCATATATACCGATAGCAAGCTCACATACTATGGCAGGAGTGTGAGGAGTGTCGTGGAGCGTTTCATCCATCTCGTAGAGAAGGGCTCTGCCTATTATGGTGGGGGATATGGATTTTTCGGTATAGCCGAAGGTCGTTTATCGAAAAAAGAGCTCGAAAAAATACGATACGATATAGTCGATATCGTCGATAAAGCGCTATAATATATCCGTAGTGGCAGAAAGTGGGCTCTATATAGACTTCATATAGCCGATTTGTAATGGAGAATCTTTCAAAGAGTTGGAACGGAAGATGCGTGAAAAAAAGAGACTGTTTCTACTGGGCGGACATGATCTGGAGATGATCGAAATCGAGAAACTGCTACGGCAAGAGGGGTGCAAAGAGATAGAAAGCCTCGCCGATACGAAAGAGGGCGCTTGCTTCTACGCGGATCGAAATCTTTCGTGGAGTGATGCCGAGCTGGAGGCTTACCAAGATTTGCTTCCGTTCGAGGGAGAGATCTACGGCATCGAACTGCGCCATGTCGATAAACCCCCACCGAACTACATTCTCCTCGACCACCATGGCCCCCTCTGGTGCCGACCCTCTGCACTGGAGCAGGTGGCGGAGCTCTTCGATATCCCTCTCGATCGGCATCGGCAACTCGTCGCCGCCAACGACAAAGGTCACATCGCCGCTCTAAAAGCGATGAACGCCACCGAAGAAGAGATTGCTTCTATCCGCGCCGAGGACCGCCGCGCTCAGGGAGTGAGCGAAGCGCAGGAGAGACAGGCGGAGGAAGATGCCAAAAAGGTGGAGAAGAGAAGCGATCTCTATATAGCGCGAAGTACGCTCGAACACTTCTCCCCCCTCGTCGATCGCCTGACAATGGCAGGCAAGACACCCCTCATCGTCTATAACGACAAAAGCCTCAACTACTACGGCCCCGACGCCCTGAAGCTCGCCGAACACTACAAAGAGGCGGTGGATAGAGGCCAAGCCTACTACGGCGGCAACCCGCCCGGATATTTCGGGCTGACAGAAGCCTATTTCGACACCAAAACCCCCGAAGAGATCAAGGAGGAAATCATCGCTACATTACTGACAAACGACCGGCTCTACAGTTATCACACTTTCATGTTCCCGTTCCGCTTTTCAGGTTCCGTCGAACCGGAGAAGACGAAATGGGTAAAACGCAATTTCAGGATCGACTCCCCTGCAAACTACAGCGAATATGTCTATTTTCATCCCTATGTCCGGGATATCCTCTACGAAATGGACGACTCGAAAAAGACTTCGGAGTATTACGAATATTGCGACGGGGAAAACGGACACTACATCGTCGAAGCCAAAGAGAAATGTTACACCCTCGATCTTGATGGCATCAGTCTGCGCCTTTTCCATCTCGATGCGACATCGAACGACGAAAAAAAGACTTCCCTAAAACACGGCATCGGCATCCTCACCTTCCATCTCAAAAACACCCGCCATGCTGGATTCGGTGACATTCTCGCCATCAACGACTTCGGCCGGCGCATTTTCCCCCAATTCCTCTCGGAAGGTCACGACCCTCTCGCAGGCCCGAGAATGGCCTTTCATCCCCACCGAATCGTTTTGACTTTCGAAAATGCGGAACGGTACGAAGAAGATTTCAGCCACTACGCCAATATCGAAGAACTGCCACAAGCACCCTATAGGCACCCGACCCATATCGCGAAGCTGCTCGAAGCTTTCTTCTCGCAAACCGACAAGGTCGAACCGATCATCGACGACCGTATGTACACCCTTTGCCATCTGTTGCACGACGGACTCGCCGTCAAGTTGACCCGATACGACAGCCAAGCCGATAGCTACGCCTACGAAAATTCCGGCGATTGGTATCGATTCATTTTTCTCGACAACGGCGATCCCACCTGCCAAAACCCCCGGATGCTCCGGGATCTCAACCGCCGAGCC
>OFBW01000016.1_pt1 | contig 35343 bp, 29 predicted proteins | sample 1520701 | NCBI WGS metagenome assembly OFBW01 (sample SAMEA3696450, study PRJEB22514) | metagenome | biome: water; feature: marine; material: hydrothermal vent | place: Pacific Ocean | collected 2014-08-16 | depth 1514 m
TCGACAAACGAAAAATCAGCTCCACCAATGTATTGGAGCGTATCGACAAAGAGATCCGAGCTCTTTCCCTCCTATGCCTCCCGTATCAAACTCATCAGCACCTATCTGATGAAGTATGCCGAGGATTGGGAGATGGAGATTTACAAGGTGCGGCTGAATGCTGCTTGCGAACATTTCTTGACATTATCGGAAAACAGGATGGCCGAATGCCAAGACTCCTTTGCCAGGAGCTATGACTCCATCTCCCGCCCAGAGTCGGAAATGCGGGAGTATGCCGATATTCGGAGGTGATGCTCAATCATTTTGCGACATTGTGACTGTTTTTTCGCACCCGTGGCAGGTCTGTATGCACTCTATGATGTTTTTGCCGTAGTAGGAATATTCGAAGCTGGAGTGGATGCGCTCTTTGATATTTTCATCATCTATAGAATCGATGATTTCGTTCGCGAAGGCGAGAATGAGCATCTTTTTGGCCTCTTCGTAGGCGATTCCCCTCGACCTGAGATAGAAGAGCTCTTTTTCGTCGAGCTGTCCCGTCGTCGAGCCGTGACTCGCTTCGAGATCGTCTATATATATCTCGAGTTGGGGTTTGCTCGCCATATAGGCTCCGCTGTCGAGCAAAACAGCCTTGGAGTTCTGGTGTGCCTTCGTATATTTTCCGCTATGCTCCACCTTTATGAGGGCGTCGAAGATACCTCTGGCTCTATCGGCGAGTATGCTTTTGGCTCTCTGACGGCTTTGCGAGCTTCTACCTATATGTACGAATTTGCTCACCGTGCCTCTTCGTGCGTTTTCGACGGCGTATAGAAGATGGTCGCTCAGTATGGAGGAGTTTTCATGCAGTTGTGCGTGGAGAGTCTGCAGACCGTTTCCGGAGCCCATATCGAAAGATGCGAATTTGACTTCGGCATTGCCGTCTATCTTGAAACGGTACGAGAAGAGGGGAGTGTAGTCGCTTTCGAAGAGAGTCTGATCCTTGTAGAGAGCGACTCTGCTATCTCTTGCGGCGAAGAGATCGATTCCCGAGACGATTAGCGCATTTTTGGCCTCCTCTGCTTCGAAACTCTCGTAGATTCCGAGCTTTACATTCGCATCCACATAGATAGCCACTCTGTATGTCAGAAGTTTCCCGGGCTGTGTGAAGATATGTTTTATCTCCAGCTTCATATCCCTTTTGACGCGAATCTGGAGAATATCTCCGCCAAAGAGATGGCCGAAATAGTACATGGGGTCGAAGTGTGATACATCCAGATCGAGAGTGTCGCTGCAACCGACCTCCAGACCTTCGGGCATGGAGCTTATCATACCGTCGGTTATGACAAGTCTGTGAGCTCTCTCAATCATCTGCGGGCGTCTCTTCACTGCCGGCTCCCACTCCTTCTCCATCAGCGGCTCGATGTCGAAATATCGATACTCTTCACTCTTTCTATCCGGTATGCCGAGCTCGGCAAGCCGTTTGGCCGCACGCTCCATACTCTTGTTGGCCAGGCTCAACTCCATTATGCGTTTGCCGGAAATACCTTTCAGATCGACAGGTCTCATCACGCCTCCTCGAGAGCTGCGTAGCCCTTCTCCTCCAGCTCGGCCACAAGTTCAGCACCGGCCGTTTTGACTATCGCTCCATCTTTGAGTACATGGATATAGTCCGGTTGTATATAGTCGAGAATTCGGCTGTAGTGGGTTATGACGAGGAAGCTTCTCTTGCCGTCTTTCATCTTGTTTATACCCTCCGAAACCGCACGCAGAGCGTCTATATCCAGACCGCTGTCTATCTCGTCGAGGATGATGAGCTCGGGTTGGAGCATCATCATCTGCAATATCTCGTTTCTCTTCTTCTCTCCGCCGGAGAAGCCTTCGTTGAGAGAGCGGTTTATCATCTCCGTTTTCATTCCCAGTTCGTTCACGAGCTCTTTCATGAGTCTCAGAAACTGTGCGGCATTGAGCTCCTCTTTGCCTTCGTGTACCCTCTTGGCGTTGACTGCGGTTCTAAGGAAGTAGGCATTGTTGACGCCGGGTATCTCCACAGGGTTCTGAAAACTGAGAAAAATCCCCTCCAGAGCTCTCTCTTCGGGTTCCATATCCACTATACTTTCGCCTTTGTAGATGATGTCACCATCCGTGATTTTCACATCGTAGTGTCCCACTATCGCTTTGGAGAGGGTCGATTTGCCCGCTCCGTTGGGACCCATTATCGCATGTACCTTTCCCTCTTCGAGATCGAGATTCAATCCCTTGAGTATCTCCTTGCCGCCGATAGTGGCGTGCAGATTCTCTATCTTCATAATCGCACTCATCCTACGCTCCCTTCCAGTGTCAAATTCAACAACGCTTTGGCCTCTACGGCATACTCCATAGGCAACTGACTGAAAACCTCCTTGCAGAAACCGTGCACAATCATGCTCACGGCATCCTCCTCTCCTATACCTCTCTGTCTGAGATAGAAGAGCTGTTCGTCGCTTATCTTGGTGGTGGTGGCTTCGTGCTCCACCTGTCCGTGCGCATCCTTGCTCTCGAGATAGGGGAAGGTGTGGGCTCCGCATCGGTCTCCTATGAGCAGAGAGTCGCACTCGCTGTAGTTTCTCGCTCCCGTCGCATTGGCGCCTATCTTGACGAGTCCTCGGTAGATATTCTGACCCTTCATGGCGGAGATACCTTTGGAGATGATGGTCGAGCTGGTGTTTTTGCCCAGGTGTATCATCTTGGTTCCCGTATCAGCCTGCTGTGCGAGAGTGGTTACCGCCACGGAGTAGAACTCACCCACGCTGTTGTCCCCTTTGAGGATACAGCTGGGGTATTTCCATGTAATCGACGAACCGGTCTCCACCTGTGTCCAGGAGATTTTGGCGTTCTCTTCGCATATACCTCTTTTGGTGACGAAGTTGTAGATACCGCCTTTCCCCTCTTCATCTCCGGGATACCAGTTTTGGATAGTGGAGTATTTGATTTCGGCATCCTTGAGCGCCACGAGTTCGACCACGGCGGCATGAAGCTGGTTTTCGTCTCTCATGGGGGCGGAGCACCCTTCGTTGTAGCTGACATAGCTGCCTTCGTCCGCCACTATGAGAGTCCTCTCGAACTGTCCTGTATTGAGAGCGTTTATACGGAAGTAGGTACTCAACTCCATAGGGCATCTGACACCCTTGGGTATATATACGAAGGTACCGTCGGTGAATACCGCCGAATTGAGAGCGGCGAAGAAGTTGTCGTTCATCGGTACTACGCTGAACATATACTTCTTTATCAACTCGGGATAGTCTCTGATGGCTTCGGATATGGAGCAGAAGATTATTCCATGTTTTTTGAGCTCTTCGCTGTAGGTGGTCTTGACCGATACCGAATCGACCACGGCATCTACCGCCACTTTGACTCCCGCGAGCTGTTTCTGCTCTTCGAGCGGGATTCCGAGTTTGTCGTAGGCTTCGAGGATTTTCGGATCGACCTCATCCAGACTTTCGGGCCCCTTCTTGGGAGCGGAGAAGTAGGATATCGACTGATAGTCTATCGGCTCGTAGTACAGATGCCCCCATCTGGGCTCCTCCATACTCTTCCACCTCCGCAGAGCCTTCAGTCTCAGCTGTGTCATCCACTCGGGCTCCTCTTTCTTTCGCGATATGAATCGTATGGTCTCCTCGTCCAGTCCCGGCGGTACGGTATCCTGCTCGATATCTATTTCGAAACCGAGCTTGTACTCACCCTGGACGGCTCTGTCGAGTTCTTTCTCTGGCATTGGGCAGTTCCTTTTTATCGATGCTTTGGAGTTTGCAGGCAAACTCCCCGTGACTCTCAAGCGATATTAGCGAAAAGAGTTTAAAACAGGAGTGATTTTATCCCCAATAGATATCACTCGCTGCTCAAATCCTCTTTTAGACTCGTCATCGCATCCGCGACATCATCCTCGTCGGGTGGGGCGTCGAGGTCTCTGTAGTAGCTGTATAGCAGTTTCACTCCTTTGTAGAGGTCCATTCTGAGATAGGCGCTGGGGAAGTTGCTGTTTACCTTCCTCTCCACATTCTGTGTGGAGTTGCAGTGTATGCCGTTTTTGTAGGAAACCTCCAGTCTGTAGGGGCAGTTCTCTTCGAAAGCGTAGAGTTGCTTCAACTCTCTCTCCATGCTCTCGTCTGGCGGGAAGAGGGAGAGCTTCATACATTCCGGCATAGAAGAGAGTAGCTCTCTGTCGTAGATCTTTCCATAACTCCTCTTTTCGCAAGCGCTACCCGCAAGCAGAGCCACGAGCAGGAGCATACCCATCGAAAAGTTACGCATTTGCACTATAGAAGTCCCAGCTGAAGTTTGGCTTCGTCGCTCATTTTGCTTTGATCCCATGGCGGATCGAAGACGAGCTCAACTTCCACCTCTTCTATCGAATGGTCCTCCACGCGCGAAGGTATCGATCTGACCAAATCCACAAGCACCTCCGACATGGAGCATGTGGCCGATGTCAGGGTCATCGTCACTTTGCATCTGTTGAGTCGGCTCGTCTCGTCTTTGTGGCACTCTATGGCGTATATGAGTCCGAGATTGTATATATCCACAGGTATCTCGGGATCGAAAATCTTCTGAAGCTCTTCGACCATTCTCTTTTCCGACTCTTCGGGAGTCACTTCTCTGGGGTCGCTGTTCATCTTGCCTCCTTGCACTTTCTGGCATATTCATATACCTTTTGCATAAAAGCCTCCAGACTCTTCTGCCTTACGGGAGAGAGAAGCTCGACTATGCCCAGTTCGTGCAGACGGGCCGGGTCGAAAGAGAGTATCTCGTCTGCATCCGCATCACCGAAGATATCCAGAAGCAGAGTCATCATACCCTTGGCCATCTCCGAACTCCCCTCGCCTCTGAATATCACTCTGCCGTCTCTACACTCCGCCACCAGCCATGCCGGAGATGCGCAACCTTCTATGAAGCTTTTTTCGTTCTTCTCCTCCGGTGCCAGAGTCTTGTGTCTCTTCCCTAGGTCGAAGATATACTCCAGCTTCTCCTGGGCGCTTTCGAAGAGTTCGAAATCTTCCCGATAGGCATCGAGCTTTTCCGATATAGACATCGTATATCCTTCTTTCAGAATTTGTGCCATTATACTCGTACTCGATAAAAAAATGCTATGAGAGGGGAGTATCGGGATATCTTAAGCTCGATATCAGCCATACCATCTCTCCCACCCCTCTTCGTAATATTTGAGCAGAGGATGTCTGAAGATGCTGTTGGGCAGAGCGTCGGTATCGTTCATATCCGGCGGAAATTTTGCAAGTTTTTCGTACCAGCCCTCTTCTACGAATTTTCTGCCAGGAGCCATGGAGTTTCTCTCCGGATGCAGAGGAGTCCGGGAGGCGCTCACGAAGCCCCACTCTCCGAAACTCGGTATGTAGCAGTGGTACGGGAGAGTGTACAGTCCCACGGCACGGAGTGTGTGTACTATACTCCAGTAGGCTTTTCTCGTAAAAAGAGGCGAAGTGGCCTGTATATTCATCACACCCCCTTTGCGGAGGTGCGCGGAGAGCATCGTATAGAATTTTATCGAGTATAGTCTGCTCAGCGAGATATTGTCCGGATCGGGCAGATCGACGATGATGAGATCGTAGAGCTCGCTACTGCTCTCTATGAACTTCCAGGCATCCTCGTTTTTCACCTCGACTCTCGGGTCTGAAAAGGAGTTGTTGTTGAGAGACCTCAGTAGAGGGTTTTTGGCGAAGAGTCTGGTCATGGCAGGGTCGAGATCCACGAGGGTGATATCTTTCAGTTCCGGATATTTCAGAAGCTCTCTTAGAGCCAGTCCGTCACCGCCTCCTATTACGAGTACCTTTTCCCTGTGGGCGAGGCAGCTCATGGGAGGATGTACGAGGCTTTCGTGATATCTGTATTCGTCGAGAGAGTCGAACTGCAAAGCGCCGTTTATATAGAGTCTGATTCTCTTTCCATCTTTCGTGAGCGTGAGTTGCTGATATGGCGTCGTTTCGCTGTAGATGACACTGTCGCTGTAGAGCCTGTGACGAATGTACGATTCGTACTCTCCCGCATAGAGCCATCCTGTCCCCAGCAGTGCGAAAACGGCCGCAATCTTGTAGAGTCTCTTTCTCTCTGCGCTGGGTAGAAGGATTTTGTAGCTCAATAGCGCCACGAGAGCGTTCAGGCTCCCGAAAAAGAGAGCTGTCTGCATTATGCCCAGCGTAGGCAGAAAGAAGAGAGGAAAGAGTATCGAAGCCACAAGAGCGCCTGCATAGTCCGCGCTCAGGACATTGGAAATGTTTGTGCCGAGGGTGAATCTCTCTTCGAGAATCCTCACGATGAGAGGAATCTCCATACCGATCAGGCCACCTATGACTATGGTTTCGAGATAGAGGAATATGCTGTAGTTTTCGACTACGGCGAAGGCATAGAATAGTATGGCGGTACTGAAGCCTCCGAAGAGTGCAGTGAGCAGCTGGATATCTATGAAAGCCTCCACCAGCTTGTGAGTGATGTATCTCGAAAGCCACGCTCCTATACCCATGGAGCTCATGAAGACTCCTATGACTATGGAGAATTGATAGACCGAATCTCCAAGCAGATAGCTCGAAACCGTACCTTCGAGGAGTTCATAGACAAGACCGCTTATCGAAACCAGCATGGCCGCTATGAGCAGGAATATCGCTTTGGACGCTCCCTCTCTTCTCATACTCCACCTCTATCGTCGGGCAGGAGTTTCTCTCTGTATATTCTTAGCTTCTCCCGATAGCTCATTGCCGCATATGCGGGAGAGGGGGAGGGGAGGTAGTCCCTCTCTATCTCGAGGTGGCCGAATCCCTTTTCGAAAAGTCTCTGGGCTTTTCTGCCGGTGAAGAGCAGTCTCTTCACGGATGGGTGTCTCTCGAGCATAGCCTCGATATCGTTGAGCTCGATATCTCTCAGGGAGCTATCCAGAGAGTTCCGGCGACTGCACGAGGCCACCATATCCCACAGACCCCAGCGCATCTTCGCGAGGAGTTCTATCTTCTCCTCCACCGAATCGGCGGGCATTTTGGCGATATCTGCAAGCAGCCTCCAGAAGAGATTTCGTCTATGTCCGTAGTAGAAGTCGTTTTCGAAAGAGTCGATACTCGGAAAAGTGCCGAGTATCACTATCGAAGAATCTTCGAAAATCAACTCCGGGAAGGGGTGTCGAACTATCGTGCCTCTATCCATCTCTATCTGCAGGCCTTTCTCATATTGGAAACTATCAGTACGAATATGCTGAAGCAGAAGAGTTTTAAATCCAGTTCGCTTCCGAGATGGATATTTCTGAAGGTTTCGCTCTTGCTCATCGCCTCTCCCGCAAGCTGCATATTGACGATATCGGGCATATAGTAGTAGTTGAAGAGCATCGCACTCATGATGGCTACAAGGGCGGCAGCCATATCTATGCGGTCTCTTTCGAACATCTTGTATTTGTAGCCCTCGTAGAGGAATATCGCCACGATATTCAGGAGAATCACCTTGCCCAGTATCAGGAAATTGCGTGTCATTATCAGCCCCTCCTGATAGTGGCTGAGCAGATTTTCGCCAAGCCACTTTTGAGAGTTGAAAATTATCGGTGCGCTTATTGCATCCGCGAAGAGAGAGGCTCCCAGTGTGCTCGCCAGCACTGTCAGATAGGCTATCGTGGCTATCCTGAATCCCTTTTTCATCTACATATCCCTTTTGTCGATTGTGCCTTTTCCGCGCAAGATAGAGCAAAAAAGGGAAAATGTCAAGACTTTGGGGAGGAAATTTTCCTATATGTCGCGCTACTGTGTACGGAATAAGGGCTCTATGATACAATTCGCGCAATCATAATCGTGTTGATAAATATTGTCGCAGAGAAAGGACTTGCATGTTTGCCCGATTCGATATCGAGAAGGAGAGGCTCGAAGAGTTTCCGCAGAGGCTCGGGACTCTTCTCGATGAACAGCTTCGCAAAATAGAAGAGATTGCAGCCGCCAAGGATGCTGGATATGAGGATGTGATCAAGAGACTCGAAGAGATGGATGAGCAAAGAGCTCTCTTTTTCACTCCGCTTTCGCATCTCAACAGTGTCATGAACTCCGAAGAGACGAAAAAGGCCTATGAGGAGTCTATAGCGCAACTGAGTCTGTTTCACAGCCGTGTATCGCAAAACAGAGCGCTTTATGAGAAGATAAAGGCTATCGAAAGCGACGATATATACAGAAAAAGAGTACTTCAAAACGAGATACGGGATTTCAGACTCTCCGGCGCCGACCTGGACGAGGAGGGCAAAAGAGAGCTCGAAGAGATAGATTTGAAGCTCAGCGAGCTTTCGAACCGCTTCGCCCAGAATCTGCTCGATGCCACCAATTCATGGGAGATGGTGGTAGAGAGTGAAGAGGATGTCGAAGGGATACCGGAGGAGGAGCTCGCCAAAGCCCGTTTCGAGGAGGATGGGAGGGTGAAATACCGTTTCACTCTACAGATGCCGAGCTATATCGCCTATATGACTTATGGTCCCAATCGGGAACTCAGAGAGAAGATATACCGGGCATATACCACGAGGGCTCCCGAAAATGCCGAAGTGATAGACGAGATACTGCGACTGAGAGAGAAGAAAGCCCGGCTGCTGGGCTTCGACAGCTACGCCTCCTATGCCCTGCAGACGAGAGATGCGCGAAGCGAAGATGAGGTGATGTCGTTTCTCGAGAATCTGCTGAAGCTCTCCATAGCCGCAGGAAGAGCCGAAATAGAGGAGCTTGGAAGATTCGCTTTGCGAGAGGACGGGCTTGAAGAGCTCGAAAGTTTCGATATAGCCTACTACTCCCAAAAGCTCAAAAGAGAGCTTTTCGACTACGACGAGAATATGAGCCGTCCATATTTCGAGAAGAGCAGAGTCGTAAAGGGGGTCCTCGGGATTGTGGAGGAGCTTTTCGGATACACTTTCAGGAAAAACGATATGAGACTCTGGCATGAGAGTGTGGAGTGCTACGATATCTATCGGGATGGCGAATTGTCGGCCAGAATCTATTTCGACCTCGAAGCGAGGAGAGAGAAGAGAGGCGGAGCGTGGATGCACGATTGGGAGACGAGGTTTCTCGACAGCAGGGGAGAGCTTCACCTCCCTTCGGCCTTCGTCGTAGCCAACTTCTCACCCGCACAGGGGGGTGAACCATCCCTGCTCAGACACGACGATGTGGTGACGCTCTTCCATGAAATGGGTCATGCGATACATCATCTCTTCAGCGCCATGGATGAACGCTCCATAAGCGGAATCAACGGTGTGGCGTGGGATGTCGTGGAGTTTCCGAGCCAGTTTCTCGAGAATTTCGCATACGAAGCCCCCATTCTGGAGCGCTTCGCATACCACTATCGTAGCGGAGAGAAGATACCTACAGAGATTCTCGGGGCTATAAAAAGAAGCAAAAATTTTCAGGCGGCCATGGCCATGCTCAGACAGTTGGAGTTTGCCATCTTCGACTTCAGACTCCATATGAAACTCTATCAGGGTGCCGAAGTCCGGGAGCTTCTGGAGTCTGTCAGAGAGAGAACAGCGCTTGTGAAGACTCCCCCCTACAACCGTTTCGAGCACGGTTTCTCCCATATTTTCGCCGGAGGATATGCCGCAGGATACTATAGCTACAAATGGGCCGAGGTGCTTAGCGCGGATGCCTTTTTCGCCTGTGTGGCGGAGGATGGTTCGTTCGACAGAGAGAAGGCCGACGGCTATGCGAAAAATATTCTGAGTCAGGGAGGGGCGGAAGATATGAGTACGCTCTACAAAAGATGGCTCGGCAGGAGGGCGAGACCGGAATCTCTGCTCGAACTTTACGATATAGGCTCGGGAGAGTAGTATTGAAGAGAGATTTTCTGCTTCTGCTTTCTTCCGTACTCGCCTCCGTGCTTCTTCTGCTCGCCGGTGCATGGAGCGCTCCCACATTCACGCAGAGAGAGAGTTTCATGGAGGCGCTCTCCATGTTTCTCTCGTTGCTCTTCGTATTTTCCGTCATTGTCGTCGTGGCCTACATGGGTTTGAGAGCCTTTTCGATATTTCTCTCTCTCTTCGTGGCGATGGCCATATCCATCTACGGTATCGAAGCGGGGCTTATGGTGATAGCCATGACATATCTGCTGTGGGGTTTCGTATTCTCCATAGAGCTTCTGCTGGCATATCACGGAGTCGAGAGTGCATGTCTCTGGTTTGTGCAACGCTATACGGCGAGGAGTTTCGAGATGGAATATAGGATTTTCTATCCACTGCTTTGGATATCCTATTTTCTATGGGATTATCTGCCTCGGCTCTTTGGCGGCAAAAGGGAGAAGTTACCTTTCGTACCATCAGGGGCCTATCGTCGTATATTGGATAGATTGAACGATAAATAAAATTGAATGACAATATTCATAATGGCATAATATACAAAAGCGTCTGATTGCCTTAACGAGGGGGAGAGATGGAAGATTTGAGAGTAGAAGAGGAGAATAGATATATCGAAGAGATACGGCAATCGTATGCGAGATTCGGATATATAATAGCGATATCTCCGCTTCTTATATACTTCGACTCGTTTTTCCCATCGAAGATGGGTAGATTGAATACGACCTTTATACTCTTTACGATATATGCTCTTTCGCACTACTTTTTTATCAGGAGATATCCGCAAAGAGCCCTGATTCCAAGAAAAATACTCACGATTGTCATAGATATCGCTGCGACCACTTTCTTCATATACACTCTGGATCGTTACGGTTTCATATTTCATGTTTTGTATGTATGGATCATTATGGGCAACGGTCTCAGATTCGGTCCGTACTATCTCTTTTTTAGCATGCTTTTGTGTGTGGGGGCGATTCTGGCTATCTATATCTTGAATCCTTTCTGGAAAGCTCGTGCATATATTGTTGTCTATATGATTGCCACATCTATCGTGGTGCCACTTTTTGCGCTTATACTGATGAGGCGATTGAGAGAAAAGAATATAGAGCTGGCGAAACTGCTTCGGCTCGTAGAGAGACAGTCCAGGATAGATTCACTCACCGGCATACCGAATCGTCTCTCGTTTGAATTGGAGTTAGAGAGATATATGAAAAGGAGGATACCTTTTGCACTTCTATTTATCGATATAGACGGTTTCAAAGCCGTCAACGACAATTTCGGACACGATATCGGAGACGAGGTGCTAAAAGAGGTAGCCCAGAGGTTGGACGATTCGATAGAAAAGGGTGATTTTTTAGCCCGTCTCGGTGGAGATGAGTTTGTGGTGATGAGTCGAGGGGGAGAAAAGATAGTGAGAAAATTGGCCGAAGATATATGCAGGAGACTCTCCGAGCCCTATGGAGAGAATGCAGAGATAGATTATCTTTCCGCAAGTATAGGTATAAGCTATTTTCCCAAGGATACGGAAGATGAATTCATGCTCAAAAGATATGCCGATATCGCTATGTACGCCGTAAAACAGGATGGAAGGAACGGCTACAAGGAGTATTGTCACTGCTGGAAGGGTCGAGAGCGAAAGCTATCCGATAAATATCGTCGCAACGGCGATTCGAATACCAAATCCCGTCCGAGCGGGTCGGGATGAGACGATGAAGATACTGGTACTCAACTCGGGAAGCTCCTCCATAAAGTTCAAATTGTACGACTTTCCCTCGAGAGAGCTCCTGCTTGCAGGGAGCATAGAGAGGATAGGGGAGGCGGACTCCTCTCTCAGACTCAAAGGGCGGAATCTCGAGCTCGACGAAAGAGTCGCTCTGGCCGACCATCGTCGGGCTCTGGAATCTCTCGAAGAGATTTTCAAAAAGAGCTCTCTTCTGGACTCTTTCGAAGAGCTCGGTGCCGTCGGGCACAGAGTGGTTCATGGAGGAGAGGATTTCGAAGAGTCCGTCCTCATAGACGAAGAGGTGATGGGTGCCATCAAGCGTAATGTCTCTCTCGCGCCGCTGCACAATCCGGCCAATATAGAGGGGATAGAGGTGATAGGCTCACTCTCTCCCTCCACACCGCAGGTGGCAGTATTCGATACGGCCTTTCATCAGACTATGCCCCCGGAGGCCTATATCTACGCCCTCGAAATCGAACTTTATGAAAAGTACGGAATTAGAAGATACGGTTTTCACGGCAGCTCCCACTCCTTCGTCTGTAAAAGAGCTTCCGAGATGGCGGGTATGGATAGCGCCTCTTTCGACACCATAACGCTACATCTGGGAAATGGAGCGAGTGTCTGTGCGATAAAGGGGGGAAAGAGTATCGAAACCTCCATGGGCTTTACACCTCTCGAAGGGCTGGTAATGGGGAGTAGAAGCGGTGATATCGACCCTGCGATAATCTTCCATCTATACAGAGAGCTCGGGATGAGTCTGCAAGAGATAGAGAGGCTACTCAACAGACGCAGCGGTCTGAAGGGGCTTTGCGGCGAGAGCGATATGAGAGAGATAGAGCTCGCGGCAGCAAGCGGAGATGAGCGCGCTTTGGCGGCCATAGATATCTTCGTTCACCGTATAGTCAAATATATAGGAGCCTATTTCGTACTCCTCGGCGGTGCGGATGCGATAGTCTTCACCGGTGGAATCGGTGAAAACAGCTCGTATATACGGGCCAGAGTATGCGAAAGACTCGAAGCGTTGGGTGTCCGTTTCGATAGTGAACTCAACGAAAGAGGCAGGGGAGATTTCCTGTTCAGTACGAAGGATAGTGCGCTAAGACTCTATACCGTGCATACCGACGAAGAGTCCGTCATAGCCGAAGATACCTATCGTATAGTGAGTCTTGCGGAGTCTATGAATCCGACTCCGTGAAAATCGAAGTTTTACACCATGCGGGGCTTTTTGGCGACTGAAACCGCCGCCTGGAAGAGTTGAGATTCACAGCGAGCGCGCAGCCGAGACTTCTTTCGCACAATCGCGTAGAAATCAATAGGGCATCATATCCATTTGTGCTTTTTAAGCCAGCGGAATATGAGCCAGGCTATGGCTATATTGCTTATCCATACGAAGAGATAGCTATATTTCCAGTCGAGTTCGGGCATATATTTGAAGTTCATACCGTAGTTGCCCACGACGAAGGTAAGAGGCAGGAAGATGAGCGATATGGCCGCGAGCCTCTGCATGGCCTGGTTCATTCTGTTGCTCAAAAAGCCCATGAGCAGGTTTTGCAGATAGCCTGTCCTGTCGAGATAACTCTTGGATTCGTTTATCGAGAAGGAGAGGTGCTCCTTGAGGTCTATGAACTCATACTTCAGTTTTTTGCGTATAGCCACCGGAAAGTGGTTGTAAACCTTGTTGACCACATCGTTGGACTGTATGGAGAGTTTGGCGAGGCGGTTGAGGGTGCGTCTGGCGAAATAGAGACTCTTTTGTACCTCCTGCTCGTTCAAATCCTCGGCGAAAATCCGATCCTCTATGAGCTCCAGTTTGTCGTCTATCCTGTCGAGTATGCTCATGGTATGGTCTATCATTATATCCATGACCGTATAGGTGATATATTCGAGCGAATCGCTCTGTCTGTATCTCTTGTAGAGGTTGGTAGTGATACTCTTGATGGTCTTTTCGTTTCTGCCGAGAAAGATGAATGTCTTGCCGGTGACTATGATGACCACATTTTCGTCGTCGTAATGCATATCGTCCTCTTCGTCGGCCACGAAGTATTTCAATACTATGAGTTTGAAGCGCTCGTTCTCTTCGTAGGTGATACTCTGATCTTCACTCTGGATATCCTCTATGAAACTCTCGGGAAAGTCGTGTTTTTTCAGCCACTCTATGATGGTTTCGTTGTAGATGGTGGTGAAGAGTACCTGCTTTTTGTTGTCGTCGAGTACTATCTCCTCCTTGCGGTATAGACGGTCGGAAAAAAGATACATATTGCAACCTTCACTCTCTATTGTGTCTGCGAGGAATAAAACGCTTCGGACGAAATCCGCTCAAAATGGAAAATCTCCGTATTATAGCAGGATGCCGGATGCTTTATGAATAATTGAGTAAAATACCTGCGATAATCTTATGACAAAGGTCGAAAAATGAGTCACTATATGCTCTTCTGCGGTACCGCCAATCCTCAACTCGGCGAAAAGATAGCCGAATATCTACAGATGCCTCTTACCAAGGCTACGATAAACCGTTTCTCCGACGGTGAGATAAATGTACAGATATCCGAAAGCGTCAGAGGTAAAGATGTCTTCATAATACAGCCCACATGCGCACCGGCGAATGCCAATTTGATGGAGCTTCTCATCATGACCGACGCACTCAAGCGCTCTTCGGCCAGATCGATAAACGCCGTCGTTCCCTACTATGGCTATGCGAGGCAGGATAGGAAAGCCGCTCCCAGAGTACCCATCTCCGCCAAACTCGTGGCCGACATGATGGAGACAGCCGGAGTGACGAGACTCATAACCGTGGATTTGCACGCTTCGCAGATACAGGGCTTTTTCAATATTCCAGTTGACAATCTCTACGGAGCGATACTCTTCATCGACTATATCAAATCGAAAAAGTTCGAAAACCCCGTCATAGCCTCTCCCGATATCGGAGGAGTCGCCCGTGCCAGATATTTCGCCAGTCGTCTCGGTATGGATATGGTTATAATCGACAAGCGCAGAGAGAGGGCCAATGTATCGGAAGTGATGAATATCATCGGCGATGTCGAAGGGAAGGATGTGATATTGATAGACGATATGATCGATACCGCCGGTACGATGGTAAAGGGTGCGGCCGCACTCAAGGAGAGAGGTGCCAACAGTGTCATGGCCTGCTGTACACATCCGGTACTCTCCGGGCCGGCGATAGAGAGAATCCGCGAAGGCGCTCTGGACGAACTGGTAGTCTCCGATACTATCCCCGTAGCGGTAGAGTGCAAAAAGATAAAGGCCCTCTCCACAGCCTCCATGCTGGCGGAAGTGATACGAAGAGTCCAGAACAACGAGAGTGTCAACTCCCTCTTCGAAACCAAATAAGGATAAAACTTGGCCAAAAAAGTACCTCAGTCCAATATTAGAAACTTTTCCATCATAGCACATATAGATCACGGCAAATCTACTCTTGCGGACAGGATAATACAGGAGTGCGGTGCTGTGAGCGAGCGTAAGATGAGTGCGCAGGTTATGGATACCATGGATATAGAGAAGGAGAGAGGTATCACGATAAAGGCGCAGAGTGTGAGGCTCGATTACTATAAAGATGGTGAACACTATATCCTCAATCTCATCGACACTCCGGGTCATGTAGATTTCTCATACGAGGTGAGCCGCTCTCTGGCCTCTTCGGAAGGGGCTTTGCTGATAGTCGATGCCGCGCAGGGGGTGGAGGCTCAGACCATCGCCAATGTCTATATAGCCCTCGAAAACGACCTCGAACTTCTGCCCGTGGTGAACAAGATAGACCTTCCCAGCGCCGACCCCGAAAGGGTATTGACGGAGGTGGAGGAGGCTATCGGACTCGACTGTACCGAACACAATCTCATATCGGCCAAGACGGGGCAGGGGGTGCCCGAGCTCATAGATGCGATAGTGGAGAGGATTCCGGCTCCCTCTGGAGATGAGAACGCCCCCACCAAAGCCCTCATCTACGACAGCTGGTTCGACAACTATCTCGGAGCGCTGGCGCTCGTGAGGCTTTTCGACGGCTCCATAAAGAAGGGTCAGATGATCAGAATAATGGGGAGCAACGAAGATCATCAGGTCCTCGACCTGATGTATCCCAATCCCATAGCCCCAATCAAGACAGCCGAGATAGCTACCGGCGAGATAGGTATAGTGGTGATGGGGCTCAAAACGGTCGAAGGTATAAAGGTGGGAGATACGATTACGGATGCCAAAAACCCCACCAAAGAGGCGATACCGGGCTTCGAACCGGCCAAACCCTTCGTATTTGCGGGAATATATCCGATAGAGACCGACAAGTTTGAAGATCTCAGAGACGCTCTGAACAAACTTAGACTCAACGATGCCGCTCTCACATTCGAGCCCGAAAGCTCTCTGGCGCTCGGGAGCGGCTTCAGAGTGGGATTTTTGGGTATGCTCCATATGGAGGTGGTCAAAGAGAGGCTGGAGAGGGAGTTCGACCTCGATCTCATAGCGACCGCTCCGACAGTCGTATATAGGCTCTTGCTGACCGACGGTAGCGAGCTGGAGATACAAAACCCGAGCGAACTGCCCGACCCCTCCAAGATAGATAGCATCTACGAGCCCTATGTGAAAGCCACGATACTCACACCCAACGATTTCGTGGGCAATCTGATAAAACTACTCAACGACAGAAGAGGTATTCAGGTCAAGATGGACTATCTGAACGAAAAGAGGGTTCTGATGGAGTACGATATCCCGATGAACGAAATCGTGATGGACTTCTACGACAAACTCAAGAGTACCACCAAGGGTTATGCGAGTTTCGACTACGAACCCGTCGGATTCCGTGCCGGTGACCTGGTGAAGCTCGATATCAGAGTGGCGGGCGAAGTGGTGGATGCCCTCAGTATCATCGTCCCCAGAGAGAAAGCGAGAACGAGAGGCCTCGCTTTCGTAAATCAGCTCAAAGAGTTGATTCCCAGACAGCTTTTCGAAGTGGCGATTCAGGCGAGTATCGGCAATCAGATAATAGCTAGGAGCAATGTCAAATCAGTGGGCAAGAATGTGACGGCCAAATGTTACGGAGGAGACATCACACGAAAACGAAAACTCCTCGAGAAGCAGAAAGCCGGTAAAAAGAGAATGAAGGCCATCGGAAAAGTGCAGGTACCGCAGGAAGCCTTCATGGCGGTGCTCAAGATAGAGAATTAAGGAGTGCATGATGTGGAACTGGATTACAGAGTGGGCTTTTCATATACATCTGATAATGGCTATCAGTTGGATAGGCGGGTCGATATTTATGTTCGTTCTCGGTATTACGCTCAGAGACAAAAAGGCTCAACAGGAGGTCTATCCTCATGTTGGCCCTATTTTCGGATGGTTCGAAGTGGCAGCCCTGATATCGCTGTTGCTTACTGGATATATCCTGGGTATCAAATATAATCTTTTCGAGCTTCTATTTGCGGATAACGGTACAGAGATATCCCATGCACTGAAGATGAAAGTATCGATGGTGGTGGTTTTGACGGTAGCTACCGTCATACACTTCGTGGTCGCATACAAAACAAATGGCAAAGAGAGGAGCAGAGTCGAACAGCTGCTCTCGAGAAGCTCTTCGATGCTGATATTTTTTCTCAATCTCTTCGTGATGCACTATGCCATCGTATTGAGAAATATACTATAAGAGAGTATATATAGAAAAAACTCTCTTTTTTTCAAAGAACTCTTGACAAAGATGTTTCTTTGAGATATAATTCCACCCACACAAGCGAATGGGGTATCGCCAAGCGGTAAGGCAACTGGTTTTGGTCCAGTCATTCGGGGGTTCGAATCCCTCTACCCCATCCACTTCGGATCTTTGATCCGCCTTTTCAATCGGACGCGGGATAGAGCAGTCCGGTAGCTCGTCGGGCTCATAACCCGAAGGTCGGGGGTTCAAATCCCTCTCCCGCAACCAAAACCCCACAGATTTGTCTATTATTAAGTTGTTATAGATGTAACGAGCATTGTGACGATAAAAATAATCGGGCGCTCCTTTTTGCGTATCTTTGTTCCAAAAATCCGCTTCGAAAAGCTCTTTGGCTGCAACATAATCTTTTTGATATGATTCGCAATTGTCTTTTTGGCTGAGCGATAATTCTTTGTCAATGAGTGGGAGGGTGAAATCATACCTTTGCATCTATGCGAGTTCAGTCGTGGAATTGTCGTTGGAGTCCATACAGACTTCCCATCACCGTGGAAAGCAAAGAGTCCTTCCAGCAAAGGAGCAGGGATTTCAGTCCCGTTTGATGCGCTTGGTTGCCGATAACGGCGTCTATTCGAGGTCGATAGCCCCGCTTCTATAAAAACAACGCACTTTGTATCTTGACAAAAAGATCGATACTCTGTTATTATGTAGATACAATGATATACAAGGATATACAAATGAAAAAAGCTATAAATATACGGCTGGATGAGGAGCTTTTGGCCGAACTCGACAGATACGCCGAAGAGTTGGAGAGGACGAGGACATATCTGATAGAAAAGGCGATAAGCGCCTATTTCGACAGATTGGATGAGATGATTTCCGATAAGAGAATCGACGAGGTCAAAAGTTCGAAGGTGGAGATCTATACTCTTGAAGAGGTGGCAAAGCAACTGGGTCTGCATTGATGTATAGAGTCATAATACCGAAGTTCGCCCTCAAAGAGCTCTCCAAAATCGAGAAAGCCGATCAGCAACTGATCTTCGACAAGATCAAAGATCTCGAAAAAGGTATTTTCACCAACGACAAAGCCCTCGAGGGTAAACATCGGGGCAAATTCAGAAAGCGGGCGGGAGCTTATAGAATCGTATATTTGAAAGAGAACGACATTTTACTCATAACGATCATCAGAATCGCCCATCGGAAAGAGGTATATTGAAAATCCCGTAGATTGGAAAGTGCCGGGTCGAATATCGTATAGAGATCCATATAAATTCACCACTGCCATAGAAAGCAAAAAGTCCTTCCTCCTCGACTTTTCGCACTTCATATCGAGAGGGCGAAATCGAAGTTGCGCTCTATGCGAGATTTATCGGCGACTAAAGTCGCGGAATTGTCGTTGGAGTCCATACAGGCTTCCCACCGCCGTGGAAAGCGAAAAGTCCTTCCGGCAAAGGAGCAGGGACTTCAGTCCCGTATATTGTGATATTCGCCGATTTTGCAGTGCCGAAGTCCTTCGTGTTGGATATCTACAACCTCCCAGAATTCATCGTAGCTCAGGTTGGTCTGGGCGCTTTTTCCCTCATTCTCATCATCTTGGCGAGGATGAGAGAAAAGCTCATGAAATCTGGACTGTAATGTTGTATCAAAAGGCAATTGTAGAAGGCGGCTCAGGTTCCCATCGCCTCTAACTCTTCTTTTATCTTCTCCAGTTTCTGCTCCGCATCGGCGAGGGCTTTTCTGTTTTGCTCCACTACCGCTTCGGGGGCGTTGGCTACGAACTTTTCGTTCTTCAGCATACCACCTATCTTCATTATCTCTTTTTCGAGTTTCTCTCTCTGCTTCTGGAGTTTGGCGATGATGGGGGTCATATCTATATCCGCCGTGGATATGTAGCTTTCGAGATGGTCGCTCACATCGGTTACGGCAGGGTCGGGCTTTTGGGTGACGAACTCCACCCTCTCGGCTTTGGAGAGCTTCTCTATAAAGGGTCTCATAAGCTCTTCGTCGAAATCGGCCTCTATCCTGAGATAGGCCTTTTCTATACGCTGATTGGCCTTCTCCACGAGAGTCTTGCATCTGCGGATACTCACTATGGCCTCTATGGCGAGGGCGAAGTCTTCCATTATCTTCTCGTCGGGTTCACCCGCTACGGGATACTCTCTTATCATGATGGAGTCGCTCTCCTTTAGAGTCGTAGCGCCCAGACGCTGATAGAGATACTCTGTGATGTAGGGCATGAAGGGGTGCAGGAGTTTCATACTCTCTTTGAATATCGCGCCAAGCTCCGCCACACTCTCGCGGCTCGCCTTGCTCAACTCTATACCCCAGTCGCAGAACTCTCCCCAGAGGAAGCGGTAGAGTGTCGTGGCGGCGTCGTTGAAGCGGTACTGCTCTATATAGTTTCTCGTCTCCGCCACCGCCATGTCGAATCTACTGAGGATATATCTGCCAAGAGGCGTCTTTATGCGCTCCCTGTCGAGGTCTTCGAAGCTCTCGGCGTTCATCAGCAGATAGTTAGCGGCGTTGTAGAGTTTGTTGGTGAAGTTTCTGCTCTGCTCCAGCTTCTCGACGCTGAGTTTGATATCTCTCCCCTGTACGGCCAGCACCGCGAGGGTGAAGCGCAGGGCATCGGCGGAGTATCTCTCTATCATCACGAGCGGGTCTATCACATTGCCTTTGGATTTGGACATCTTTTCGCCCTTCTCGTCCTTGACCAGAGCATGTAGATAGATATGCGGGTATGGAAGCTCTCCTGTGAGTTTCTCTCCCATCATCAACATTCTTGCCACCCAGAAAAAGAGGATATCGAAGCCAGTTATGAGGAGCTGATTGGGGTAGAACTCCTCCATATCGCTCTCAAACCACTTTTCGCCCTTCAGCGCCTCGCCGTTGCCCCAGCCAAGTGTACTGAAGGGCCACAGGCCTGAGCTGAACCATGTATCGAGCACATCGGGGTCCTGATATATATTTTGACTGCCGCACTTTTCGCAGACTCTCGGGGTCTCTCCCTCGAAAGCCCACTGATGGGAGCACTCTTTACAGTACATCACGGGAATCTGATGCCCCCACCAGAGTTGACGGCTGATACACCAGTCGCGCAAATCTCTCATCCAGGCGTTGAAGCTGTTTATCCAGTGTTCGGGGAAGAATCGCGCTTCGCCGTCGTTCACTCTGCTAATGGCGTCAGCGGCGAACTCCTTTTTGACGAACCACTGTTTGGAGATATAGGGCTCCACGATATTTTTACATCTGTAGCAGTGTCCCACCTGATGGCTGTGCTCCTCTATCTTTTCGATGAAGCCCTCATCTTGGAGCTTTTCGACCACCTTCTCTCTCGCTTCGAGCCTCTCCATACCGGCGAACTCTCCGGCGAACTGGTTGAGTATCCCGTTTTCGTCGAATATCGTAATGAAGTCGAGACCGTGGCGCAATCCCACTTCGTAGTCGTTGGGGTCGTGCGCGGGAGTCACCTTGACCAGACCCGTACCGAACTCCATATCGACATGCTCGTCGGCGATGATAGGTATCTCTCTCTCTATCAGAGGCAGTATCACCGTCTTGCCTATGAGGTCTCTGTATCTCTCGTCGTCGGGGTTGACCATGACGGCCGTATCTCCGAAGTAGGTCTCCGGTCTGGTGGTGGCTACCGTGATAGTGCCGCTTCCGTCGCTCAGAGGATAGCGGATATGATAGAGTTTACCGTCGTGCTGTTCGTACTCCACCTCTATATCGCTCAGCGCACCGTCGTGGGTACACCAGTTTATCATATAGTTGCCCTGATAGATATACCCCTCGTCATACATCTTTTTGAAGGCCTTTTTGACGGCGTTTGCCAGACCTTCGTCCATCGTAAAGCGCTCTCTGCTCCACGCGGGAGAGACTCCGAGCCTTCTGAGCTGTTTAGTGATGGCATCTCCGGAATTTTCCTTCTGTTTCCATGCCAGCTTCAAAAACTCTTCTCTGCCAATCTCCTCTTTTGTCTTTCCCTCTTTAAGAAGCTGTTTTTCCACTACATTCTGGGTGGCGATTCCGGCATGGTCGGTCCCGGGTTGCCAGAGAGTCTTGTAGCCATCCATCCTCTTGTAACGGACGATGATATCTTGGAGTGTGAATGTGAGCGCATGTCCTATATGTAGATGTCCCGTCACATTGGGCGGTGGCATCATGATGCAGAAGGTTTTGCCCTCTTTTTGAATAGAGTCGTTACCATCTGTCTCGAAATAGCCTCTATCCTCCCATATGCGGTAGTAGTCACCCTCCACCACTTTCGGGTCGTAGTGGCTCTTTTTGCGTTCCTGGCTCACGATATACTCCTTGGAGAAGTTTTTCGCGATTATATCCAAAACTATCTGATTGAGCTCGCCGCCCCTCTGCAGGGAGGCCGAATCGCTCTCGGGACGAAACCAAAAGGGCTCGAAAATCCACCGTGGACGGACGGAGTATCCTCGGTGGCTTCAGTATCATCAAAGATAGAGTCACTCTGAATCAAGTCGTAGGATCGGCTTCAACCGACAGGAAGACACCCACCCCCTCCCCTCGATAGACAGCCTATATAGACTACAACGCCAAACCCGCGACTGAAGTCGCGGCCCCAAAACGACGACAGCTATTCTGGGGCGGCGACTTTAGTCGCCGAAAAAACCTTATATGCAGTGTAGCTTTGATTTCGCCATCACGATATAAAGTCCTAAAATCGAAGGAAGCGGAGGCTTCAGCCTCACACAGATGGTAGATGGACTTCTACTCTCCAAAACGATAGTTGACCTGTATGGACTTTCGATGTCGATTCCGCGACTAAAGTCGCGGCCCCAGATAGATGAACTTCTTCTTTTCAAAGCAGTGGTTTTCTCTCGTTCCCACCGTCTCGGTGGGAATGCATACCGAAGATAGGATAATCAAGACACTTCCTATCGTCGCGTCGGCTGAAGCCGACCCTACTATTCTCTATCATTCATGAAATTGTAGGTTCGTTCCTCTCATTCCTAGTGGGAACGAAAGAAGCTACTTTGTATCGAATGTTTTCTATGAGAGTATGGCTTCGGTGTCTCGATCGACAATATATGGAGTAGGGAAAGCACCCGCAGGGGCGGGTGCGAGAGGTAAAAAAACTATCTATCCCTCTTACTTACCTCTTTGCAGAGAGATACGAAATATTTGGCGTTTTCTACCGGTACATCGGGGAGTATCCCGTGTCCGAGATTGAAGATGTGCCGTCCATCTCTCATCAATTCGGCGAGACTCTCGACACACTCTTTCGTAGCCTCTTTGGAGTAGAGTCGGCAGGGCTCCATATTGCCCTGCAGTACATATCTATCTGCGAGTTTCTCTTTGGCCAGTGCCATCGGGGTACCCCAGTCCACACCGAAGACATCGAAATCTCCGTCTATATCGTCGAGATAGGCGCCTATACCCTTGGGAAAGATGATGACAGGGATATGGGGGTATCTCTCTTTGATATAGGAGGATATCTCTTTCATATATCTCCAGCTAAATTCGAAATATGCCGGCTTTTCGAGTGCTGCCGCCCAGCTGTCGAAAATCTGTACCGCATCCGCCCCGGCCTCTATCTGCTTGATGAGGTAGTGTTTCACCACTTCCGTCACCTTCGCGAGGAGTCTGTGCATCAATTCGGGGTCCGTATATATGAGCTTCTTGACGATACTGTATGTTTTGGTGCCCTGACCCTCTATCATATAGGTAGCAAGTGTCCAAGGCGCGCCAGTGAAGCCTATGAGCGCCTTGTCGTCCGCCAGCCTCTCTCTGACGATACGAATCGTATCGTAAACATAGGAGAGTCTGTCGGCCGCCTCTTCTCCTCCGAGAAGAGCATCCACATCTTCGATACCGGATACGGGTTTTTCGAATATGGGCCCTTCGCCCTTGACGAAATCGAGCTTCATACCCATCTCGTTGGGTACTACGAGTATATCGCTAAAGAGTATGGCGGCATCGACTCCTACGATATCGACCGGCTGCAGAGTCACCTCCGCCGCCATCTCTGGTGTGTGACAGAGCTTGAGGAAATTGCCCGCTTTGGCTCTGACTTGCATATATTCAGGCAGGTATCTACCTGCCTGTCTCATCATCCATACCGGAGTGTATGGGGTCTCTTTGCCAAAACAGGCATCTACGAAAATTTTACTCATTAGTGCTCACCTTTGTGCATGAAATAGAAAGCCAGAGACAAAAATAGTATTGAACCGGCGAATGCCAGCATCTCGTACGGGGATTCGTATCTAAGATGCATCACCCTCTTGAAGAAGCTGACGATAAGAACCATTATGATGACTTTGGCAAGTTTGTCCTTGAGTTCGTCAAGGGTGTGTATTTCGAGTATTCTGGATGCGGCGCTTCTTTTGGCTATATCTATCTCCGATATGAAGAGCTCATAGAGCCCGAAACCGAAAATGAAGAGTACTATCGCCATCAGGTATAGGTCGATAGCCCCTATTAGATCGCTTACTATATCTTCGTGGAAATCCACTGGATGTAGGCCGTTGAGGTATGTATCGCCAACCAGCGCCGCCACATGCCAGATATCCACACTTGCGACGATGAAGAGAGCTATACCCCCGACCATATTGAAGATTACGGCCAGCAGGACGAAAAAGCGGGTGCTCCAGAGCAGATTTTCGAAACTCTCTTCGAGCCACTTCATCACAGATCCTCCAACTCTATCCACCTCTGCGCGATTCTCACGGCATTGGTGGCAGCTCCCACTCTCACTTGGTCGGCCACGACCCAGAGGTGGAGTATGTTGTCGGCAAATATATCCTTTCTGATTCTCCCTACGAAGGTGGTATCGGTATCCGTAGCCACTATCGGCATGGGATAGATAGCTTTTTCGAGCTCGTCCATCACCTCCACATCGGGAAATTCGCTCAGGGCGAGACGACACTTCTCTACATCCACCGAGATATCGTCGTCGAAGGTGATGGTTAGGGCTTCGCTATGGCTCCTGAGTACGGGTACTCTCACGCAGGTAGCGCTGACGGCTATGTCGGAGTGCATGATTTTGTTGGTCTCGTTGACCATCTTCATCTCCTCTTTCGTATAGCCGTTTGGCTGGGGCTTGTCGATTTGGGGTATGACATTGAGCGCTATCTGGTGCATAAAGGCTCTATGCTCGCTTTCGTCGAGCCTGAAGGCGAAAAAGTCTTGCATCTGCTTCACCAGCTCTTCCATACCGCTTTTGCCCGCTCCGCTGACCGCCTGATAGGTGCTCACATCGACTCTCCTGATTTTCCCTCCGTAGAGGTCGTAGAGAGGTTTGAGCGCCAATACCATCTGTATAGTAGAGCAGTTGGGATTGGCTATTATGCCGCTCTCTCTCCATAGCTCTATATCTTGGGGGTTGATTTCGGGGACCACGAGAGGGATATCCGGCTCCATCCTGAAGTGAGATGTGTTGTCTATGACTACCGCACCCGCTTCTACAGCATATTTGGCATAGTGGGCAGAGACGCTTCCGCCTGCGCTGAAGAAGGCTATATCTATATCTCTGCCTTCAAATACACTCTGTGTCAACTCTTCGACTCTAAACTCTCTCCCGCGATACTCGATAGTAGCACCAGCACTTCTGGCACTGGCGAGAGGAAGTATCTCCCCTGTGGGAAATTCGCTCTCTTCGAGTACTCTGAATATCTCTTCGCCTACAGCGCCTGTGGCGCCCACGACCGCTACATTGTATCTTCTACTCATTTGTCGTTCCTTCTTCGATGATATTTTCTTCATTTTCTTCTTTGGGACATTTGGCGATACTCACCACCCTATCCTTGCCCTCGACATTCACGACTTTCACGCCGGAGGTGTTCCTTCCAGCCTTTCTGATACTCTGCATATCGGTTCTTATCATCTTGCCAGCACTCGTGAGGCACATCAAATCTTTGTCCTCCTCCACGAAGACCACCCCCACTGCATTACCCGTTCTGCCTGTGAGTTTCATCGCTATCACACCCTTTCCGGCGCGGCTTTGCTCTCTATACTCTCTGGCTTCGGTGCGTTTGCCAAGACCCTTTTCGCTCACTATGAGTATTTCGTCCTCTTCCTTCTCTATGAGGGTGGCGCCGCATACGAAATCTCCCTCTATCTTGAATTTGATAGCCGTCACCCCTCTGGCGACTCTGCCTATTTCCCTGACATCCTCTATCGGGAAGCGGATACACATACCCTTTTTGGTCACCACAAAGAGCCATCTGGTGTCGGGTCGTACGATTTTCGCATCTATGAGAGTATCGTTTTCGTCGAGGTTGATGGCCCTGACGCCGTTGCTCCTGATGTTGGAGTACTCTTTTAGATTGGTACGCTTGACGATACCGTTGCGGGTGAAGAAGACGAGGCTCTTGTCTTCGGCGAAGTCGGTAGTGGGTATGATGGCCATTATCTTCTCGTCTTTGTCGAGATTTATCAGGTTCACCACCGCTTTCCCCTTGGCCGTACGACTACCTTCGGGTATTCTATAGACTTTGAGCCAGTAGAGTTGTCCCCTGTCGGTGACGAACATCAGCGTATCGTGTGTATGGGATATGAAGAATTTCTCTATGAAGTCATCTTCGTAGGTGGTTACGGCCGTCTTGCCCTTTCCACCTCTACGCTGTTTTTCGTACTGTTTTACGGCCACTCTCTTGATATATCCCCTGTGGGTGATGGTCACGACCATGGGTTCGTTGGGGATGAGGTCCTCTATGTTGATATCGTCGTAGTCGTCCACGATTTCGGTACGCCGCTCGTCTCCATAGTTCTCTTTTAACTCCAGAAGCTCTTCCCGTATGATTTGAGTTATCTTCTCTTCGCTTCTGAGTATCCCTTCGAGCCTCTCTATCGTTTCGAGGAGTTGCTTTAGTTCGCTCTCTATCTTCTCTATCTCCAGTCCGGTCAGGCGGCGCAGTCTCATCTCGAGAATCGCTCTTGCCTGCAATTCGCTCAGGCTGAAGCGCTCCATGAGGCTCTCTCTGGCTTCGTTGTCGTCTCCGCTGGCCCTGATGATACGGATAACTTCGTCGATATTGTCGACGGCTATTTTGAGACCCTCGAGTATGTGCGCTCTGGCCCTAGCTTTTTCGAGCTCGAAGATGGTCCTGCGGATGATAACCGTCTTTCTATGGTTGAGGAAGAGGTCGAGAAGTTCGGGCAGGGTGAAGATTTTGGGCTCTTTGTTGACTATCGCGAGCATGATGATTCCGAAGGTCACCTGCAACTGTGTCGATTTGAAGAGATTGTTCAACACGATTTCGCTCATGGCGTCTTTTTTGAGCTCTATGACGACTCTGATACCCTCTCTGTCCGATTCGTCCCTTACCTCCGAGATGCCTTCTATCTGCTTCTCTTTTACCAGATTGGCTATGCTCTCTATCAGTTTGGACTTGTTGACCTGATAGGGGAGCTCGTCGATTACGATGACTTCACGGTTGCGATTGTGCTCTATGTGCGTTTTGGCTCTTACCTTTATCCTACCCCGTCCCGTGGAGTATGCATCCACGATACCCTTCTTGCCGAATATCACACCTCCCGTGGGAAAGTCGGGACCTTTGAGAGCCTGCATCAGAGTCGGCACTTCACATTCGGGCTTGTCTATACGAAGCAAAAGAGCCTCTATCAGTTCGTCGAGACGATGAGGCGGTATATTGGTAGCCATTCCGACGGCTATTCCCGAAGAGCCGTTGAGCAGAAGATTGGGAAGCCGACTCGGCAATACATCGGGCTCGCTCATACTATCGTCGTAGTTGGGAATGAAATCGACCGTCTCTTTGTCTATATCGGAGAGGAGCTCTTCGGCGAGTCTGGTCATCCTCGCTTCGGTATATCTCATCGCCGCCGGGTTGTCCCCGTCTATCGAGCCGAAGTTCCCCTGACCATCAACTATCGGAGCTCTCATGGAGAAATCCTGCGCCATACGCACCAAGGCGTCATAAACGGCAGTATCGCCGTGCGGGTGATACTTACCTATCACATCTCCGACGATACGGGCGGATTTTTTGTATGCGGCTCTGTGGGTGAGATTGAGTTCGTTCATGGCGTAGAGAATACGCCTATGTACCGGTTTGAGACCGTCTCTCGCATCGGGTAGTGCCCGTCCGATGATGACACTCATGGAGTAGTCGAGATAGCTTCCTCTTATGCTCTCTTCTATCCTGACCTGTTCCACATTTTCATCATAGCTGAATAGATCGCTCATAACTCTCCTTAAATATCAGGTACTCTTCGCAAAATAGGGATATTATACCCAAGAGGCGCTGAATGTTCTGGGCAGAGCTTGCGGCAGATAGCCGCGAAGGCGGAGTGCTTCGCGCTCCCGTACAGGAAATGGCGAGATTCGAAAACTACCCCTATATGTCGTCCAGTCTCGATATTACCTCTATACGGGTGATTTGAGCTTCGATTTGCAAGTTTACGATATTTTCGAGTCTGTATGAGGCGGTATGCTTCGACTCTCCCGTATTCCGAGAGTTGTGAAGCCGAAAACGGACTTTTTTTCGCTAAAATTCAATCTATACTCTGTGCAAGGATAAGCCGACATGTCTGAGAAGTGTAAGAAAGTATATATAACGACTCCCATCTACTATGTGAACGATATCCCCCATATCGGTCATGCATATACCACCATAATAGCCGATACCCTCGCCGTATATTCTAGGATGGCGGGGTTGGATACCTTTTTTCTGACAGGTACCGACGAGCATGGTCAGAAGATAGAGGAGGCCGCGAGAAAGAGAGACAAACTGCCCAAGGAGTATGCCGATGAGATATCGGCGAGATTCAGAAAACTCTGGGATGAGTTTGATATTAGCTACGACAAGTTCATCCGTACTACCGATGAGGAGCACAAAAGAGGTGTCCGCAAGGCATTCGAGAAGATGTACGAGAAGGGAGATATATATAAAGACACATACAGCGGTCACTACTGTATCTCCTGTGAAACATTCTTTACCGAAACACAACTGGTGGATGGAGAATTCTGCCCCGAGTGTGGCAAGCAGACCAATATCGTGGAGGAGGAGAGCTACTTTTTCCGTCTTTCGAAATATCAGGATAGACTGCTTCGCTGGTATGAGGAGAACGAAAAGTGTATTCTCCCCAAGACGAGGAGAAACGAAGTGATCCGTTTCGTCGAAAGCGGGCTCGAAGACCTGTCGATAACGAGGACGAGTTTCGACTGGGGTGTGAAGCTGCCCAAATCCCTGAACGACCCCGCACATGTGATGTATGTATGGCTGGACGCTTTGATGAACTATCTTACCGCACTGGGTTACGGCGGGGATGAGAAGAGGATGGACTACTGGCCGGCGAGAGTGCATCTCATAGGCAAGGATATTCTCCGTTTCCATGCCATCTACTGGCCGGCTTTTCTGATGAGTCTGGATATGCCTCTGCCCAAACATATCGCCGCACACGGCTGGTGGACGAGAAATGGTGAGAAGATGTCCAAATCCAAGGGTAATGTCATAGACCCCAAAGAGGTAGTCGATGCCTATGGTTTGGAGAATTTCAGATATTTCATGCTCAGGGAGGTACCCTTCGGCGGTGACGGGGATTTCAGCCAGAAGGCTCTCATGGACAGGATAAACTCGGATTTGGGCAACGACCTAGGCAATCTGCTCAATCGACTCATAGGGATGAGCGCAAAATATTCGGAGGGTGAGATAGATTCGCAAAATCTGCGTGAATACTATTCGAAAGAGTTGGAGGCGGTGAACGACTCTATCGGGAGACTCGAACCCCTGCTTTTCGATATGCAGCTGCACAGATATCTCGAAGAGTTGTGGAGACCGCTATCTATCGCCAACAAAGCTATAGACAGCTACCAGCCATGGGTGATGATGAAAGAGGGAAAAACGGAGGAGGCACTCGCCCTCAATGCGCTAATCGCCAATATTCTGGCGAAAGTGGCCATAATGCTGCATCCCGTAATGCCCCGTACTACGGAAAAGATAGCCTCCGCTCTCTCTTTTGTGATAGATAACGAAAGCTATAGAAAATATATAAAGGGTGATGAGCTTCTGCCGAAATTCACGATAGAGAGGATACCCCCTCTCTTCCCGAGAATAGAAGAGGTGAGGATGGAAGAGAAGGGAGCGGTGAAAGAGGAGAAGAAGAGCCCGAAAGGGAAGGGGAGCGACAAAGGCGCGAGTGCTGAAGAGTCCGACGGAGTTATAAGTATAGAGCAGTTTTTCCAAACGACTCTGAAGGTCGGAACTGTCGTGGAGGCGCACGAGGTACCCAAAAGCAAAAAACTTCTCAGACTCATGGTGGACCTTGGGGAGGATAGCCCTAGGCAGATAGTGGCCGGAATAAAAGAGTGGTACTCTCCTGCCGACCTGGTAGATACTCAGGTCTGCGTGGTGGCGAATCTCAAACCCGCGAAACTGATGGGAATGCTCTCCGAAGGTATGATTCTGGCGGCAAAAGACGATAGCGGACTCTCTCTTGTCAGACCCGAGAAGCCGAAAAAAGCCGGTACAGTCATAGGATAGTGATGAAAATAAGCGATGTAGTCAATATTACACAGGGAGAGTGTATCAACACTCCGGTCGTACAGGCGATAGAGAGTGCGACCGTATTTCCGTCGAAGGTGGAAGCGGGAGAGCTCTTCTTCGCCGCAAGAAGAGAGGATATCCCCGCTGCCGTCGCGGGTGGAGCGTATGCTATAGTCTTCGAGGGAGAAGCACCAGATATCGTAGATACCGAGATAGCTTGGATATCTGTCGATTCCGTAAAAGAGGCGGCTTTCAGGCTGCTTAGATATGTACTGCTGGGCAAAGATGCCGACCTCTATCTCCTCAATCCCCACGAAATGACTTTCCTCAAGATGATACTGAAGCAGAGGCAAAATATCGTCTTTCTGCCGCCTGAGTGGATGAAGGCTTTCGAATCTATACTCAACAGCGACGAAGTACTTTTCGTAAGTGCCGATGCGGAGTTGATGCATACGATATCTGCGGATACGAAGTCTATCGAGGAGTCCGAAGAGGGGTATATGGTTGCAGATACACTCTTTCGTTCCACTTTCAAGATAGACGGCTATATCTATCAAAACAGGGAGATGGCACCCTTTCATCTGGAGCATCTTCTCAAAGTGCTACACTTCTGCAAACTTCATCAGCTTCCCTATTCGCTGGATAGAATAAGATATACGAAACATTTCGACCCAGTTTTCGTGGACTCTTCGCTTACGAGTGTTCCGAAAGGGGGGAGCGATAGAGTCGTGATTTTCTGCGACAATACGGACGATATACTCAAAGCTGGAGAGTATGTGAAATCGCAGAGCACCTGGACCAAAAGTATCGTACTCACACCAACAGGCACCAAACTCGAAAACAGAGAGCGCCCTATATGGTTTTCCAGTATCGACGAAGCGAGAGATATATTGAAAAAGGGCTATTTCAACTATGCTTTCGTCTATTCATGCGACAGGAAGATACTCAAGGAGATGAAAAAAGAGTATTCTCTTTTCTGACGAGACAACACAATTCGCATTTAACGGAAAGAAGATGAACGAATTTATAAAAAACCTCAAACTCAAGCTCTTGATAATCTTTTTCGTACCTGCGGTAGGTATGCTCTACTTCTCTTCGGGCTATCTTTACGACAAAATAATTCAATATGACAATACGCAATATCTCGATAAGATATCCAAATATGCCGGATTGTGTGACGAGCTTATAAGTCAATTACAAAGAGAGAGGGGACTTAGTATCGCCTACCTCTCCAAGAGCTCGGACTATTTCAGTCAAAAGCTCAAAGAGCAGCGCTGCAAGAGCGATACGGCCTATAGAAAAGTCGAAGAGTATCTGCGAAGCGGTGAAGCTCCACAAAAGGAGAACGAACTGAAAAATGTCGTCAACATATACTCCTCCATAGATAGCTTCAGAAAAACAATCGACGAAAAGAGCTGTGATATGTTTAGAGTATTGTCTTACTACAGCAATATGATTTCGTCATTGATAAGAAGTACCGATATTCTGAGAGTGAAATATGTAAATGAAAAATTTCTTCGAACCATAGTCTCTTTCAAAAGAGTGATGATGCTGGCCGAATTGAGCGGCAGAGAGAGGGCTCTTGTTTCGTATATACTGGAGAAGAGAGAGTATGACGGTAAAATAGAAAATATTCTAATCAAACTCGAGATGGAGCTCAAGCAGATCAATGAAGAGCTCTCTAAAGATTCTCCGCTCGAACTCTTTACACTATATCGCAGATATATCGATATAGGCTTTGAAAAACACTTTTTCGACATCAAGCACAAGATCATATTCAAGAAGAGATTCGACGAACTCGATAGCAAAAAATGGTGGGATATCTCGAGTAAATATATAGAGGCGTTTCATCGAACGAATAGGGCGATTCTCTTTTTGCTACTAAAGATGAAAAGTGATTTGAAAGTCGATGCATTGAGCACTTTGACAATCAGTATGCTTATTTGGCTTTTGTCGATAACAGCTCTATTCTTTCTATTGAAAATAGTGAGTAAAATCGTCAATACTTTTGGTAAATTGCTATCGCAAATCGATGAACAGAAAAAGATATACAAAAGTTTTTCCGAATTTTCCGAACTATTGATATACAACGACGATAAAAATACGATCTTGACCTCAATGTGTGTAATCTTGAATCAAACGGATAAGTTTAGGAATGTCTGGATAGCGAAGATCGATGAAAACGGCGATATCGTTCCATATATCACAGAAAATATATCTGTCTCCACTTTAAACAAAGAGATACGACACAGTAAAAAAGCGAAGCTCTTTTGCGACATGAGAAGAGTCCTCAAAGAGGGGAGACAGCTAATCTCCTATCCTGAAAACAGAATCGAAGCCATAGAGGGTGGAGTCAAATTTTTCATTATCTATCCTATTATGCTAAAGAACTCGATCTCCTATCTACTGGTCTTGAGTATAAATGACAATACCGAGGAGTTCGATATAAATATGAATGATATGATAGGTAGAATGTGCGGTGCCGTAACATCCGCTTTTGAAAAGATAGATATCAAAAATAGGGAGCTTCGACTACGAAACGAGCTCCGCATAACCGCATCGGCCTTCGATACCTATGAAGCTATTACTATTGCTGACATACACGGCAAAATCATAAGAGTCAACGAAGCTTTTACAAAAATTACGGGTTATACGGAAGATGAAGTGATAGGAAAGAATCCGAATATACTCAAATCGGATAGGCATGATAAGAATTTCTATATTAAGATGTGGGATAGTATAAGAAAAAATGGTTACTGGAAAGGAGAGATATACAATCGACGAAAAAATGGAGAGATATATCCAGAAATGCTCTCTATCAGTGCAATAAAGGATGAGAATGGAGACATTACACATTATGTAGCCCATTTTTTCGATATATCCGATATGAAAGAGGCTCAGCAGAAGGCGGAGTATCGTGCATTGCACGATCCTTTGACCGATCTGTACAATCGTCAACAGATGAAAGAGGATCTCGATAGAATATATAATGAGTATTTTGAGATTGGAGAGTATGGAGCTTTCATCTTCTTCGATCTGGATAACTTCAAACATATAAACGATTTCTATGGGCACGATATAGGCGATATGGTATTGAGAGAGATTGCGCATATATTGAAAAAATCTTTCTATAGAAACGACAATATATATAGAGTTGCAGGCGATGAATTTGCCGTTATCGCCACGAGACTCGGCAAAGATAGGGATGTGGCCATAGCCAAGGCTACAATGTGTGTCGAAATGCTCATGTCTCTTTTTAAAGCTCCTCTCAAAATCGAAGACAATAATATAGAGATTAGTTTTAGTATAGGTATCAAAATCTTTCCAGATATGGAAAACGATGTCAAAGAGATTATGGTAGATGCCGATATTGCGATGTATCATGCAAAAAAGAGCGGTAAAAACATGTACCATTTCTTCGATGATGACCTCGACGAGAGATCCAAAAATTATCTGCTTACCAAAAATGAGCTCTCGAGAGCACTTTTGCAAAACGATCAGCTTAGAATCGTGTATCAACCGAAGGTGCAAATCTCGAGTGGGGAGATAAGTGGTTTCGAAGCCCTCGTGAGGTGGTATCATCCCATAAGAGGATGTCTTTCACCAAACGATTTCATCTATGCTACTGCCGGAAATCAGCTGGGATACAAGCTCAATGAGTATGTGCTTAGAAGAGTATGCTCTCAAATAATACAGTGGAAGAGGATATATGAAAAATTCAATTGGCGAATTGCGGTAAATATCTCCTCGGAACAGTTTGCCGATCCGAAATTTGAAGATGATTTTTTATCTTTGATTGATGAGTGCGGCTTGGATCCGAACCTTTTGGAGTTGGAGATCGTCGAAGATGCTTTGCTGGGTGATATCGAGAGATCTATAAAGACTATCAAAAATCTAAAAAGCAGAGGAATCAAATTCAGCATAGACGATTTCGGTACAGGTTACTCCTCTTTGAACTATCTCTATAGATTACCGGTTGATACGCTCAAACTCGACAAGAGCTTCATATCTCATATATTCGAAGGGAAGAAAAATGCTTCCATAGTCAAATTGATAATAAAAACGGCAAAAATATTTGGTATGAAAACGGTTGCCGAGGGTGTGGAAAATGCCAGGGTACTAAAGTTTCTCAAAGCATATGGTTGCGATGAGTATCAGGGCTATTACTATTCGAAACCTATGAAACCGGAAGAGATAGAGAAGTTGCTGAAGGCATAAAAAAGATTATGAATTGTGTTATGATTCATGCTCATTTTAGACAAAGGAGTAGTAATTTTGGATTCTCAACCTCCATCGGGTAGTATCGGAGTAGGTACTGCCCGTAAATATCTTCACCTCATCTCCGAGCATGGAGATATCTTTTTTGGATTGCTTTTTGGTATTGTGGCTTTCTATTCCCATCTGGGTTTACACCCCTATTTCGCGATTCTCTTTTCGGCGATAGCTATCGGTCTCTTTTCGATAACGGTTGCACAGATAGCGGAAATTCTGGCCGAGAGACTCGAAGAGCCCTATGCGAGTTTCGTACTCACCTTTTCGGCGGTGGCGGTAGAGATAATACTTCTGTTCATGATTGTTCGGGAGGCCGTTCACTCTCCAGAGGCTCTGGATACGGTGAAGGGAGGTATTATATCGGCGGTTATCGTCGATATGAATGTACTCTTGGGGCTAGCGATCTTCATCGGCGGATTGAGCTACAAGGAACAAGAGCACAACGAAGATACCTCGAGCACCTATACCACCATACTTCTCGTGGCATCTTCCGCCCTTCTGGTGCCGAGTATCCTTACCTATACCAACGACAGTCATACCCTCTTCGAGGCATCGGTACTCATCGCACTGATGCTGATGGTTTTCTATATAGCTATCTTTATCTTTCAGACAAGAACACACGCCTACTTTTTCAAAGCGACCGCCAAGAGCAGACTCTTTCACATAAAAAAGCATCGCAGAGAGGAGGATGAGGATGATGAAGATGACTATATATTCGACAGGTTCACAAATATCGTGAATTTCGTCTTCATGTTCATATTTATACTCTTCATAGGAGTTCTTGCGGAGCTGTTTTCGACCGACGGTATCGCCGTAGCCAGAGAACAGCACATATCCACGGGACTTGCCGGACTTATAATCGCCGTCATAGCCGCGGCTCCCGAATTGCTGACTGCAATCAAGGCGGCAAGAGACGACGAGATACAGAGGGTGGTCAATATCGCCATGGGTGCCTCCACCGTCTCTATCATGCTGACCGTTCCGATATTGATGGCGCTTGCATATATCAACGGTATCAGATTGACTCTGGACTTCAATGCCTTTCAGGTAGGGGCACTGATATTGACTATAATACTCGCTTGGAAAACCACCGACGATGGAGAGACCAACTATTTCGAAGGAATCTCCCATCTGATGTTTTTTGTGGGTTATGCGATAATAGCCACACTTTATCACTGATTATATAGGGAGGGTTATCGACTCTTCGTGCCCTTTCGAAGAAGCCCGACCGCCTCTTCTGGTGTCTTTAGGTTTATCATTATTCTACTTCCGAGCTCGGAAGTAGAATAACATTACCATTAGATTCAAAGGAGTCGGAAGCTTCAATCCCTGTTTCCAAAGCGATAGTCAGCTTCTCTAAACTCCGATATGATTCCGCGACTAAAGTCGCGGCTCCAGCCTCCCTTTTGTTATAATACAGGCCAAA
>OFBW01000019.1_pt1 | contig 32821 bp, 26 predicted proteins | sample 1520701 | NCBI WGS metagenome assembly OFBW01 (sample SAMEA3696450, study PRJEB22514) | metagenome | biome: water; feature: marine; material: hydrothermal vent | place: Pacific Ocean | collected 2014-08-16 | depth 1514 m
TGGCCAACGATATCCCGAAGCGATTGGAAGACTCTTTGCAGTTTTAGCACTTCCCACAAATTGGTACCTATTTGATGGAGTATGCCGAGGATTGGGAGATGGAAAGAAGCTACAGGAGGTGATGGAAATTTACGAGGTGCGGCTGAATGTTGCTCGTGAACATTTCTTGACATTATCCTCCCATGTGGTATTCTGCTGTGTTCCGAGACCTAATCTTTATGAAGATTTAAGTGGCATTGAATGTATGATCTGTATTTGTATATCGGAAGATACTTCCGCTATACCATTTTTTAATTCTATCAGTTTTTCTATTGAAACAGCGTCGTTGAATTCGATTTCTAAATCTTGAACACCCGGAAGCAGATAAGCCTCGTAGTTGGATGGAAATCCGATATTGTCCATTACACTTTTCCAATTTGAATCTAATTGCAATCTGATTTTGAATCTAATTTTTGTATCGGAATCGTTATCGTATAGAGGAGTATTAGCTTTCGGATTTCCTGAATACACCACTATCGAGTGGGTTCTTTGAATATCGATTTCCGATGATTTACTCGATGATGCGTTTGCAAAATGCTTTTCGATCTTCCAGATATTGTCTATAGTAATAGAGTTGAAATATATAAGATAATCCTTCGGGCCAAGCATTTTGTATATCTCTATCTTTATCTTTTCGTGATTAAGTCCTATGGCCTTTATTTTATTTTCAAGTTTTTCCAATTTATTCGTTATATCATTAGTGTTACAATTATCCTTGAAACCCACGAAGAGCAAAAGATCAAAAACGGCGTTGTCGCTCTCTTCGTGGATGCCCATCTCTTTCCATTTAACAAGAGAATATTTCCTTTCGTAATAGCTGCCATCATCGCTTTGATTATTAGATGAAGATATCTTATTTTTTATTTTCTCAAGCCCATCTTTCTCTTCTAAACTCATAAAATTATATATTCCAAATACCATTTTTTTGCCATCTTTTATCATTTTTGAAACAAAATCTTTTTCTGCTTTTCGAAGATTTACTTTGTATAGATGCAAAACATAAGGTTTGCAGCACCCATCTTCTGATTTTTCATCTATCAAGTATCTTCTAAAAAGACTTTTATGAGGTATTTGATCGTTTTTTAGAGATTCGATTTTTTTATTCCAGAAATTACAGTATGCTTTTGTAATTTTATCTTCCCGACCATCTCCCCCCTTCTTCTTGGGCAAAATATCGTCATCAGCAAAATCTTCGAGAGACTCTATGATTTTTACAGTTAAATTCGTTATGGCATCGCTAAAATCTCTATACTCTCTTCTATATATTTCGGATACTCTATATTTCTCCTCGAGTTTATCAAAAATGGCTCTTATAAGATAAGTGCCGATTGATAGAGGTTCTTCGGAGAGATTCTTTTCGGAAACTCTCTTTTCCATCAAATCAAAAAGAACGAAGAGGCGAATCAACGCACTTGCAGCTTTGTCCAGTCCACTAAGGGGGCATAATCCGGGAGAACGATAATCTGCAATCGGATCGTAAAAAAACTCTTTGGCCAACCCTACGCCCGCTATCTCCTGAAAGGCGGCGTAGAGATAGGACTCTTCGTGCAGATTGAAGGCAAAGATGTCCGATGCTATCTCTTCAGCAAGATTTTCCAAATCGGAGATAACACCTCTTGCATATTCATTTTTTGATAAGGTTTCAAATATTTTTCTCTTTATCTCCATAATCTTCGTTTTGTCGTTTTTCAAGAGCAAATGCCCAATCTCATGTGCTATTATTGGCAGAATACTTACGAGGTCATGATGATAGAAGGAGAGTCTGATATAGTTTGCAGAAGTATTCCTGTCCTCTATGGAGCCGCTTTTGATATTAAAAAATTCATCATAAGCCCAATAGAAGAGGATGGTTGGCGTACTGCCGTCTTCGGACTTTCCAAAATACATCTTGAAGATTTCGTTGTAATAGGTCTGTAAAATATCGGTAAATGCTTTACTGGAAAAACGCTTGTTTATCTTAGGATAAGGTATATATTGGTTTAGATTGTCTTCCAAAAGCTGAAAAGTCTTGAAGCCGACATTCTCGAGAAATTTTTGAGTACTTTTGGCAATTTCCCTGAAGACATCATAATACAAAAGGGCTTCAAATTCATCGACATTTTCCATATGAGAGAAGAGGCTTTCATATTTCTTATTGAATTTTGTTTGATTGAGCTCTAAATTTTTAAACAGGACTTCACATGTCTTTTTAATATCAAAGCAATCACCTTCTGATTCGTTTATACCAGCCATCTTATAGAAGCTCAATATCTTCTCTAAATTGTTCATTTCTTTGTTAAGCACTTCTGCCTTTTCATACATGGCCGCTTTGAAAAAAGTCTTTATATCACTTATATTATCAGACATCTACACCTTTCAATTCATATTTGACAGATGTTGCATTGCTCTCAATCGATAAAACTGTTTTCTTAGAAGAGGGGTTGTCCAGTTGCATGACAATCATGGTAATTAGAATCAATAAAATATTTACAATAGTGCCTATATCCAGAGGAGGAGCAAAATAGTCGATTTTTGAAAAATCCTCTTTTTTCTCTTTTGTTTTATCTTTCGAATCATAACTCACATTGATTCTTTTGTGAATCACTCTATAAGATATCTTTTCTAAAAGTTTTCTATCATCTATAAGTATGCTATCTACACCTATTGATTTCTTGCTTTCCATAATGTTAATCACTCTTTTATACAAAATAGAGTCTTTATGGTATTGCCTGACAAATACAAGAAAGAATATCAAGACTATAGATTCATCTATCACGAAATTCCAGACGGTTCCTTGAAGAAAGGTATCGAATAAAGTTCTATGTATAATTATCAGCGGCAATGCCATAACTATAAAAGAGACAAGCGGCCATGTGGAGACAAAAAGAGAATTTTCATAAAGAGCGTCGTTTATCGATATGCGGGCAAACAGCGATTCCAATTTATTGTTTATTTTTTCCGAAGGATTCGTAACCGTGAATATATAGTATATGGGGGAGAAATTTTTAAGCATTTTGAATCGATCACTCTCGATACTCAGTTCATAGATATGTCTTTCAATCAGATTTTCGATCTTGTCACCAAGTATAAGTACATCGTTATAACGGAAAACCATAGGGCGTAATCCTATAAAATTCGCATGGTATATTTTTGAAATCTCCCAGATACATTTATAGTATGGGATGAAAAATAGTAAAAGAGTCAAAGAGATGATTTTGATTGGATCTACCGATGTATTAAAGAACAGAAAGATACAAATGTAAAGCATGGGAATTAATGCATCTCTTTTACCGCATCTCTCTTCTTTCAGGGAGCAAATCAGATCTCGAAAATTGGAGTCATTTGTCTTTTTTTTATCTTGTCGCTCCGAAAAAAACGAGAACAATACCCTATTCTTGTGCACAAATCTTCCCTTTTTCGTCCTTGGACAGATTCGATCGTCGAACTATCAAAATTTGAAATTGGTGGAAATGGCAAGAGAACGGACTCCGCCGAGTTTGACTTTTTTTCCACCGTCGATACTGCTCATATCGTATTTGTATCGAATTTCACTTTTGCTTATTTCAACAATCCTCTCGTCTCTTTCTCCAGCATTCTGTTCTCTTTTTTTCAGATAAGAATAGATTCTCGATTTTTTTCTTCCCTTTTTCATAGAAAGATTATATTAAAAATTTCCTTAAATTAGGCAAGAAATAAGAGCTTATTGTCCGAATTTTTCTTGTTAGCAGAATCAAAGATTGTAAGGCAAATATGTCGAAAAATCTTCTCGTTTCATATGGTGCACCCTTGTGTAGATAAGCTCTACCCCAAGGGGACTTTAGCACTCTTGCGATCTTGGCGCGGATGAGCTTATCCGCGACGAGTCTTTGCGCTTGTGAAATCACTCTTGGGTGGTGATTTTGATATCCTCCGCATCGAGCATGCCGGTACCGACGGGTATCAGGCGACCGATGACGACATTCTCTTTCAGATCTTCGAGCATATCAACCGTGCCGGCTATGGATGCCGATGTGAGAACCTTCGTCGTATCCTGGAAGGAAGCCGCGGAGATGATGGAGTCGGCACCCACGGCCGCTCTGGTTATACCCACGAGCAGAGGTTCGGCTATGGCCGGTTCTCCTCCGAGTCTTAGAATACGGTCGTTCTCCTCTTTGAATTTTCGTTTGGAGATGATATCGCCCTCTATGAATTTGGTATCCCCACTCTCCACTATCTTCGCCTGCCTCATCATCTGAGAGATGATTATCTCGATATGTTTATCCGAGATATTAACACCCTGTCGTCGATATACCTTCTGCACCTCTGCGACGATATGTTCATAGAGAGCCTTTTCACCCAGTGCTTCGAGTATATCGTGGCTCGAGACGGTACCTTCGGTCAGACGCTCGCCCGTATGCACATATTCACCAGGATGTACCAGAATCATCTTTCCTTTATCGACAAACTGCTCTGTAACTTCTCCATTGTTGCCGATAATTACGATTCTCTCTTTTCCTCTGAGAGGTTTACCGAAGCTCACCTCACCATCTATCTTGGCTATGAGCGCTATATCTTTGGGGCGTCTGGCTTCGAAGAGCTCCGAAACTCTGGGCAGACCACCCGTGATATCTTTCGATTTTATCGCCTCTTTCGGCTTCTTGGCGAGTATGTCCGCCGTACTCACCCTCTCTCCATCCTGAACGGAGAGTATCGCCTTGGCATCGAGCTGATAGCGGATTATATCTCCATCTTCCGTCGAAAGCACGATTGCAGGCTTGTAGCTCGTGGCAATATATTCGTTGAGAACCAGTCTGGTCTCTCCGGTCATCTCGTCGAACTGCTCACTCGCCGTTACATCGGGAATGATATCCTCGAACTTCACGACTCCGGCTCTTTCGGCGATAACAGGTTCGGAATAGGGATCCCACTCCGCTATCACTATCTGTGTATGCTCTTTGGGCGATGAAATCACATCCCCTCTCTCTACACTGTCTCCTGCATCTACCTGCACTATGGAGCCTCTGGAGATATAGTGACGGGCGGCCTCTCTATCGCTCTCGTCCACTATGACCGCAAAGAGCCCCTTCTCTTCGACAGGCTCGCCTTTTTTGATGGAGTCGGTCGGCTCGAGATAGTCACCTACGAGCAGGAAATATTTGACTATACCTCTGGAGTCGGCTTTGACCGGCTGTGTTACGGGTGCTCCATCTTCTACTCTCAGCTCACTCGCAAACGGTATATGGTTGGGAACACTCCAACCCTCTTTTATCACCTCTGCGATAGAGTCGCCCATCTTGACCTTCGTGCCGCTTGCGTATGGGAAGAAGATTTTGCTCTCTATCTTTCCGCCCACTCCGGCAAGCTCGTTGGATTTGGCGACATCACCCTTCATGAAGGTGTACTTCTTCTCTTCATCTTCACTCTTTATCGAAAGGATTATCTCGTCGTGTGTAGTGTTTATGGAAAGCTCGCCGTCGAAGAGCGCCTTTATCTTCGGCTCCACAAGCAAAACACCCGCATTCCTTCTATTGGCGACGATGAGTTTCCCTTCTCTGTTTCTAAAGACAGAAAGATTGTAGTAGCGCACAAATCCCTCTTTGGCGGCCACTATCTGTCGCTCCTCCTTGCCCGCTGTCGCCGTACCTCCGGTGTGGAAGGTTCGCAGCGTAAGCTGGGTACCGGGCTCACCTATCGACTGGGCCGCTATCACACCTACGGCTTCACCGGGCTTGACGAGGCGGTTTTCGGCCATGTTCAGACCGTAACACTTGGCGCAGATTCCCTTCTCGGCCTTACAGGTGGCGGGAGCTCTCATCACGACCGAACGCACTCCCGATTCACCTATGATTCTAGCCTCCTCTTCGCCCACCAGCTGCCCCTCGCTCAAGAGCACTTCGCTGGTTACAGGATCTATGACATCTCTGGCGATGACACGACCATAGACTCTGTCGGCAAGAGACTCGATGAGTTCGTTACCCTCCATGATGTCGGAGACCTCAACACCCTCATGAGTGCCGCAATCTTCCATACTCACCTTCACATTCTGTGCGACATCGATCAGTTTTCTGGTAAGGTATCCGGCGTTCGCTGTCTTGAGAGCGGTATCGGCCAGACCCTTTCTTGCACCGTGTGTGGAGATGAAGTACTCCAGTACATTGAGCCCCTCACGGAAGTTCGAGGTGATAGGAGTCTCGATAATCGAGCCGTCGGACTTGGCCATCAATCCGCGCATTCCCGAGAGCTGTCTAATCTGTGCCGCACTACCTCTCGCACCAGAGTCGGCCATCATATAGACGGAGTTGAAACCGTTTTTGTCTTTTTTGATGAGCTCCATGAGCTCACCGGCTATCTTGTTGTTGGCATCCGTCCAGATATCGATAATCTTGTTGTATCTCTCCTGCTCGGTAAGAAGACCTGCGGCGAACTGTTTCTGAATCTCGTAAACCTTCTCTTTTGATTCGGCGACTATACGCTCTTTCGCATCTGGGGTACGAATATCGTCTATCGATATCGACACTCCTGTTCTCGTGGCGTACTCGAATCCCATGTTTTTGAGATTGTCGAGAAACTCCGCGGTCAAAGATATACCGCTGTGCTTGTAGATATAGTCCACGAGATTGGCTATATCCTTCTTCTTCATCACCTTGTTCCAGTAGCTCTCTGGTACATAGTCGGGAACTATCGATTTGAGAATCAGACGACCGACGGTAGTGGTGATGATTTTATTCTCCACGACAGTCCTGATTCTGGCGTTGAGATCGAGAGTCTGCTGTTCGTAGGCTATGAAAACTTCATCTACATTGGCGAAGAGTTTGTGCTCTCCTTTGACCTCGCTCTTTTCGAGAGAGAGATAGTAGAGACCCAGAATCATATCCTGTGAAGGTACGGCTATCGCCTTACCCGAAGCGGGAAGCAAAATATTCATAGATGAGAGCATCAAAATTTTGGCTTCGGCTATCGCTTCGTCGCTCAGAGGTACATGCACGGCCATCTGGTCGCCGTCGAAGTCTGCGTTGAAGGCCGCACAGACGAGCGGGTGTAGCTGTATCGCCTTACCCTCTATCAGTTTCGGGTGGAAGGCCTGAATAGAGAGTTTATGGAGTGTGGGAGCACGGTTGAGCATCACCGGATAGCTCTCGACCACCTCTTCGAGACACTCCCAGACTTCGTTCTCCTTGGCTTCTATCATCTTTTTGGCCTGCTTCAGAGTGGTAGCATAACCCTTCTCTTCGAGTTTCGCCATGAGATGGGGCTTGAAGAGTTCGAGGGCCATCTTTTTGGGCAGACCGCACTGATCCATTCTCAAATCGGGCCCGACGACGATGACGGAGCGCCCCGAGTAGTCCACCCTCTTACCGAGAAGATTTTGTCTGAAGCGCCCCTGCTTTCCTTTGATGATTTCACTCAGAGACTTCAGAGGGCGCTTGTTGGCCCCCTTGACCGCATTTCCTCTGCGTCCGTTGTCGAAGAGAGCGTCAACAGCCTCCTGAAGCATCCGCTTCTCGTTACGAACGATTATTTCCGGAGCTTCGAGCTCTATTAGTCGCTTGAGTCTCTGGTTTCTGTTTATGACTCTTCTGTAGAGGTCGTTTACATCCGAAACGGCGAATTTCCCTCCGTCGAGACTCACGAGTGGTCGCAACTCCGGCGGAAGAACCGGCAGATAGGTCAGCATCATCCATTCGGGTCTGTTGCCCGAATTCAAAAAGGCCTCTATCACCTTCAGTCTCTTGATGATGGTCTTCTTCTTCGCCTCCGACCTGGTATTGTTGATCTCCTCTTTTAGATTCATCAGCATATCGACCAAATCGAGCTCGGCGAGCATCTCTTTGATCACCTCACCGCCCATCCTTGCATCGAAGCCGCTATCGCAGAAGTGTCTGTTGAGCTGCTGATACTGCTCTTCGTTGAGTACATCGTACTTCTTGACAGGTGTAGCACCCTCACTATCGTAGCTGGCACCCCCGGGCTCTTTGACGATATAGGCCTCGTAATAAAGAACACGCTCGAGATCTTTCATCTTGACGCCCAGAAGTGTCCCTATCCTAGAGGGGAGTGAGCTGACATACCAGATGTGCGCCACAGGAGCGACCAACTCTATATGCCCCATCCTGTTTCTACGCACTTTGGAGCTCGCCACTTCGACACCGCACTTTTCGCAGACGACACCCTTGTATCTCATCTTCTTGTACTTTCCGCAGAGACACTCGTAGTCGCGGATAGGGCCGAATATCTTCGCGCAGAAGAGCCCGTCTCTCTCTGGTTTGAGTGTGCGGTAGTTTATAGTCTCGGGCTTCTTGACTTCACCGTTACTCCAGGAGAGTATCTTTTCGGGGCTGGCCACTCTCAGTTGGAGAGCCTCGATATCTCTCGGTCTCTCTTCGCTGTTGATATCTATAGGTACAAGGTCTTCCAGTCTCTTACTCATCTTCACCCTCTTCTTTCTTCTTGTAGAGTTCTACATCCATTCCAAGCGCCTGAAGCTCTTTGGTAAGCACGAACATAGTCTCGGGAATACCCGACTCGGGTACACTCTCTCCCCTCGTAATCGCTTTGTATGCCCTCGCCCGTCCATCCACATCGTCCGATTTGATGGTGAGCATCTCCTTGAGCGTATGTGCGGCACCGTAGGCTTCCAGCGCCCATACCTCCATCTCTCCGAATCTCTGACCTCCGAAGAGAGCCTTTCCTCCGACGGGCTGCTGTGTGACCAGAGAGTAGGGTCCGGTACTTCTGGCGTGCACCTTCTCATCCACGAGGTGGTGGAGTTTGAGCATATACATATACCCCACATTCACCCTCTCCACCATCTTCTCTCCCGTCTTTCCGTCGTAGAGTACCGTTTTGCCGTCTTTGTCGATACCGGCAAGTTCGAAGAGTTTCGCGAACTCCTCCTCGTTCGGAGACTCGAAGGCGGGAGCGGCGAATTTCACCCCCTTGCTCCAGTCTCTCGCATACTTGAGAAGCTCTTCGTCACTCATCTTCTCCAGCTCATTCTTCGCTCTCATAAGCTTGGCCACATTGGCGATTTCCATCATCTTCGAACGCAGCTCCTCGATGAAATTCTCTCTGGCGCTTTCGAATATCTCCTGAATCTGCTCTCCGAGCTTCTTGCCAATGAGTCCGAGGTGCACTTCGAGAATCTGACCTATATTCATACGGGAAGGTACACCCAGAGGGTTTAGAATCAGATCGACAGCTCTTCCGTCTTCGAGATAGGGCATATCGATTTCTGGAACTATGTTGGAGACAATACCTTTGTTTCCGTGTCTTCCCGCCATCTTGTCTCCGACCTTTATCTTTCTCTTGGTCGCGATATATATTTTGATACGCTTTATCACTCCATTTGGCAAAATGTCGTCTTTTTCAAGTACACTCAGCTTCTCTTCATGCTCCTGCTTGAGCTCTTTTTTCTTCTTGAGGAAGCGACTCTTCATACTTTCATACTCTTTGCGAACCTCAGGAGAGTAGGAGAGTATGACACTTCTGAGCATAAATCTGTTCACACTCTGAATGACCTCCAGAGGTATCTTCTCTCCGGCTTTGAAATCTCTTTCGCCAATCGTAACATCGGCCACCAGCTCCTGCTCCGCGAGATACGAAGTTATTCTCAGTACCTCTTCCCTGTCTATCATCAGAAGTATGTCGTGATGCTGACCGTCGAGTCTGGCCCTCTCCTCTTCGTAGGCCTTTATCGACCTCGCATCTTTCTCATAGCCCTTTTTGTTGAGTATCTTGATATCAACGACGACTCCTTCTGTTGATGCTGGGCAGTAGAGAGAGCTGTTGACCACATGTCCAGCCTTGTCCCCGAAGATGGCTCTAAGCAGCCTCTCTTCCGGTGTCGGTTTGATTTCGCCTTTGGGAGAGACCTTTCCTACGAGTATCATTCCCGGTTTCACATAGGTTCCTATCTTGACGATACCACTCTCATCCAAGTGCATGAGGTCATCTTCTCTGATATTGGGGATATCCCTCGTTATCTCTTCCGTTCCGTGTTTGAGTTCGAGTGCGTCTATCTCGTTTTCATATATATGTATCGAAGTAAAGGCATCTTCTCTTATAAGTTTCTCCGAAAGGATGATTGCATCTTCGTAGTTGTATCCGTTCCAAGGCATGAAGGCGACGAGGATATTTTTCCCAATCGCCAGCTCTCCCTGGTCCATATTGGGCCCGTCGGCGATCACTTCACCCTTCTTTACTCGTTGACCCACATGGACTATAGGGGTCTGCATAAAGGCCGTATTCTGGTTGGTTCTCATATTCTTCTCGAGAGCGTAGAGGTCTATTCCGGTGAAATTACCCTCTTCATCCTCTCCTTTGATATAGATACTTTTGGAATCGACCTTCTCCACCACACCGGCGGATCTGGCTTTGACAGCCTCCCAGGCATCTCTGGAGACTACGGACTCCATTCCGGTACCCACCATCGGTGCCTCCGTCTTGAGCAGAGGTACCGCCTGGCGCTGCATGTTCGATCCCATCAGAGCACGGTTGGCATCGTCGTGTTCGAGGAAGGGAATAAGTGCCGCAGTAGCACCGCTTATCATAAGAGGAGCCACATCTATGAGATCGACCTTGTCCGCCTCGTTGAGTCCTATGTTTCCATTGAGTCTGGTCTCTATGAGGTCTTCGACGATATAACCGTTCTCATCCACCTTCGTAGATGCCGGTGCGATTACCTTGTCTTCCTCCTGTGTGGCGGTGATATAGACAATCTCGTCCGTAACTCTCCTGTCTCGGACCACCTTATACGGAGCCTCGATAAAGCCGTGCTCGTTGACTTTCGCATAGGTCGCGAGTGTGTTGATAAGACCGATATTCTGTCCTTCGGGCGTCTCTATGGGGCAGATACGACCGTAGTGGGTAGGGTGCACATCCCTCACCTCGAAACCTGCCCTCTCTTTGACAAGCCCCCCTTCTCCAAGCGCGGAGAGTCGTCTCTTGTGGATAATTTCGGAGAGTGGATTGGTCTGGTCCATAAACTGCGAAAGCTGTCCGCTGGAGAAGAAATCCAGTACCGTATTGGTAATCATCTTGGAATTGACAAGATCGTGCGGCATCAGTTCGTCGAGAGAACCGCTTATCGTAGTCATCTTGTCTTTGATAGCCTTTTGCATCTTCATCAGACCATTATGCAGCTCGTTGCCAAGAAGCTCTCCGATTGCTCTGATTCTTCTGTTTCCGAGGTGGTCTCTGTCGTCTATGTGCCCCTCACCGTTTTTGACCTTGATGAGATACTTGACCGTATTGATGATATCTTCGGCCGTGAGAACCGTGACATACTCCGGTACATCCAAGTCGAGTTTGTGATTCATCTTCATCCGTCCGACTCTCGTCAGGTCGTATCTTTCCGGATCGAAAAAGAGCTGCCTGAGAAAAGCCTTGGCCGCCTCCGGTGTCACCGGCTCACCGGGTCTCATCACCTTGTATATCCTTATCGCGGCCAGAAGGTTTTCATCGTCTATATCCTCGGTCTGCTTGAGCAGTCTCAAGCTCTCCTGATCGGCTATGAACGACTTGATTATGGATGCGTCACTGTTTTCCGCAAGATCATCGGCTATGATAAAGCTCTCGATACCGGAATCGACTATCTTTCTTGTTTTATTCTCGTCTAGCTCAGTGACTACATCGTAGAGAATCTCACCGCTCTCCTGATCCACTATCGCTTTGGCGAGATGCCGCTCTATAAGCACCTCTACAGGGTACTCCACCCATTCGAGCCCCTCTTCCACAAGCTTCTGAGCTCTCTTGCGGGTCAATCTCTTGCCGGGCTGTACGATGACATTGCCGTCCATATCTCTAATCTCATGCTCGGTGGGCGAATAGTAATCGGCGGGATCGAATTTGACGACGAATCTATTCTCTTTGATAAAAATCTCTTTGGTGGGATAGAAGAGCTTGATGATATCCTCTTTGCTGTACTCAAGAGCTCTAAAAAGAATGGTCACCGGTATCTTTCGCCTCTTGTTTATGCGGGCATACATGATATCTTTGGCATCATATTCGAAATAGAGCCAGCTACCCCTATCGGGGATGATCTGTGCCGAATATATCAGCTTGTTGGCCACGGTCGTAGCCTCAGCCTCCTTGAAGATAACACCGGGACTTCTATGTAGCTGGTTGACGATGACTCTCTCTACACCGTTTACTATAAATGAGGTTCTATCGGTCATCAATGGAATATCCCGTACGAAAACCGCTTGCTCTTTGATCTCTTTGGGATCGAGCTTCTCACCCGTCTTCTCATCCCTATTCCAGATGATGAGAGCGATATTGAGTTTGAGAGAAACAGCATATGTAAGCCCCTTCTCCATACACTCGCGAACGGTATATTTGGGTTTGATTATCTCGCTTCCTTTATACTCGAGAGTTATCCTGTTTTGCTGATCGTGTATGGGGAATGACTGCCTGAATACCTTCTCGATAATACTCTGGGATCTATCCTTGGCATCGAGCATCAGGAAATTTTCGTAACTCTTCTGCTGAAGTTGCAAAAGGTGCGGAATCTCTATCTGTCTTGGTGTCTTGGAGAAATCGACACGGAGTCGGTTACCTGAATGTAGTGAATTTAACATTGGCTGACCTTATATTTGGTTGTGGTGTATGAATGGTGTAGATACACAAAAAAACTATTCATGAATAGTTCATCTCTATATCACCCTCAGGGAGAGATACCGGGCAAAGGCCCGGCATGTGTTATTTGAGTTCGACAGTTGCGCCGGCCTCTTCGAATTGCTTCTTGAGTTCTTCCGCTTCCTCTTTGGATACGGCTTCTTTGATAGTGGTAGGTGCCTCTTCGACAGCCGCTTTGGCCTCCTTGAGTCCGAGACCCGTAACGGCACGAACGACCTTGATAACATTGATCTTCTTCGCGCCCACACCTGTAAGTACAACATCGAATTCAGTCTGTTCTTCAACCGCTTCGGCAGCACCTGCACCGGCAGCTGCAACTACGGTAGCCTGTGCGGATACGCCGAACTTCTCTTCGAACTCTTTTACCAACTCGCTAAGCTCGAGCACAGTAAGATTGGAGATATATTCAAGAACATCTTCTTTCGTACATGCCATTTCTTTTCCTTTTTGACTATATTGTTTGATAGATAAAGACTCCCGGAAGAGTCCACATATGGATTACGCCTCTTCTTCGCGCTTCTGTCTGAGGGCATCGAGTCCGATAGTGAAGTTTCGCACCGGGGCCATCCAGACATTGAGAAGCATACCGATAAGCTCGTCGCGGCTTGGAAGCTTCGCCATCGCGACAAGAGTTGCGAGCTCGACACTTTTGCCTTCGAGAGCACCGGCTTTCATGACGAATCTATCTTTATACTCGATAGCCGCCTTGTCGGCAACCTTGCAGGTAGAGATCTGATCTTCTCCCCAAACGAAGAGATTATTCTCTTTGAGTTCCAGATCGTCTATGCCCGCATTGGCAAGAGCGATGCTTGCAAGAGTGTTCTTCACAACTCTGACATGTGCACCATTCTCGGCCGCACTCAGGCGTACCTGCTCGAGCTCTTGACATTTCATACCTTTGTAGTCGCATACCACGATAGCATTCGACTCCTTGAAGGCATCGGTCAACTCAGCTACAAGCTCTTCTTTCTCTGCTCTGGTCATTTCTACTCCTTTCAGACTTCAGAAGGGGTCTCCGCAACGGAGAGGTACAAAACCAGATTAAGCTTTCGCCCCCAACCTCTTCAGTCTAAGATAAAGGCGCAAGGCCTCTTTATTTAAGCTCCATCAACTCGTTGGTATCGAGCTTGACAGAGGGGCTCATAGTCAGCGATAGTACGGCATTTTTGATATATCTACCCTTCGCACTGGCGGGTTTTGCTCTATTTATCTTCTCGACGAATGTTACGAGATTCTCTTTGAGTTTGTCGCTCTCGAAGCTCACCTTGCCAATTCCAGCATGGATGTTACCCTTCTTGTCAACACGGAAGTTCACCTGACCGCCCTTGGCATTTTTCACCGCCTGGGCCACATCCATTGTTACCGTCCCTGTCTTGGGATTGGGCATCAGACCCTTGGGGCCGAGTATCCTAGCGACCTTGCCAAGCACACCCATCATATCGGGGGTAGCGATTACGATATCGAAATCTATCTTACCCTCTTGGATATTGGCTATGAGCTCATCGTTGCCGACAAGATCAGCGCCCGCCTCTTTGGCTTCGTCTATCTTGGCACCCTTGGCGAAAACGGCGACTCTAACCGTCTTTCCAGTTCCGTTGGGCAGAACCACCGAACCCCTTATCATCTGGTCAGCATGTCTGGGATCGACATTCAGATTCAGGGCCACCTCGACAGTCTCATCGAACTTGGCTGATTTGAGAGACTTTACAGTCTCTATGGCTTCATCTATACTGTAGGCCTTCTTTCTATCTATCTTCTCGAGAAGAGACTCTTTTCTTTTGTTAAGTTTTTTAGACATTTTTCACTCCGCTTTATTTGCTCCCACTTTCTTTTGAATCTTGGTGGTAAAAAGATTTAATCTGTAATTTCGACTCCCATACTCTTGCATGAGCCGGCTATAATCTTGGCCGCCTGCTCTTTGTCGTTGGTATTGAGATCCTCTATCTTGAGCTCCACGATTTTCATCAACTGCTCCTTGCTGATTTTGGCAACTTTGTTCAACAGAGGATTGCTACTACCCTTTTTGATGCCAGCCTCTTTCATTATGAGGTCGCTCGCTGGGGGCTGCTTCGTCTCGAAAGTGAAGCTCCTGTCGGAATAGACCGTTATAATTACAGGGACTTTGAAGCCCATCTTGTCTTTGGTCTTTTCGTTGAATGCCTTGCAAAACTCCATGATATTAACACCGCGCTGTCCGAGCGCAGGTCCTACCGGAGGAGAGGGGTTGGCCTGTCCGGCAGGTATCATAAGTTTGAATTTTTCAGTCACTTTTTTTGCCATGAACTGTCCTTCTTAATAGAGTTAGATTATTTTTTCGACCTGTGTATACAGTATTTCGACGGGTGTGTTTCTTCCGAAAATCGATACATTCAGCTTCAGTTTTCCATGATCCAGATCATACTCCTCCACCATACCGGTAAAGTTTGCGAAAGGACCATCGACGATTCTGACCATCTCTCCCGTTTCGAAATCGACTTTCGGTCTCGGTGCCGATTTCTTTTCCAATTTTTCCAAAATCACCTTGATGTCGGCTTCACTAAGAGGAGTGGGTGTCTTATGCTCGCCGATAAATCGGGAAACTCTCGGAAGCGACTGAATCCTGTGCCATAGGTCGGTATCCAGATCTATGCGGGCGAAGACATAGCCCGAATAGAGCGATCTTTCGCTTATCTTCTTCTGCCCGTCTTTGACTTCGATCACCTCTTCCGTAGGCACTACAACCTGATCTATCTTATCCTCCAGAGCATAATCGACAGCCATCTGCTCTATGGCTCTCTTTACCGATCTTTCACTGCCGGCATATGTCTGTATTGCATACCATTGATGTGCCATCTGTTACCTTATATGGATGAAGATACTATAGTGGACATAAGAAAATCCACAATCGCCAGGAATATCGATATCACAGTTACAACCATAATCACCGCCACAAAGGCCTGGCGCACCTGTATCTTCGTTGGAAAGATTACCTTATCCAGTTCCCGTTTCGCATCGTTGAAAAAATTAGAAATATTAGAAAAAAATTCCATGCTACCTTCTTATGGCAGGCCAAGAGGGACTCGAACCCCCGACACCTGGTTTTGGAGACCAGTGCTCTACCAACTGAGCTATTGGCCTATATTATTGCTAAAGCGAGAAGAGCTTTACAGCTTCATCTCTTTGTGTACTGTGTGCTCTTTGCACCATTTGCAATATTTTTTAAGAGCAAGCTTCTCAGTGGTATTCTTCTTGTTTTTAACAGTATGATAATTTCTTCTGTTGCACTTTTCGCAACCAAGATGGACTGTTTCTCTCATCTAATACTCCCTTTTGTCAAATTCCGGGCGCAAGCCCGGTGGTAGAGAATTACTCTACGATTTTCGTTACAACTCCAGCACCTACGGTACGACCACCTTCACGGATAGCGAAGCGTGTACCCTCCTCGAGAGCGATAGGAGCTATGAGTTCGACATTGAGTTTTACATTGTCGCCGGGCATTACCATCTCCGTTCCTTCGGGAAGGATTACGGAACCGGTAACATCTGTCGTTCTTACATAGAACTGAGGGCGATAGTTGTTGAAGAAAGGTGTATGACGACCACCTTCCTCTTTTGTCAATACATAGACCTCTGCCTCGAACTTGGTGTGTGGTGTGATAGAACCAGGTTTACAAAGAACCATACCTCTTTGAACTTCATCTTTGCCGATACCGCGCAGAAGTACACCAACATTGTCACCGGCCTCACCGCAATCCATCTCTTTGCGGAACATCTCGACGCCTGTTACGACAGTCTTTTGAGTATCCTTGAGACCAACGATTTCGATCTCGTCACTTACGCATACCTTACCTCTCTCGATCTTACCTGTAACGACCGTACCTCTTCCTTGAATGGAGAAGATATCTTCGATAGGCATGAGGAAGTCTTTATCTGTCTCACGCTCGGGATCGGGGATATACTCATCTACTGCATCCATCAGAGCGATGATCTTTTCGGACCACTCTCCAAGCTGTCCTTTTTTGGCCTCTTCGAGAGCCTGGAATGCCGAGCCGGCGATGATAGGCGTATCGTCTCCGGGGAATTCATATTCGCTGAGAAGTTCACGAACTTCCATCTCTACGAGTTCGAGCATCTCTTCTTTATCCTCTTCGTCGAGTTGGTCCTCTTTGTTGAGGAAAACGACGATATAGGGAACACCAACCTGGCGGGAAAGGAGAATGTGCTCTCTTGTCTGCGCCATCGGTCCGTCAGTGGCGGCGATAACGAGAATAGCACCATCCATCTGTGCCGCACCGGTAATCATGTTTTTAACATAGTCGGCGTGACCCGGGCAATCGACATGGGCATAGTGTCGTTTGTCGGTCTCATACTCAACATGGGAAGTAGCGATGGTTATACCGCGCTCTCTCTCTTCGGGTGCATTGTCGATCTGATCGTAGTCCATAAGTGCAGTATCGTTTTTGGTGGCGAGAACTGCAGTAATGGCTGCTGTCAAAGTAGTCTTACCATGGTCAACATGACCAATTGTACCAATGTTCACATGCGGTTTGGTACGCTCGAATTTTTCTTTTGCCATTCTTCTCTCCTAGCATTTGTTTGTTTGCGACCGATATTATACCGGCTTTCGCTTAGACCCTACGCCAAGGTATGGACAAGACTCCTACGCCAGCGTGAGACTCCTGTCCATATCTATACCCTTCTTGTCGTGGAGCCCGGAAGCGGGATTGAACCGCCGACCTCTTCCTTACCAAGGAAGTGCTCTGCCACTGAGCTATCCGGGCACTCTTTATCTGAAAAATATAAAATATTAGTGTTTGATCACATACGACTTTGATGGTAAGCTATAACTGCGAAGTTTCAATCCGTATAGACAGCTATTGTACAGCTCCCAGTTATGGAGCGGGAAACGGGACTCGAACCCGCGACCCTCAGCTTGGAAGGCTGATGCTCTAGCCAACTGAGCTATTCCCGCATCTCGTAGTGAGATGGTGGTGGTGAGAGGAGGATTCGAACCTCCGAAGGCGAAAGCCAGCAGATTTACAGTCTGCCCTCGTTGGCCACTTGAGTATCTCACCCCACAATACTGGTCAAACACTGATAAATTATGGAGCTGGTGATGGGACTCGAACCCGCGACCTGCTGATTACAAATCAGCTGCTCTAGCCAACTGAGCTACACCAGCGCTTTCATTCCGTTCCCGAAATGGACTCGAATTATAATCGAATTATTCTTAAATTAATATTAAAATAAGAGAAATTTTCATATTTTTTTCAAATTAATTGCTCTTGTCGCTTTCGCAATACCAGATGATACTAATATTTCTGCTTACTATATGCTTCTTTGAAGCCGATGTGGATTGCATAAAGCAGCAATAGTAGTATCAGAGGAGGCTGGGCGAAATCGGGAGAGAGTACAGCGCTGCTACCGAGCCAGAATAGGGCGTGAAGTACTCCCCAGAGCGATAGTGTAACTCCCAGGGTGGCGGCCCAGACCAATTCCCTGCGCATAAATCTCTGATATGGCGGTATTTTGAAAAAGAAGATGACAAGCAGTGCTATCGCCGAGAGGGGCATCAGGACTTTGTTGTAGAGTATGGATTTTATCTTGTTGGTATCGAGCTTCTGCTTTTGTAGGAGCAAAAGTGCATTCACCGCATCCGGAAGCGTGAGGGAGTGCCCTTCGTAGATGAGTTTGACCACTTTCGGTTTGTAGCCCTCGAGTATGGACATTTTCTCCTTTTTGGAAGTACGAAAGCCAGAGAGTTTGCCGTTTTCGAATATCTTGCTTCTTGTCTCCACATCGGAGGCCACCCACTCATTCTCCCTAAATTCGGCCCTCGGAAAGGATATTATCTTCTTTACCTTTGCATCAGTGACGACGAAAATCATCGCATTGTAAAGAATCTTCCGCACCGGGTCGAGCTTCTCGACATATACGAAATCGTCGTTATATTTGAAAAAGAGCCTCTCCATCTGCAACTCCTCGCTTTTTTCGTGAAGTATCGCATCGGCACGCTCTTTGCTGTATGAAAAAGGGGTACATTGAAGGGCGAGAAAAAAGAGATATATAGCCACCGAGCTTATTAGAAACGGTCGAAAGAGTTCACCCCTGCTATATCCGAAAGAGAATAGTGCCACAAGCGTATTTTGGGCGATCATAGCCATCTGCGTCATTATGAGTGCGAAGACTATGACGAGCGGATATACGAGAGTCAGCATCGATTCCCATCTATAGAAGAGATAGAGAATCTTTCTGTTGACTCCTCCTGTCAGAGAGTTGATGTGTTGGAGAAAATCTATCATGACCACTGCAAGTGAAAGGCCAATGAGCAGTATCGTAAAGTTTTTCAGATACTTTCTGGTGATATAGACAAAAGCGAGTTTCGTCATTGCAGAGAACCGATATCCTTGAGTGTATAGCGTGATTTGAGAATATCGAGAGATTCATGCGGTATATCGAGGCAGCATCTGCTCACATACTCGACCCAGCGCTCCATCATACTCTCCTCCTCTTCCGAAAAGGGGTGCAGGACATAATCTGCAACCTGCGACTTGAAAAGCGGTTTGCCCACACCCATCCTCACCCTCAGATACTCCCTGCCTATGGCGGCATCTATCGATTTGAGTCCGTTGTGCCCTCCGTTGCCTCCTCCCCGCTTGATTCTGACAGCACCGAAAGGCAGGTCTATATCATCGTGTATCACCACTATATTTTCTATGGATATCTTGAAAAAATTCATTACGGGCAGAACCGATTTTCCAGATAGATTCATATATGTAAGAGGTTTGAGGAAAAAGAGCTCTCCATGGCGATATAGCTCGCCATGAAAGATACTCTTGCCGATACTTCTTGCCGAACTCTTCTCTACAAGTCGGTCTATGACACGCCACCCTATATTGTGTCGTGTCTTCTCATATGCCGGTGTAGGATTGCCCAATCCGACAAACAGAGTCATATTATCTTGCTTTGATTACACCACATACGGAGACATCGCCGCGATCCATCAATCTACACCCGGCAGGCGCCTCTATATCGCGCACGAGAATAGAATCGTCACGGTCGAGGTCGCTCACATCGAGAGTGAAATTGGCGGGAATATCCTCTATCGCACCGCGCACTCTGAGTCTGCGCTTGGTGATTACCAAGACACCCTTGTTTTTGAGACCCTTCGGTACACCTACCGTCTTGACGGGAACGAGATAATCCGTAACCTGTCCTGGTACCGCCACTCTGAGGTCAACATGTACGATATCGCCGGTAACAGGATGGAGTTGATACTCCTGTACCACCACATTCAACTCTTTGTCACCGACTTTTACGGCAAAGGCGAGGCTCTCTTTTCTGCGCACGGTCCTTATGAACTCACCCTGTTTGAAAGCGGCATGGATATTCTCGACACCCTTCGCATAGAGGTTGGCAATCAGATAACCATCTCGTCTGAGCTTCTTCGCATCGCTCTTTCCGATACTCTCTCTAACTATACCTTCGAGCATATTTTATCCTTCTTTGTCTTGAAATAGGGCAGGATTTTATCCAAAATTGTTTAAAGTGAGTTTAAGTATGCTAAAGACAAATCGATATCGTTTTTGGTTACAATACATCAAAAAGAGGAGTATTTGTATGCCGATAGTGGATAGTTTTATGGTAGATCACACAAAAATGATCGCTCCAGCCGTGCGAGTGGCAAAGAACATGACCACCCCCTGCAAAGAGAGCATAACGGTCTTCGATCTCCGCTTCTGTCGTCCCAATGTAGAGATGATGGGAGAGAGGGGTACTCATACCATGGAACACCTCTTGGCCGGTTTCATGAGGGAGCACCTCGATTGCAATAGCGTAGAGATTATAGATATATCTCCCATGGGTTGCAGAACTGGTTTCTATATGTCCGTAATAGGTAAGCCCGACGAGAAGAGTGTGGCGGAGGCCTGGAGAGAATCAATGCGCGATATTCTTGCCGTAGAGTCGCAAGAGGATATACCCGAACTCAACATATATCAGTGTGGCAGTTGTAAAATGCACTCTCTCGAGGAGGCCAAGGAGATTGCCTCCTCTGTACTCGAGAGAGGTATAGGGATAATGGATAACGAAAAGTTGAGGCTACAGATGAGTAAATTGGAAGATGCAAGATGTTGATACTTATACCTGTAGAAAAAGACAACGGTATAAACTCCACGATCGTGCCCGAATCAAGTGCCAAAAAGTGGGCACTCGTCGATTTTGAAAGGGGAGAGATGAACTCCCTTACCTTTTACGACAAGAGAGAATCGATAGAGGCGGATTGGATAGATTTCGTAATACTGGAAAACAGATACGAAAACTATATGGACTTCATGCAAGAGGGCATGATGGTACTTGTAAGAAGAGAGGGGCAAGATAGTATCGAGCTACTTATTGAAGCCTTCAAGTTCAAAGAGTTGGACGAAGCCGGTATTATGTAAAAGAGTCCCGGTTCGAGAAGCTTTTCAAAGAGTGTGTCTCAATAGTATTTCGATCTTCGTTGCCCGTTGAAATATTCATGGCAAAGCGCAAAAAGATTCGTTTTGCCGGGGTGAATATTCCAATCGAGCCAGAAGGGTTTTGCTATCTTGGCTCTCGCATATTATCAAGCGAAACGAATGCAAGCACTGGGGAGGTGCTTGATTGCAAAACGGGCTTTTGCCTTGCAGATGAGCTCTCTTAGCACTTTCCAGAGAGTATGAAGTCCACAGTATTGGTTACGAAGGCGTTGTGTTTGTTATCCTTCTGATAGATGATATAGAATTTTCTCTTCATGGTGTAGCCGTGCAGTCTCGCTTCGAAGAGCTGTCCGCTTCGTACCTCGTCCGCTATGGCGTGACATGAGATTATGGAGACGGTGGGTGTATTTTCATCCTTTTTGCTCCGTTTGATTGTCTGCAATACAGCGGTGGTATTCGTTACTTCCGAAAGAACATTGAATCTGTTGCAGCCGACTCCAAGCTCATCGAAAACTTCCGAGAGCACCCTTCTGGTTCTACTCCCCTCCTCTCGGCATACCCATTTGAACTCGTAGAGGTCTTCGGGGAAGAGCACTTTGGGTAGAGGAACATTGCTAAATACGACCAGTTCGTCATCTCTCCACTCCCTCGTTACCAAATCGTCATCCACAATATGCGCCTCTATCAGACCGAGATCGAGCTTGTGCTCTCTCACCATATCGACAATACTCTTGCTTACCTCTATCGTAAGTTTGACATCATTGTTTATCACCTCGCTGAGGGTGTTCAGACACTCTCCAGGCAAAACATAGTTTCCTATGGTAAAAGAGGTACCGAGCCTGAATGTTATCTTCTTGTTGATTATCTTCAATACATCCGTTTCGGCCTCGTGTATGCATTTGTCGAGTTTGACCGCCACTTTGTAGAGATCTTCTCCAGAAGCAGTCAGCCTGATGCCATTTTTTTTGCGCTCTATTATCTTCGTATCCAGATAGTTTTCGAGAAATTTTATCTGCTGCGTAACCGCAGGCTGGGAGATGCCCAGCTTGGCCGAGGCTTTGGAAAAGCTCCTCTCTCTTACAACTGTCAAAAAGGTCTCTATTTTTGTAAAATCTTTCAGCATTGTCCGCCTTCCAGTCCATCTATAACAGATGGCGTAACTTTATTTATTAGAATAATAACGAATTATAGAATAAGTACAACTTATTTATGTCTGAAAGTCAACAAAAGAGACCGCCCCAAGAAGATATCACACTCTTGACGAGTATCGAAGGAAGCTCTCCATCTCTCTTTGATGCAGGATGGAAGTTATATGCGAGTTAGTCCAGTGGGGCTTCTTCGAAAGCTTAAAACAGTATAGATATAATATATTAACGATATGGATGAAAAAAAGTCGATATTTCAAGATTTCGAAAGAGAATGGGAGAGATATGTTAAGCGGATTGAACGAGAGACAGAAAGAGGCGGCGACACATATTGACGGCCCGTTGCTCATACTCGCGGGTGCGGGAAGCGGAAAGACGAAGACACTCACTACGCGTCTGACATATCTCATAGGCGAAGTGGGTATAGACCCCCTCAATACATTGACACTGACTTTTACCAACAAGGCGGCGCAGGAGATGAGGGAGAGGGCGCTTGGGATGCTTGCGACGGGCACTGGTACTTTGCCGCTTCTATGCACCTTCCACAAATTCGGTCTTCTCTTTCTGAAAATGCATATAGAGAAGCTTGGCAGAAAGAACAATTTCGTCATTATAGACAGCGACGACAAGAAGAGACTTGTACGCTCTCTGGCCAAAGAGTTGAAAATAGACCTCAACCTCTCCTTTCTCTCCTCCGAAATATCAAAATACAAAAACACTCTTCTGACACCGCAGGAGGTCATAGCCAAGGCTGAATTGGAGGACTACAGAAAGGCCGCACTGCTCTTTGAAGCCTATCAGAACAATATAGAGGAGAACAATCTGGTCGATTTCGACGACCTTCTGATGCTCAGCTACAAAATATTGGCCGAAAACGAAGAGCTTCGCAAAGAGACCAGCCTTCGCTACAGATATATAATGGTCGACGAGTATCAGGATACCAACGAACTGCAGTTCAAACTCCTCTCTCTGCTTGCGAGCGAACACGACAACCTCTGTGTGGTTGGAGACGACGATCAGAGTATATATGGCTGGCGGGGTGCGAATATACGAAACATTCTGGAGTTTCACGAATGTTTCGAAAATACGAAGATAGTCAAGCTCGAAACCAACTACCGCTCCACACAGGCCATACTCGATGCCGCCAATACACTCATAGAGCACAACAGCAGACGCATCGGCAAGGTACTTGAAAGTCATAGAGGCGAGGGGAAGGAGGTGGAACTCATGCACTCCATAGACGAGAGTCATGAGGCGGGGAATATAGCTCAGAAGATCAAAAGACTTCTCGCCGAAGGGAGCGACCCCAACGAAATCGCGGTACTCTACCGCATAAACGCCCTCTCCCGCTCTCTGGAAGAGGGATTTTCGAAAGAGGGGATAAGTTTCAAGCTCATAGGGGGCATACGCTTCTACGAGAGAGCCGAAATAAAGGATATCATCAGCTACTTCAGGATCTTCGCCAACCCGAAAGACGACTTCTCCTTTCTGCGAATAGTCAACAAGCCCAAACGGGGTATAGGCAAGACATCCATAGGAAAACTGATAGAGGCCGCCCGCGAAAGAGATTCGTCGATATTCGAGACCGTCGCTTCCCTCCCTACGAACGAGCTGGAATCCCTTCTCAGCAAAAGGGCGGCCAAGGCACTCGGGAGACTGGTATCCGACATCGAGGAGCTCGCGCAGGAGGCCAACGAGAACCTCTACAACTTCGTAGAGCTCTTCGAGGAGAGGATAGGCCTGAAGGAGTACTACAATGCCATGGTGGACGGTTTCGAACGGGTTTTGAACATAGACGAATTCTACGGTTACTTCAGAGACTCCATCATGAAAAATCCCGATTTGACACTCGACGAATTTCTCAACGATATATCTCTGCAGAGCGAGCAGGACCAGGTGGACGAAAGGTCGGTGAATATCATGAGTATCCATGCCGCCAAGGGGCTGGAGTTCGAACATCTCTTTGTAATCGGTATGGAGGAGGAGTTTTTCCCGCTGCTCGGAGACGGTTGCAATATGGAAGAGGAGCGCAGACTCGGTTATGTAGCCATCACCAGAGCCAAAAGCGATCTGACCCTCTGTTATGCCGACAGCAGATTCTACAAAGGGCGCAGAAAACAACTCGAAAAGAGCAGATTTCTCGGAGAGGCCGGGCTTGTGAAGAACAGCAGTCTCAAGGTGACCAGAAGTGCGGACTACAAAAAGGGAGACCTCGTAAAACACAAAATCTTCGGAATAGGCAGAGTACAGGCTGTCACCAAATCGGGCAAGGAGTACAAGCTCCTCATAAACTTCGGGGGCAACAAAAAAGAGATACTCAGCTCCTTCGTAAAACCGGCATGAGGATATGTGTATATGAACAGGCTATTTGTGGTGAACAAACCGATATTCGTATCCTCCAACAACTATATGAGGAGCCTGCGCAGACGCTACGGTACGAAAAAGATAGGCTATTCGGGGACTCTGGATCCATTCGCCACCGGCACCCTCATCGTAGCCACGGGACAATATACCAAACTCTTCCGCTATCTGCACAAAGAGCCCAAGGTGTACAGGGCCACACTCTGGCTGGGTGCCGAATCTCCCAGTTTCGATATAGAGAATATCGTATCCGTACGCACAAGTCCCGCTCTGAGTGAAAGCCGCATAGCGGAAGTGCTGGAGAGTATGAAGGGGGAGATAGAGTATATCCCTCCCAAATATAGTGCCAAGAAGGTAAGGGGCAAAAGGGCCTACGAAGCTGCGAGAGAGGGGATGGAGATAGAGTTGTCTCCGATACGCTCCACAATCTACGGGATATCTCTTCTGGGATACTCGCACCCCTTCATACACTTCGAGCTATCCGTCAGCGAAGGGAGCTATATCCGCTCCATAGGCCAAATGATATCCCGGAAGCTGGGTATGAAGGGGACGCTTTCGAGTCTGCACAGAGTGAGTGAGGGGAAATTTTTCTTCGAAAACGAGAGGAGTCTCGATCCCTTCGAATATCTTCGGATTCCCAAAAACGACTATCTCGGCGACGAAGAGAATCTACATCTTGGCAGAAAGCTCGAGAGAGACGCTTGGCGCATAAAAGAGGAGGGCGAATATCTCGTGGAGAGTTCATCGTACTTTTCTATAATAAAAATCGAAAACGAAACTGTAAAATATATCCTCAACAGGCTCGAGAAACCCGACGCCTGAAGCGCCTGAAATCTCCACTACACACTACGAAAGCAGGGCAGCCAGCGATTTGAAGAGCAGGAGATTCAACGCCCCCGCGGCCAGTGCGGCCAGTATATCGTCGAGCATCACACCCAGCCCACCCTCGAGATTTCTATCTATCCAACCGATTGTGGAGGGTTTGAGGATATCGAAGAGTCTGAACGAAAGGAAACTTGCAAGCAGTACGGCAGGATAGAGATATGCCGACTCTATATAACTCTGCGCATATGATGTTATCACCATCGTCAACCATATACCGGCACTCTCGTCTATCACTATCCAGGAAGGATCGTGTCGCCTAGCAATACTCTCGTAACGGTTCACCTCCACTATCCCTATGACGGTGACGGCGAAAGTTAGCATGAAGAGGCTTTGTGCCCCCAGATAGAAGAGTACGAGCGCACCTACGGGCATGGATGCGAGCGTACCGACCGTACCGGGGGCCTTCGGCGCGAAGCCGGAACCAAAAAAACTCAAAAAGAGCCTCCGTATCGTAGATATCCCTTCTTCTTTGTCCACTCTCTCTCCTTTTCAATCTTTCTTTTTATGTAAGTGAGCTCGTCTGATAGAGCATCATCAGCTTCTTATAGAACTGCTCGTCGCTCTTCTTTTCCAGCAGACCCGAACTTGGCATGAGGGAGTAGTATAGCTCCTGCAGATGTTCGAAACGGTTCGGAAAGAGTGCGGCTATTATATTGGCCGATATCTCCTTGCGCACCAGTATCGTAGGCGGAAGGATACCGTTTTGTATCAGTGTCATTATGGATTGCGAATGGTAGTGTATATGATGGTGCTGTCCGTGCGGACAGGTACGGCTACTAACCAGTGTACGGCAGGTATCGCAATATACATACTCGTCGACTGTCTTTATCTCGATATCGATATCGCTCAATCTGTCGAAGATGGAGTTGAGTCTGTTCTGATCGTAGTATAGCCCGAGTCCCGCATGGTTCCTGCCTATTATCAGTTCGTTGCAGCCGTAGTTTCTCGCCAGCAGCGCATCGAGTATCAGTTCGTTGCAGCCCGCGAAGATGTAGCTGTTCTCAAAAGGCACCACAATCACCCTGTTTCTGGGCAGAAAATTATCTATGAAGAGGTTGAGCGCATTGAGCCTGATATCGTATCTGAGCCCCTCGTTGGTAAAGGGCTTCCTCAAAAAGAGAACCACAATATCGGCTTCGCTGATACTCTGACGAATCATACGCTCGTGCGCCCTGTTTATGGGATTGGCCGCCAGCACCATAGAAGCTATTCTCTTGGCTCCCGTACGGCGTATTATCTGATTGACTCTACTAATGGTATCTCTTATGAGAGGATAGTTGACGCGATACTCCCCGCTTACGGCCATATCTCCCAGTCTGGCCAGCGTATTTCTCACACCGGGATGAGACGGGTCGGAAGTGCCGTAGATATGCTGTAGCCTCATGGAGGGATCTATCTCGAAGACCTCTTCTACCTTCAACTCTCCGACTTTACTCCCCTCTGAGACCAGATCGACAATCTCACCCACTTCGAGAGCTTCGAGTACCTTTTTGTTTCTCCTGCCCGTAGGTGCAAGTATGAAAGAGAAGGGGAAAGGAACACCTTTGTAAACCTTTTTGCTATCCACCTCCCTTGCGGTCGCTTCGTTCATCAATCCCGTCACGGGAGCGAGCAGCCCCTCCTGTACGAGGGCGAGAGTGGAGAGAGCCTCCGTATCTATATAGAGTGCTTTACTGTTTCTTTTTGAAGAGATCATATTTTTTCCTCTTTTCCCAGAGACTTTTTCTCGAGATTCCGAGCTTCTTGCTCAACTCCGTATCAGGGAAGCGGTACTGGAAAGTACGCACGATATACTGCACATACTCATCTATCGTCAATATTTCGTTCTGGTCGTAGAGTTTGCTGCCCGAGCCCAGAGTAATCGTCTCATACGGCGTCTCCACACTCTCGGATGTATCGGTGAGAATGAACTTCTTGCCCTCGAGCAGTCCGTAGAGCTGCTCCCTTTCACTCTTTTTCAACTTCTCCAGATGGATGATATAGCCTATGCGGTCACTCTCGAGAGCCTCGACCTTCTCCTCCCACTCGTCATCCTGCAAAGAGATGAAACGAAGAATATTTCTTTTGAAGCAATTCATCTTCATAGCTACTTTGTCGGCCACTCTCTGGTAGTTGGTCCGTATGACGACCGGCAGGCGGATATCCTGTGGTCGAATACCACACTCTATCTCTTCGTAGAGATTCCCGAGATACTCTTCGTAGAAGCTGTTTCTCTCCTGATGGAGTCTATAAAGATGGTAGTGCTCTATCTTCCTTACCAACTCCTCTATCATAAAGGGTTTCACGATATAGTCTCTCGCTCCTCTTTTCAGAGGTTCACCGACGGTATCGTTGTTGATATAGCTGACCATCAGAATGATATTTTTGTCGCTGAATTTCTCTATCAGAGGCAAAAAATTCTGCCCGGGCAGATTGGTGGAGAGCAGATATACATCCGCTTCACTCTCCATAGCCTCTCTCACCGAACTGTATATCTCTGTATCGAAACTGTAGTCTCCAAGCTTCGAAGCGATACTTTGGGCCAGGTAGAGTTCGTTTTCGACTATGACTATCTTCACCTACTCTCTCCTTTCGTCCAGTCGAAATATCCGATGGTCGCCACGGCATATACACTGACCCCCTCTCCTCTTCCTATAAATCCCATCCCTTCGGAAGTGGTCGCTTTTATATTCACTCTCTGCACTCCTATTGCGAGAATATCGGCCACTCTCCTCCTCATCTCGCGCTTGTAGGGTGATAGTCTCGGGACTTCGGCCACTATCGTGATATCGCAACTGTATATATCCAAACCGTATCTTCTTATCTTCGAAACCGCCTCTTCGAGCAGGAGGGCGGAGTCCGCTCCCGCGTATCTGCTATCGCTGTCTGGGAAATGCTCTCCGATATCTCCCATTCCCGCCGCTCCGAGTATGGCGTCCGTCAGAGCGTGCAGAGCCACATCGCCGTCGCTATGGGCTCTGAAACCGAACTCGGCTTCAATCTCCACCCCGCACAGATACATCCGTCTGCCATCCTGGAAGGGGTGCGTATCGATACCTATACCGCTGCGCTGTATCGAAGATGGGGCTTCGAGACAGGGGAGTCTGTGCGTATCTTCATATCTTGTGAGTTTATGTGCCACTCTGGAGCCTTCGACGAAGAGCAGAGTGCCTCCGTAGGCGGCTATGGCGCTGCTCTCATCCGTAAACTCTCCCTTTTCGATAGCTTTTTGGAGTATCTCTCTTCTGCTCAGTTGAGGGGTCTGCACCATCCTCACCCTGGAGCGGTCGAGAAGTCTGTCTCCTTCGTACATCGTATCCACCGCCTCCAACACCGGGACGACACAATCGGCCTCTCCCGCTTTATGCAGGACTCTTTGCAACATTTGTAAATCCAGACAGCAACGGGCTACATCGTTTACGAGAATATATTCGCTCTCGCAATAGTTCAGAGCGTTGGCCAGCGACTCCTGACGACTCGCCCCTCCCTCCACGAAGGTATAGTCGGCAAAGAGCGACATCAGCTCCACCTCTTCGGCATCACCAGTCACTATCGTTCGACAGAAGGGGAAGGCTTGGGAAAAATCCTCCGCCACCTTCAGCCACAATGGTCGCTCCCCCTGATAGAGCCACTGCTTTTTGACCGGAAAGGCGAAACGACTCGACGAGCCTGCCGCCAACAGTACAAGTGTAATATCTTTCATAGACTACATGAGACCTTTCATTTTCGAAAATAGTCGGAAAAGTGTGAATTTTCGTAACGAAATTATACACAAGCAAGCTTATCGATATCACATAAGGTAACAGCTATCGAGAGGAAAAGACTCTTTTGTACCGACTCTCTGGACAGGATGGAAAAAAGAGAGAAATATTCTCCGAAATATCCCTCTCTTTATGCTTTGTTTAAGAAATCGCTGGTATAACTCCATTAAGAGCATTCCAAGAAGCAGAGGACAGCAATGAGAGAAGATTGGCTCAAAGAGAGAGAGGGCGATGCGGTACGCACTCAGATGTACTATGCCAGAAAGGGTATAGTGACTCAGGAGATGCGCCATATAGCCAAAAAAGAGAAGATAGACCCGGAGTTTCTTCGCGACGAAGTGGCCAGAGGTCGCTGTATCATACCGGCCAATGTCGAGCACAAAGAGCTCGAGCCTATGGCCATAGGGATGGCCGTAAGCTGCAAGATAAACGCGAATATCGGCTCTTCCGCTCTGGCTAGCGATATTGCCGGAGAGATAGAGAAGGTGGATGTCTGTCTCAAATATGGTGCCGATACCATCATGGACCTGAGTACGGGCGGCGACCTCGACTCCATCAGAGAGGCGGTGATAGCCCACTCGAGTGTACCCATCGGTACGGTTCCCATGTATCAGATACTGCACGATATCAATGACAAGGTTGAGAATCTGACTATAGATATCATGCTCGAAACACTCGAAAAGCAGGCGAAGCAGGGAGTGAGTTACTTTACGATACATGCAGGTTTTCTTCTGCGTTTCATGCCATATGTAGCCAAAAGGAAGATGGGTATAGTCAGCCGCGGCGGTTCGCTGATGGCGGCATGGATGATGCACCACCACAGAGAGAATCCCTTCTATGAAGCCTTCGACGATATCCTGGAAATCTGCCGAAGATACGATGTCTCCCTCTCTCTGGGAGACTCCCTGCGTCCGGGATGTCTCTACGATGCCAGCGACGAGGCCCAGCTAAGCGAGCTGAAGGTACTCGGGGAGCTTACGCTCAGGGCATGGGAGAAGGATGTACAGGTGATGATAGAGGGGCCAGGACATGTACCTCTAAATCAGATAGAGCGCAATATGAAGCTCGAAAGAGAGTACTGCCACGAAGCCCCTTTCTATATACTGGGCCCTCTGGTTACCGACATAGCGGCCGGTTACGACCATATAAGTTCCGCCATCGGTGCAGCGGTGGGGGGATGGCACGGAGCGAGTATGCTCTGCTATGTAACCCCCAAAGAGCATCTCGGACTTCCCAATTCCGCCGATGTGAGAGAGGGTATCATAGCCTACAAAATAGCCGCTCACGCCGCCGATATCGCCCGCGGCAGACCGGGAGCGAGAGAACCCGACGACGCAATGAGCGACGCGAGATACGGCTTCGACTGGAACAGACAGTTCGAGCTGGCCCTCGACCCCGACCGCGCCAGAGAGTACCACGACGAGACTCTCCCACAGGATATATTCAAAGAGGCGGAGTTCTGCTCGATGTGCGGCCCCAAATTTTGCAGCTACAAGATAACCAAGAATATAGTCGAAGAGCACGGCGAAGCCATGAAGAGCTGAGGTGCTCTCGACTATATAAATATATTATAGAAACAAATTTTCAACAAAAGGAGTCATGATGACAGAAGAGAAAGTTCTCGAAGCACTTAAAAATGTAATATATCCAGGTTTCACCAAAGATATAGTGAGTTTCGGTTTCGTCAAAGAGGTCGATATAGACGGTGAGAGTGTCAAGGTGAGAGTCGATATCACTTCGAGTGCCGACGAGGTGAAGGAGCAGTTGATAAAAGATGCCGAAACGGAGCTTAGGAAAATAGGCGCCAAAGAGTCGTACATAGAGATAAACGCTCCCAAAAAACCGGTAGAGAGAAGCAACTCCATGACCGGCAAGAATATAGCTCCCCAGGTGAAGAACTTCCTGATGATAAGCTCCGGAAAAGGGGGAGTGGGCAAATCGACTACGGCAGTGAACCTCTCTATAGCCATGGCCATGCAGGGCAAGAAGGTCGGACTTCTCGACGCCGATATATACGGACCGAACATTCCCAGAATGATGGGTCTGGAAGAGCAGCGTCCCGAAGTCGTCGGCAACAAAGTCATGCCTCTGAAGGCCTACGGCGTCGAGGTGATGAGTATGGGCAGCCTCATGGAGCCCGGCCAGTCTCTCATCTGGAGAGGTGCCATGATTATGAAGGCTATAGAGCAGTTTCTAAGAGATATACTCTGGAGCGAGCTCGATGTTCTCGTCATAGATATGCCTCCGGGCACGGGAGACGCCCAGCTCACACTGGCGCAGTCTGTACCAGTAACGGCCGGTGTGACCGTAACGACTCCCCAGGAGGTGAGCCTCGACGACAGTAGAAGAAGTCTCGACATGTTCCAGAAGCTTCACATTCCCATTGCCGGAATCGTAGAGAATATGAGCGGCTTCATCTGCCCCTCCTGCGGTACGGAGAGCGATATTTTCGGTATGGGTACCTCCGCACCAGTAGCGCAGGAGTATGATACCGAGCTCATATCCAGAATACCTATAGAGCCCGAAATAAGGATAGGTGGAGATACCGGCCAGCCCGTAACCTTCTCCAAGCCCGACAGTCAAACGGCCAAAAGATTCCATGAAGCGGCTTCCAAAGTGATTGCCTTCATGGAGAAGGTAAACGAAGAGGGAGGTGCCGACAACGCATCCATCCAGCCGACAACCCCTCCCGGAGTGAGCGCCTGTAGTATGAAGTAGTGAAATCTCCTCCCCTTTTCCGGGAGGTTCACTACTTTCATCTATATTTCAGCTTTCTTTGGATAGTATTCTACTCCACTTTCAGTCGGGGTGTGGCGCAGTCTGGCTAGCGCGCTACCTTGGGGTGGTAGAGGTCGCAGGTTCGAGTCCTGTCACTCCGACCATTCAAAATCCCATCTTGTGGGAATTCCAAAAATTTTTCAACTCTCTCTTGACAATTTGCAGTCATGGTCGATATCGTACTACACACTCTTACGATCAGTACAGTTTCACCATAAAACATAGCGCCTTGAAGCTGAATAATTCATCAAAAAAGTTCATTATATGTTTTGTAGTCGAGGATTTTCCTCTGATAGTGTACACTTGAGTTCGAAATTTTGAGATAGACTTCCCAATGCAAAAAAGAAAGGAAGCCTTCTGTTGTATCGCCCCCTTCTTATCTACTTCTGACAAGAGAGAGACTTAAGCACTACTTCTCTTTTGTAGGACACTCTCCTACGCTTATACCATTTTTGATCTTTTCGACAATCTTCTTGCCTATTCCTTTTATATTGACAAGCTCCGATACATCTTTGAAGCAGTGCTCCTCTCTATATTTCACTATCGCTTCAGCTCTCTTTTTGCCTATACCCTTGATAGTACTCAACTCTTCAACACCTGCATTGTTGATATCCACTTTCGCAAAAAGAGAAAGTGTAGCTATAGCAAGAACAAAGAAAACCTTTCTCATTGTCTCCTCCTTTTTGATTGTTGCTCGATTATAGATTTGAAATACTTAGAGCTCTCCAAGAAGAGATGATAGAATCTATCAAATTTGCACAGCTATATATAAACCCCTTGAGATAGTCAGATTCAAGCTATGCAACTTTCAAATTTTGTGCATGGGTGATTACTATATCACC